>Ga0302316_10000239_pt1 | contig 49147 bp, 43 predicted proteins | sample III_Palsa_N3_2_FD_200456 | JGI IMG/M metagenome (GOLD analysis project Ga0302316, IMG submission 200456) | Peat permafrost microbial communities from Stordalen Mire near Abisko, Sweden - III_Palsa_N3_2 | ecosystem: Environmental > Terrestrial > Soil > Palsa > Peat permafrost | place: Sweden...
TCGAATGTATTTGATCGATACCGGTGGCGACGGCCGTGTCGCCCCAGACGCGCACGGTCAGATCCTTGATGGATTGGGTAACGTGCGCGGGCGTCGCGGAATGCGCTATCACATCGGCCTTGTCTCGAATTTCACCCTTGACGCTGACGTCGATGAAATCGTCCGCAAAGATCGACGCTAACGCATGGCGATCGTCACTTGTGGCCAAGTTGAGCCAGCGCTGTTCCAGCCTCACAATCTGCACCTTGTCGGCGACAACGTCCCGTGTGCCAGCTGACGCGATTACCGCGATTACCGCGAGTCCGGCAGCTAGGCATGCACTGGATAAACGATAGCGATATCTCACGACGAGATCCTCACTTTGCATGGGCTTATAGGTCTATGCAAGTTCCCGTTTTCGCTTCCATTTTGGGGAAAACCAATGCAGGAGCGCCATGAAAACGTGTCCGATCACGAAAGTCCAAATTGCGTAGCCCATGGCGATATGCCAAAGCGCCACCCAGTGAAGGACGCCGCGTGGAATCGGCGCGCCGGTGAAATAGCCGACATAGTTGATGACCCCGCCGATCGCGCCGCCGGTCACTCCACTTAGGCCCAAGCCATGAACGGTACCTGCCAACGGGCTAAAGTCACGCGAGGATGGCGCGTGTCCACGAAATAGATCTTTGAAATCCTGCAGAAGAATTGTTCGATTGCTGCGCTTTAACCAAGGAAATAACCGCGCAACGCCGGGTCGCGAAAATGGCAAGCAACTCCACAGCCAATGCAGCGCGATGACTGCAGTGAGGAACAATCCCACCCGCGCGTGAATCTCGAACGCTTCTCGGTGCCAGTCGCGGACACCCAAACCCGGGCCGGCAGGCACATGCATGACGGCGCTCAACACCAATTGAACGACTACTCCAGTGGCAAGCGCAGCGTGTAGCCAAACCGTGGCGCTGTCGTACTTGGGCGAAATACTTTGCATACTTAATCCCGGGCCGAGTGCATGGCAGTGAGAGAGGCGATAAATGCATCCAACTGCCGATCAAACTTATCTGGCTGATCGACAAACACTGCGTGGGCGGCATGCTCTATTACGTCAAACTGGGCCTGCGGCAACACACTCGCCATTTGCCGTTGCGCTTGCAGTAGCGGACTTTCGCCAGAGGCGATCACTAACACCGATGTATTAAATTTCTTCAAGTAAGGACGACGGTCAGTCGTAAACAAATCCTGCACCAGCATCGAGATGCCTGTATCCACTGGCGTCTTCATCGCCTCAGCTTCAAGCAATGCGTAAGAGGATGCCGGTGGAGGCACGTGCATGATCGCGTGCAACATGCCGGCGGAGTAGGCCTCTGGATTCCTGGCATACACACCAATGCCCGATTCGATCACCTTGATGAAGCCCGGATTTTGCGAAACGTCATCCGGACCTGCGCTCACCGGGCTATCGACCAAAACCGTTCCATCCAACGCACTGATCCCGAACTGATTTGCATAGGCGGCCACATCTTGTGCGCCTTGCGACCAACCGATCAGGATTACATGATCGAGTTGGAGCGAATGGATGACCTGGTTGATATCGGCAGCTCGGTTTTCCGGCGCATTTCCGGATGGCGCGATGCTTGACTCGCCTTGCGAGCGCGAGTCGATTGCCACCACGCGATCGCCGCGCGCAGCGAAGTGCCTGAGCTGTTCCGACCAGATCGAGGCACTTATCCGCCAACCGGGAATCAGAAGCAAGGTATATGGCGCGCGGCTTGGGCCAGATTTCAGATAGTGGATGCGCAAATGATCCGCGCCAATCGTAAAGCCAGTGCTTTCGCTCGCGCAGGAACACGATGCGATACCCAGTAACACGGCAAAAGCCCACAACCATGTTTTCATCAACCCGCCCCTCGTTAGCCGTACGGGGAAGGCTAGCCATCGAGACTTAAGCGAGACTTAAGTTATGCGAGGTGTGCTAACACGAGCGATAAGTCCGCTGGGCTCGCCGCGATTTTTTAATTCCACATTGATCCCGCTGCGCTCCGCGGCGGAGCGGACGATCGCGAGTCCTATGCCGCTGCCCTCGACTCCGCTGCCCGGGACGCGATAAAAACGGTCGAACACTAAGTCGAGCGATTCGGATGGAATGCCGGGACCGGTATCGATGATTTCGATGATGGACTCATCTTTCGCGGTGCCAAGCCATACATCTACGCACCCGCCCGACGGGGTGTAGCGCACTGCATTTTCCAGCAGATTGTCGAGGATGCTACGCAAATCGGCGGGATTGGTAGACGCGCGACACGGCTCAATCCCCGCGATGCCTAGATCGACGCCACGCTGCTCCGCCAGTGCGATTAGATTGCCAACGGATGATTTGAGCAGCTCTGGCACGTCGATCAATTCGATCGGGTAATCGGAATGTTCGGCGTCTTCGTGTGCAAGACGCAACAGTTGCTCAATCAGCCGCTGCATGCGGCGCAGACCCAACTGTAGCCGATCCAGATCATCGCTGAACGCAGCACCGAGGTTTCGCCGCACGCCTTCAGCTTGAAGCATGCATGCAGCCAGCGGCGTTCGCAGTTCGTGCGCGGCATCCTGAACGAAGCGACGCTGGGAAGCGAAGGCGTCTCGCAGCCGGACTATCAAATTGTTCATGGAAGTGATCAGCGGGAAGAGCTCGCGTGGGATATTTGCGGTCGGCAGTTCCTTCAGTGTGCGCGCGTTCTGTTCGGCGATAGCATTTATGACTTGGCCAACGGGACGTAGCGCTAGATAGACGGCAAACCAAAGCAACAGCGCAGAGAACGGGATTAGCACCGCAATCGGCGCCGCTGACTTCCATGCCGAATCCATAATTACCCGCCGGCGGAAATCGTTACTTTGCACGACTTGCAGTTCGAAACGCCCGGCACGCATCGTATACGTGCGCCAATTTCCTTCCGGTGTGTGAATGCTGTGGAATCCATTCGCTACTTGCAGCGATAACGCCGGGGTCGAGTAAGAGCTGTCAAACAATCGACCATCTGTTGTCCATATTTGCTCGATCGGACTGCCGTGATGTTGGATGTCTTGCCGTTCCAGCGGCCTGGAAAAAGCTCGGGCACCGAAAGACGCCAATTGCTGCGCGTAGCCCAGCGCCACAGCATGGATCTGCCCATCCATGAACGCGTTGACACTGACGGCGTATTGCCGGTAACTCACCCCCATCGCAACCGCTGCCGTCGCCAAATAGAGCGCCAGGAGCGAAACGAAGAGTTGCCATCTGAGTGAAATCACGTCTCGTCCTTTACAACCCTCCACCCGAGTCCACGCACGTTGCGGATGATGTCGTTGCCAAAGCGCTTTCTCAATCCATGGATGATCACCTCCACGACATTGCTGGTGACGGTGCCATCCCAGCCATACATGCGCTCTTCCAACTGCTCCCGCGAGAGAATGCCGCCGGGCCGCTCCAACAGCGCGTGCAGGAGGGCGAACTCGCGCGCGGAAAGTGCCGCGCGTTTACCCTCGCGCAGCATCTCGCGAGTGGCAAGGTCGAGCCGCAGTGACTCGGTTCCTATCAACGATTGCGCATGACCGTCACGGCGTCTGATTACGGCGCGAAGGCGTGCTTCCAGTTCGCGATACTCGAACGGCTTCACCAGGTAATCATCGGCACCAGCATCAAGACCTTCCACGCGTTCGTTTACCGCATCTCTGGCAGTCAAGATCAATACCGGGGTGTAATCCCCGCGCACGCGCGCGCGCCGTAATACCTTCAGGCCCGAGCAGCGCGGCAAGCCAAGATCAAGCAACACTGCGGTGTACGTGCCGTCCGTCATCGCCGCAATACCGGACAAGCCGTCGCGCAACCAATCCACAGAAAATCCGCTTTGACGGAAGCCGTCCACGAGGGCTCTTCCTATCATCTCGTCGTCTTCGATGAGCAACAGACGCATGCGGAGTTATGTGGCCATGATCGAGGGCGAATGACACATACACGTGATAGCGCGTCTGGCACCGATCATAGTGTGTCCTGTGACAGGTTGAGCAATGTATATGAGCGTTGCTCAGCCTCAAATGTTTCACCATCTTTGGAAACCAATGTCACGTGTCGCTGCACCATGATTTCGTCGCCGACGATGACGCCCTTGCAAATCGTCGTATAACCACTCCACGTGCTCTTGCCAGGGATCAACGAAACGCCGATCGTTTTTCCGTCCGCGACGGTGATCTGTATCGGTGCGCCACTCTGTTGGTCAGCCAGATCGTCGGACGACGGGCCGTCGCCACTGCCATTGCGGATCAGCGTTATAACATCGTTGAGCGGGTCGATGCGGACCACGCGGACCCGCTCGGTTCCTGCCGGCCCGATTTCCCAAGGCTTTGGGATTGTAACCGTCCAGGTTGTTCCCGCGCGGATGTCATTCGGTGTCTTGCCCCAAAGTAAGGGATTGAAGGTCACTCCACTGGTTTCGTCGTTTACGGAACACTTGCCCCTGTAGCAATCGGTTATACCGTCACGGAGTATCTCGACACCGTGGACCACACCACCGGTTGGATGTCCGTCATAGCGGCCGCTTTCATCGAAGACAATGGCTTGGGGCGTTACACCTGTAACTGTGTAGTCCCCGCTGCCGCCAACACGATGGACATACTCATCTAATCTTTCTCCTTTGATGGAAACCGTTTTGGAAAACACATCGGACAGGTGTTCACCCACCTTGAGGCTGGGATTGAAGTATGCATTCGCAGACTCAGCGTAAACGAGTGAAGTGGTCATGCAAGAGAGCGAAGCGAAAATCATGACAGTGACGGAGATGCGCAGGCTGGGTCTCATGACCGTTTCCAGAGAGAATCGCAACAAAAGCTGCGCTGACCTAAACCTCACCACAAGTGCCAGTCGACACCCTGACGACTGACCTATACAAATGCTCGTCATTGGATTTCTATCCATTGGCTTTTACCGATTGGAACTGTTTGTTTTCTAAAGATGTCCTCAATCTGCGCCGGATTCATGTCGAGCAACGCCACTCCGCAGTTTGTTGGTCTGTACTTGGCTCACAAACTTTTCAGTTCTATCCAGCCGCAACCGCTTCTAGCGAGCGCCCGTGTATCGCGGTGAGGACGGATGCGCGAAGCTGAGAGAGATCTTTGGCGCCATCAGTTCCTTCGCTGGTTACGGCAAGGAGTGGCTATGCTCGATCAGGTCATAGTGGCTATGTACTGACCGCTGCTTCGGGGCATAGAGTCCGATTTAGCGTCGTTGAGAGATATCTGCTAATGCACAGCCATGGTTAGCGAGCGAAGTGCAACTCTTGTTTTGCGTTCGAGCCACGTAAGAATGGTGACGTAGCATGTCTTAAGTTAAAGAGCCGAACGCACTTGTCGCATCGCTAGATTGCCTCGGCACATCAATTAACAAATGTGTCTAATTTGAACGCACATAGGACACAGTTGAATGTGTAAGACGGTGTTGCGCAGGCTGATCTTCGACGCAAATGCAAAGAGGGTATTTCGTGAATATGTATGCATTGACTGAACTAATGGCGATGAGTAGCGGTTCGGTATGTGATGGCGCTTCGCGCACGGACGAACAGATTGTTGCCGAGCTGGACAGCGCATTTCAGGCGGCCGTCAAGGTCAATGATGCAAAGACCATGGATCTCATTCTCGGTCAGGACATGGTTTTAGTGCTGGGCAACGGAACAATCAATACTCGAGATGAGCTGCTGCAGGAGGCACGCGATAAGAGAATTGTCTATGAGCTTCAGGACGAGGACGCGGGCACTCAGACCGTACGAATTTGGGGCGATACCGCAGCAGTCACAGCACGGCTACGGATTAAAGGGGTCAACAATGGCATCCCCTTTGACCGCCACATATGGTTTAGCGACACATACGCTCGAACGCCGGAGGGATGGCGCTACGTTTTCGGGCAGACATCGTTACATTTACCTGAAGAGATTTAATCCAGCCAGTTCCTTTCGCCCCGAACTGTTACAGATAAAAATAAGGGGGATTGCCATTAAATCGATACCTTTGCGTGAGCCTATACTATCGCTCCTGGGTCGACCGGTCGATGTCGCTAATACGAATTAACTGAGCGTCTTCTTGGCTATTGCCTGAGGCGGCTTAATGCTGCAAATGAACGCAAGTCGTAGCGAATGTCTGTAGATGAAATGCGTCCAAGGCCGACATTTTTTTGCCAAGTTCTGCGCTGCACAAGACGGTTTCGCCCTCCTAACTTACTATACATACAATCGAATCACAGACGATATTTGATGCTTTCTATGAAGAGCTGTCGAGACATCTGAAGAGACCTGCTTAAATGGAGACCACATTGAGTCGATGGCGTTGCTGGGTTGTAACAACTGCCTTCATTCTAAGTGTCGTGCTTTCCGCATCAGCGATGGCAGAAGGACAAAATACAGTCCGCGTTTTTGGCAATCAGGGGGTGTGGCAATGGGCGCCGAGCCGGACCTACCACGTCGAGAATTACAGGCTGGCTTTGCGTTTCGACGAATCAAAGGGCGAGGTATATGGAAGTGAGGTAGTCACGCTCCGGCCATTCGAGGCGCATTTCCACAGGTTTTGCTTGAATAGTTCCGGGTTGACGATCGATTCTGTGGCCGTGCAGAAGCCACGTGAGGCCGTCAAGCTAACGTACCTGGCGCAAGATCGTTGCCTCTGGATCACGCTCGATCGCGATTACGACGCATCAAGCTCCTTGAACATAAGCATCGTGTACCACGGGTTTCCGCGGACGGGCCTGTTTTTTGTGAATCCGACGCCAAATTATCCCAACACGCCACATGAGGTGTACTCGCAGGGCGAACCCGAGCTCAATCAATATTGGTTTCCGTGCTGGGACTACCCCAACGACATGGCAACAAGCGAGACGATAACCACAGTTCCCGAGGGGCAAAGCGTGGTTTCGAATGGCCACCTCGTCAAGGTGACCCGCTCTGCTGGTCAGGTCATCTACGACTGGGTCGAAAGCACTCCACACAGCTCTTATTTGACGTCCGTTGCCGTAGGCCCTTGGCGCAAATTGACTGACAAGTATGAGAACAAGCCAGTCGACTACTACGTCCTGGATTCCGTCGACGAAGCAACTGCTCGACGCTCCTTTCGCTTGACCCCTGACATGATGGGATTTTTCTCGCGTGCAACTGGCGTGGAGTATCCCTACGAAAAATACGCGCAAGTGGCAGTGCGCAACTACATCTTCGGAGGGCAAGAAAATGTCAGTGCAACGACGCTGACCGACTTTACTCTGCATGATGCTCGCGCCGACGAGGACTACTCCAGTACAGCCTTGGTCGCGCACGAGTTGGGGCAGCATTGGTTCGGCGACTTTGTGCAGGGCCGCGACTGGGCCAACATCTGGTTGAACGAAGGCTTCGCGACGTACCTCGAGGCACTCTACGCGCAGCATCACGAAGGCAACGACGCTTACCGGCTCGAGATTTATAACGACCAGGCCATCGAACAGGCGGTCGACCGCAAAGCCTATCGTCGCCCCATCGTCGACCGCCACTACACCGATCCAATGCAAATGATTGATGAGATCACGCACGAAAAGGGAGCGGTCGTGCTGGACATGATGCGCTACGTTCTCGGTGGTACCGATGCAACCACGCGACCTGCTTCGCAGAGCGAGCCACTTTTCCGGGCGTTGCATTACTACTTGACCGTACATCACGCGCAGGCGGTGGATACCGCGGATCTGCTGAACGCCATTTGGACGACGACTGGACAGGATCTCACGTGGTTTTTCCACGAATGGGTTTACATGGCCGGTCACCCTGATTATCGAGTCAAGGCGAGCTACAACACCACGAGCAAAATTGAAACGTTGAAAGTAGCGCAAACGCAGGCAGAAGATGCTGTGACTCCCGTTTTCGATATGCCCATTGAGCTGGCGTTCTATGGTGCGAATGGGGAGAAGAAGGAGATTCAGGTGCGCGACAGTTTGCGGCAACAGGAATTCAATGTCCCCCTTGATTTCGAGCCGCAATGGGTGGATTTCGATCCGAACGACTTCATCGATAAGTCTATAGAGTTCGACAAATCTGCAGACGCGTTGATTGCCGAATCCGAAAAAGACCCATTCACCATGAGCCGCCTTTGGGCAGTGAAGAAACTTGGCGAAAAAACACAAGCCAGCCTAGATGCGCGTACTGGCGCACTGGTACATGTGCTCGGCAACGATGCATTCTACGCCGTGCGCGCAGCCGCTGCGGCTAGCCTTGGCAGCATCGGGACGGGTCCGGCGAAGGTTGCGTTGCTGTCCGCATTGCAACAGCCGGATAGTCGTGTACGGACTGCAGCCGTCGAGGCGCTGGGTCATTTCCCCGGGGATCACGCTGTCGTCGATGTATTTATCAATACGTTGCACAACGATGCCAGCTACGCTGTACAGGCTGCTGCGGCAGATGAGCTTGGCAGATCGGGTGCGCCACAGGCATTCGAAGTGCTGCAAGCCTTGGCTACGACAGGACCAGAGGTTCATGTCCTGAAGGCCACTTTGAACGGACTGGCCTCGACCAAGGATCCCAGAGCGGCAGCAATCCTGCTCGCGCAAGCGAAGCCAGGCGTTCCAGTACGAATCCGACTGAGCGCGCTCGCTGGACTTGCGAAATTGAAGGACATAGTCCAGGACGATCACGCGCAGGAACTAGTCGAAGTCGTCCGCGCAGCACTGGACGATACATTTTTCCCCATTCAGCAAGCCGGCGAGCAACTAGTTGATGCGTTTGATCTGGTCCAGCTTCAGCCAGAAATTCAAAGGGAGACGCAGAGCGCGCCTCTGGCCCAGGATCGCGAAGCTGCGCAACAGGTACTGGAAAAACTGCATCGCCGGCAATAATTACATCCGATCACCGAGCTTGCGGTATTTCAGTTACAGATGTGTTCGATTGATGGAGAAAACAATGACTAAGTCGGCTTTGATATGCACTGCGGTTGCAACAACTCTGGCCGTTGTGAGCTGCTCCCGCAGCGGCGCAACGATTACACAAGGCGAGTTGGTCCGAAGGGCTCAAGAAATCGCGGATGCCTTCGCCCCCGGAGATAAGAAACCTTTTGAAAAGTACTTTGCCGATGACGCCATGATCTTTGATGAAAAAGGGCGAAATATGGACAAGAAGGCCTTGGTCAACGATATATCCGGCTTGCCTGCTGGATATTCAGGTTCCATCAAGTTGGTAAATCCGCAGAGCCGCATTCTGGGAGACACCGCCATTTTGAGCTACGACGGGGACGAGACGGAAACGATTTTCGGACAGGTGATTAAAGCTAGGTATCACGAAACTGATACTTGGATGCAACGGAACGGCCAATGGCAAATCGTCGCAGAACAGGTGCTTCGATACTACGAAGATCCTGCGCCGGGGAAGGCGGATTCGAAAGAATATGTGGACTATGACGGCACATATGAGCTTGCGCCGGGAACGAAGCTGACTATAACTGCCGACGGCGCGAATCTGTTCTCACAGGAAACAGGGAGAGCAAAGAAAATGCTTGTTCCTGAGGCGCCGGACATATTTTTTATCAAAGGCGTGGAGGGACGGCGACTCTTTCGGCGTGACGAGAGCGGAAAAGTGGACGCGTTGATCGAGCGGCGGAACAACGAAGATCTTGTCTGGACAAAAGAGCAATAGTCTAGGAGCGAGGTGCTGATTGCTCCGCATGCTTCTCTGGAGCCGCGCACATCCATCCAAACATTACCGCGATAGGAAGTGCACGCACGGCTGGTTGGCTGCGCTGGTTAACATTGTCGAGTTGGTGGCTGAAGCTATTCGCCTCATAAGGTTGTTGTCAGTGAACCTGGATGGCCGCCTTTGCAAATCCAGGCGAACGTCCCAAAGCATAATTTGAACGGCGTCTCGGATGAGTTACCCGCACTTTGCAGACACTGGCCGCATGTTCGCTATTGAAGGTGGAAAAGTCATGACCACAAAGAAAACGACAACGGCTTTCGGTTGGCGCGTCTACGGCCTGGGCATGATGGCGATGGCGATGCTCTGCCTGGCGTGGGGTGTTTTCGACCCGGGGCAGCCGGTACCCAAGAGCTTTCCCAGCTATACCGCCCTGGCGTATGTCGCCGCGGCGTTCATGCTCATCGCGGGTGCGGCTGTCGAGTGTCGTCGCACCACGGCCTGGGGCGCCGCAGCACTCACCATCTACTACGCGCTCATCGTCGTCATTCTGATGAACGGCCGTGTGGTGCTCGTGCATTACGCCGAATACGGTACGTACGAAGGCCTCGCCGAACAGGTTGCGATTACGGCTGGCGGGTTGATCGTCTATGCGGCCAACGCCCAGATCGATGCGGCCCTGGCCGCACGTTTCACGCGCCTGGGCCAACTGATGTTCGGAGTTTGTGCGCTGATATTCGGCGGAGCGCATTTTGCCTACATGAACTTCACCGCTCCGCTGGTCCCCAAATGGTTGCCACCATCGCAGGAGTTCTGGGCTTATGCGACCGGGCTTGGCCATATCGCGGCGGGCGTCGCGATCCTGATGGGCGTACAGGCCCGCCTCGCCGCGATTCTGCTGACCGCCATGTACGCATCGTTCACCCTGCTGGTGCACCTGCCGATGCTACTGGTGAATCCCGCCAGCCATTGGATATGGACCGAGAATGCTGTAAATCTCGCCCTGATCGGCGTCGCCTGGGTCGTGGCGGACTCGCTCGCGCGTGATCGGTCGAGGCGTGAGATCGGTTCCTAGGTCTGAAAGCGTGAAGGACAAGTCGAAGGTTTGCGTCCAGATGAAGTATCTGCGGTCATGGTCGCCGGACTTCAGTGATTTGCTCTACGACCCTATATGCACGTTGTCGATCATAGGAACCCGTGTATCAGATAGTTAGACCGCTTTGGCAATCACACCGCTGATTGATGTAGAGGACTTCGTTCGATGGTTAGTGTTTCTATGCTTGGGATTTCCCATGACAGCAACTCTTCCTATATGAGAGGGGCATCTGAAGCTCCCGCATACATTCGGCCTGAACTAAACTCTGACGCATCCGGCACCTGGTTCCCTTTCGGGGGTTGGCCTCTCAATCACCGAATGCGCATCCGTGATCTTCGCCGTGCTGCTGTTCGTGTTGCTCGTGCACCGCCTACGGTCCTACGCACGAAATGTCTCTATCGCATCTTTTAAGCCTCAGATTTGAATGGCTGATTTCATAGCGAAGTACGACGACTACTTGACTGTGAAATGCTATCTCGCGACGGTTCGAAATGATTTTTGAGTGACCGTTTGGCCTCGCTCCCGGCATGGGGTGCACGAGCTGTTGAAGGCGAAGATGATCGAAGCAGGCAGGTTGGTAAACGGCATGGAGACTTTCGTGCGGCGTTTTCATCCTACCAGCTGTCGGATTTCCGTGAGGCCAGCGTTAATATGATTATCGAGCGTGACATTCGTTTGCCCGCCTGCGATGGGGTTTTTCTCAGCGCAAATCTCTTCCGACCGACAACAAGCAGCAAGCCAGTACCGGTGATCATATCTGTGACACCGTACGGTAAGGACAAGGGACGGGATCGACTGATCAAATTTCTCATGCGTCTAACGGGTGTGCGATTCGACAATGTCCATGTCTCGCGCCTTACGGGGTTCGAGGCGCCGGATCCGCTCTATTGGGTTGCCAACGGATATGCCGTAATGCAAACGGATGTTCGCGGCATGCACAAATCGCAAGGTCATGCCGGTGTGCTCACGAATCAGGACGCCGAGGACTACTACGACATAATCGAGTGGGCCGCCACTCAACCTTGGTGTGATGGTCGCGTAGGGCTTTGCGGCGTTTCTTATCTCGCGATGTCACAATGGCGCGTCGCTGCGCTACGCCCCCCGCACCTCAAGGCTATTATCCCGTGGGAAGGCGCCAGTGATCTCTACCGCGAATTCGCCTTCCAAGGCGGTATTCCTGAGACCGGATTTATTCCCATCTGGTGGAGGAAGCGCATGCGCGCCGGGCGTAACAAGCGATTTGATTTTGCCGAGGATTTCCTGGTCGAGGTAGCTCGGCATCCACTTGAGGATCCGTATTGGCGAAGCAAGGAAACTGCGCTTGAGCGCATCGACGTTCCGGCGTTGGTATGCGCGAGTTGGTCGGATCAGGGCCTGCATACCCGTGGTTCAATCGAGGGCTTCTGCCGAATAGGATCAACCGAAAAGTGGCTGTATACCCACGGCCGCAAAAAGTGGGAGGTCTACTACGGACTCGATGCGGTGGAAATGCAAAAACGGTTTTTCGATTGCTACCTTAAAGGTCAAGATAATGGCTGGCGGGCCACGCCACGTGTGCGCGTTGAGGTGAGACAAGCCTATTACAAGCACACCGTTCGCCACGAGTCCCAATGGCCGTTGCCGGAAACACAGTTTACGCCGCTCTATCTCGATGCCGCGAAGTGCACGCTTTGCGACACTCCGCCCGCAAGTGAGGCGCACATTGCCTATGATGCGAACCACGGCCAAGCGGCGTTTTCGATTCGCTTTTCTGAATCCATTGAACTCACAGGCGAGGCGAAGTTGCGAGTCTGGGTAAGTACGTCAGTCGGTGACGATCTCGATCTTTTCGTGGTATTAAAAAAGTTCGATAACCGCGGCCGAGAAGTTTTTTTCTCCGGGTATAACGGCTATAAAAAGGACTCCGTCGCTAAAGGTTGGTTGCGGGTCTCGCACCGAGCCCTCGACCCGCTACTAAACAGACCATCGCGGCCTTATCACTTGCATGATCGCTTGGAAAAAGTGTCGGCTAACGAGATCGTGCCCGCGGAGGTCGAAATTCTATCCTCGAGCACTTGGTTCGAGACGGGCTCGCGCCTCATGGTCGTAATCCTGGGTCGAGACGCGGCAAGATACCCCGCGTTTAGGCATAGCCATCGTATCAACCGCGGCGAGCACACCATCCATTCCGGCGGCCGCTTCGATTCCTACCTCTTAGTGCCTCTCGTTCGCGGCGCGATAAGGCCTCTGTGACAACGCCTGTCGAAACCTCTCTTAGCACTGAACGGCCCCAATGCTCAACGAATCCATCTCCGAAAATTAGCAGGCGCCAGCCGCATGCGACGAAGTGAGCCCGGAACAGCAGATGACCGAGCTTGCCCTGCCGAACGACTCCAACGCCTCCTGCGCGGTCCTCATCTCGCCGAGAAGCAGCTCAATGATGCGTTCATTAAGGATCGCGAACGTGCCGAGCTGTGTGACCGCGTGAGCCAGGTGTATCACGACCTGTATGGCGTGGATTGCTCGTCGTCAGGTTCACGCTAGGTGGGCGGAAAAAACCGTGAGTGAATCCGTAGCGCAACGATGCGTCTGCACAACTCTGATGGAACGGCACGACTCTCGCTCAATGCGATGCGTCGATTTTCTCCGCTAGCTTGACGCTCCGGGGGGCGGCCAGTCCGCCATAGTGCGCGTCAACTTTGTCCAGCAACGTCCGTGCATCATCGCGTTTGCCGGCCGCCAGCAGATCGTCCACTTGGGTTAGTTGCGCAGCCCATTCGTTGTCGATGCGCTGGCGGCACGCGGCAAGGTTCCCTGGGTCGGACTTTAGCGGTTTCGATAGCTCATCCAGCGTACGATTCAAGGTCGCCGGGTCGGCCGAGTGGTGCCCGGCCCATGGCATAGCCACGACGACCAGATGAAGCACGCACCAAGCCAGCATCGAATCGCGGCTGTGAACATCCTTGTCGAGATTGCTATCGTCATGCTGGCCCGTCGTGTAGACGAGTTGCGTCGAGTACTGAAACTGATGAAACAGGTCGGCCGGTGGCAGTGGAATCGACGCATCGCCGATCGGATCGCTACCTGCATCGAGCAAGGCGCCACGAAACAGATCGGGATAACCGAGTGCGATGCGCATGGCCACCCGTGAGCCCCCGGAGAATCCACCGATGTAGATTCGGTTCGGATCCACACGGTAACGTCGCATGATGTTGTACGCCGCCAGAAGGGCGAGCGGCTCGCGACGATCGAGGACGTCAGTGGTGTTGCCGGAATTCGCCGCACTGACGAATATCATGCCATGGAGATCGAGCGCCGTCATCCAACGAGGCGGCACCGTCGCCTCCTGCCACGGAGGCACGAACACCAGTAATGCGTAGCCATTTGGCGGCGCATGAGAAGGAACATAGACCGCGAATTTCTCACGCGAAAGGTCGATCGACTGCTCGCGCGCAAGCTGCCCCGAACGAATCAGCATCTGGCTTACACGCATCGCGTTTAATGGGCTTAACAGACGCCGAGCCAGTTCCATGCTGCTTGTTAGTGGCGAGTAGTCGCTGAATACGACGTCACGCTGCAGACCCGCCCCAATGGCCTCCGTAGGTGCATCGACGGCAGCCGCAAACAACGGCATCGCCAAGGCAACGAGCAGCAGCAGGAAGCGCCCGATCACCGACGCAAAACAGCACTCTTGATGCTTGGAAGACGTGCGATTCGCATGTGACATTGCTGAGCGTGATCGGCTCATACGAACTCATCTCCTTCGCCTTCGCGACCCAACACCACTTCTCAACCCGTAGGATCCTTACGCTCTACCAACACAGATTGGCTCGCCTCTAGTTCCATTTCTTACGCCACCTTTCACGCTGCGAGCAGTATGAGTTCAGTACGAGGAGTCAAGCTTCGCACCAACCTTGGCGAGTCAATCAGACTTCTTGACACCTTTACCTTGAGCCATGGTGGTCCAATGTACGTTGTCGTCGGTTAGCTGAATGAGCACGCTAACTTGCGTTGCTGATGTGTAATGGTAGATGACACGATAGGTCTTTTTGTCAGACTTGCCATAGTTGGTCCACGTGTTGTTAGCAATGGTCATGCGTGAAATAAATGGATGGGCGCCGCTTCCATCGGAATCGAACATTTCGTAGTGCCAATAGCTTTTGTCTTTATAGTTGTAAGTGCTTACGGCCTGCGACTTAACGACCCCGTCGGGCCAGTTCATGGTGAAGCTACACGTCATGAACGCTCGGTTCGCTGACCACCCACACTCCTCAAGCCATGTCCATTTGCCTGCCTTCTGATCGGCAACCGAATTGGTCTCACCGTCATAAAGCCAGGTACCCGAAGCTATGTTCAAAGGTTCAAGCTCTGGACGAAGGGTCGGCGCGTTACCAGCCAATATAGGTGTCGTTAAGGCAAGCGCAGCGAGAGCTGTAAAGCAAGATAGTTGGCTCATGAATATCCTCCTCGAATGTCTCGGTTGCACTCATTGCCACGATCTATGGCACTTTTCGGATAGACGCAAACAGCCCGACGGCGCGAGATCACGAAGCCATGCAAATTTAAACGAGTGGCGGAGTATTGAAATAGCCACTTGGTTGACATTGAAAGTAACCACTAAAGGTTCGCGATGCCACACCCATGTCTATCGTGTGTTGGTTTCATTATTGGCGGTTGCTTTCGATAGCAAGAGTGGGGTTCTAATGTGCCAGCAAGCACCTGACATGTTTTAATGGGGCATTCTTGCGCTACATATTCGTCGCTTGGCGCACTTCCCGTTGCGCGTGGCTATGCCATGCCATGTGCGTTTCAATCATGCGACCTTTGAGGTGCGACGTCGTCAGGTCCCACGATGGTTACCGCGAAAAGTGGCTATTCCCGATCGGGCGGAGTGGCTACATAACCAGACCACCCCCGCGAAAAGCATAACAATGCAATGACACGGTGGCAGCGCTCGGACTACGTCGGCTCGCCGCCGATGAATTCGCGGCCGGCTATTTGTAGGGACCATTTAAATCACGTACTTAGTGTTGCTACTGTAAGGTTTGCGAAGATTGCTCCCTGGGAGTGAAACAAAATGAAGTACGCCAATCTGGGCCGTTCTGGCCTCAAAGTTTCCCGCATCGGACTTGGCTGCATGAGTTTCGGCGTCGAAGCTCGCGCCTGGAGGCTCGATGAGATTACAAGTAGGCCTCTCATTGCGCGTGCGCTGGAGCTCGGAATCAACTTCTTCGACACTGCCGACATGTACGGTGGTGGCGAAAGCGAGACAGTACTTGGTCGCGCGCTCGCCGATTTCGCACGACGCGATGAAGTGGTGGTCGCAACCAAGCTCTTCTACCCGGTTCGTCCCGACCCGAACGGTGGAGGCTTGTCGCGTAAGGCCATCTTCGCGGGGATCGATGCAAGCCTAGTTCGACTTGGTATGGATCATGTCGACATTTATCAAATTCATCGCTGGGACAGAGATACTCCCATTGAAGAAACGATGGAGGCGCTCTCGGAAGTTGTGCGCGCAGGGAAAGCGCGTTATATCGGCGCATCCTCAATGTTCGCCTGGCAGCTGCTCAAAGCGCAACATGTCGCGGCGTTGGTAGGTGGCTATCGATTTATTTCAGTCCAGCCGCATTACAACCTGCTTAACCGCGAAGAAGAACGCGAGATGCTGCCGATGTGTCACTCAGAGGGCATCGGCGTCATCCCCTGGAGCCCACTAGCACGCGGTCGCCTAGCGAGACCTTGGGGCGCAGACTCAACTTCCGACCGCTTGGCGTCCGATAGGACGGCCGAGCTGTTGTATGCCGCGACTGCAGAAGCTGATCGGCGCGTGGTTGACGCAGTCGGAGAGGTTTCCAATTTGCTCGGATTCTCGCGGGCGCAAGTGTCGTTGGCATGGCTGCTATCGAAGCCCGACGTAACTGCACCAATTGTAGGGGTAAGCAAGATGTCCCATCTTGAAGATGCCGTTGGATCGCTCAATGTCGATTTGGACGACGAACAGCGCCAAGTGCTCGAATTGCCTTATGTGCCACATGCATCAAGCTTCTATCAGCAAATTCCCGGGCGCAATTAGGGCCGGTGACACATGGCAGTAACTAAGTGTGGTCGCGAGTGGTTAAGCTACTCTCCGATCGTCTCGCGGACGATAGGGCGAGCTTCCGAATCCTTCTATAGCCCAAGTTGCCGACTTGGCTAAAGCTATTCGCAACATCGTTACTGCGTGATCCGTTAGCGAGGTGTACCAAGTGTTTAAAAAGTCAGGTGCCGTTTGGTGTGGCCCCAAGAATTGAAAATAATTTTGAGCAGTGCCGACGGCCTCCCAGTCACCGTACTGACGAAGCGAACGCTGCCAAATGAACGATGCTCGCCTTCATCACCGAGCCGCGACCGATCCCGTAGCTCTCGCTCCAGTTCGATAATGGCGGGCCTTGCCAACGCCCAAAGCAGCCAGGGCAAATAGCGAGCGCCACGATCCCTGCTCACCCATCGCATGCGTCGCGAGGATGGTCTGACTGGCATCGAGCAGAGCGCCATGCACCCAGATAACAGCGATTCAAATCAAGCGAATTAATTTCAGACCTAGGATTTTGCAACAGAATCGCTGACGCAATTTCTTGCTTCAACGAACGCCCTTATAGATCGTGATATGTCATCAGGTGTCGTTGCCCATGAGCACACACTGACCCGCACTACGGATCGTCCGAACCATTTCGCGCCACCGACCCAGCACTCGCCAGATTCCTGTATGTATCTGATAATTTCTTCAGTTATTTCGTCGGTCTCGCAAGCAACAAGCACTTGATTGAACAAGACGTCGTTGAGTATTTCAAAGCCTTCGACACGTAGCCCGATAGCCATCTGTACCGCGCGCGCGTGAAGTCCGGTTACAAGTTCATCGATACCCTTTCTGCCGAGATATTTGAGCGTTGCCCAAAGTTCGATCGCTCGGGCTCGGCGTGACATTTCCGGCGTATAGAGCATGCCGTCCCGGTTACCGCTGTACTGAATATACGATCCAGATGCCTGAAGCGCGGCTGCAAGCGTGGCTTTGTGACGACACAAGACAACGCCGCAATCGTACGGAGTGTTTAGCGTCTTATGGCCGTCGACTGACCAGGAATCCGCTGCCTCAATTCCGCGGGTCAAATACGAAAGAGTCGAAGATGCGGCGGCCCAAAGCCCAAAGGCACCATCGATATGAACCCAAGCGCCCGCAGCATTGGCGCGACGGCATAGCGCTTCGAATGCATCAAAGGAACCCGAATTTACGTTGCCTGCTTGGAGAATTAAGATCGTAGTGGCGTCAAGATCGGGAATGCACTCCGGGACAATTCGCCCTTGATCGTCAGAGTCGACCCACTCGATATTCTCGACCCCGATTCCAAGCAAGGCAACTGCTTTAGCGACGGTAGCGTGCGCGTGCGTGCTCGTTACCACACGGATGCGCGGTGCATTGCGAGTGCCTTTCGCATTGACATCCCATCCCTGGTTCCGAAATACATGATACCGCCCTGCAGCTAACCCACAAAGGGTCGCAGTCGACGTTCCGCTGACAAAGCCGGCGACGACCTGCTGCGGTAGGCCGAATATTTGACGCAGCCAGTGTTCGCAGACTTCCTCCAATTTTCCGGCGATCGGAGACGTCTTATACAGAGCTGAGTTCTGATCCCAGAAATCGGAGAGCCATCGCGCAGCCAACGCAACAGGAACGGCGCCTCCGTTCACCAAGCCGAAGTAGCGACCGCCGGTCGAGGTTACTGTTGCAGGTGATCCGTATTGGTGAAGTTCCCGCACAATGTCGATGCCGTCGACACCGTCCTCCGAAAGTTCTTCGGAAAAAAAATCGAGACGTCGAATATCCTCATCTGAGGGATAAACGCGTTGCGTTAGCGCGCTGTCAGCGTATTCATAGGCACTATGTCGTGCCACCTCGAAGAGTTCCTTGCACGCTATTTCCTCAAACATTCTTTTCTGAAGATCGTTTGCCATCGATATGTCCTTCTCTCTTAGCTACCTATGGTTGAGGCAGGCTGCCTCGTTTAATCCACTTCGCCACGGCGAGTAGCCGCGCACCTCCGATTCGGTCTCGTCCAGCGCATTCTCATATCGCTCAAGGCGTGCCGCGGCATGTATCCGCAGTTTGTGCTCAAACTTCGCCCAAGGATTTGCCGAGGCAATAGAGGGACTGCAGCAGTTAACTCCGTCTCGACCCACCTATTTTGCTTCGATCGCAGCCTCGTATGTCACCGGAAAGTTCAACGATCGCGCGATGAAACACAGCGCATGCGCACGTTCATGCAAGTCATGAGCGAGCTCTACGTTGCCGCCGGTTCGAATCGTGACGCGTGGATGCAATATCAATCGCGTGAACTCGCCGCCGCCGTCGGCCTGCTCCACCATCACGCCCTCGGGGTTGTCTTCATACGAAGTCACCACCACTCCCGCCTCGGCGCATAGGTGGAGGTACCACAATTGGTGACAGGCCGAGACTGAGGCGACCAGCAACTCTTCCGGATTCCAGCGTGCGTTGTCACCGCCGTAGAAATGCGGATCGGTCGATCCCGCAATCAAAGGCTTGTCCCCGCCACCCACAACATGATCACGTGAGTAACCGTGATAGGTTGCGGTGCCTTCGCCGGCATTGCCGGTCCAGCGCAGAGCGACGGTGTAGCGGAGTTCACGCGTCTCGGACATTGGTAATCCCTATGATTGATGTAATTCAGCGATAATTCGGCGGCATCGAAGCATAAGCACATCGATTATTTTCTTTGGTTCTAGATAGATCATGCCCATGGGTGAAATGTGTCAGCACATGAAGAATCCGTGCATTTCGTCACTGGCGTTGCCTCTCACACGAGCTCTCTACCCCGCTCGTAAAGGCTCAGTTTTGCGACGGCGTTCAAGTGCATAAACCCACGATAGTAAGCTACGACGCGCATTCGCCATCCAGCAAAAGACGGATTTTCACTACGCCGTGGGGACTCATCCTTATCGCGATGCAAGACCACGGCGCCATATAAGATAGGCAAAACGGCAGGTCGCAAAAATAGCCACTCGATAAGATTGGATGTAACCACTGAGAAAGTATGGACGTTGGATGCCTTTGAAGATGCGCTTAGAGGGCCGGAAATCCCGCTAGTTGCCAAAAAAGCGATTATGGCTCCGGCCCTTTGAGCTTGCGACGACTCATCTTTAGTGTGAACGAGGACACGAATGGTGAGTTAATCGTGACACAACCAGCAATCGTTGGTCTTTTGGCCAAGCCTATTGTCGTCCTGGTCAATACTGGCATTGCTACCGGGCTTAGTTGCTGGGCGCTCCTTGACTCGTCGAGCCTTATTACAGCGACGATCCCGCCGTTGCGATACCTGCCGACCGGTATGCTTTTTCTCGACAACTTGCGCGTATAGCCAGTGCGCCATGTGCAGTAACAGATAGAGGCTGCGAGGGAAGAGGGCGCACCTGAACCGTGGCCTCCTCACTGCGATACCTACTAATAGAAAACTTGAAAGCCGCTCCCGGCTCAAACTATCCCCGATCGATTCAGGTCAAATCAAATCTTTCAACGTGAACGCGATGTCTCTCGTGCCGCTGCCGCGTTTGACAGTGAGCTTAACCACCGTGCCTGGGGCTTCATCGCGCCAGCTCTTGCGCAAGTCTGGCAGCATCAGGCAGCTCGCGGGCTTGCCGTCTACTATCGTGATGACATCTTCTTTCTGAAGACCGGCCGCTTCTGCAGGACCACCTCTCGTGACATCGATCACTTTCAAGCCGTCGGGCACGGAATTGATCCACATACCCGATCTGTCGAAGGTGTCCAGATCCTCGACAGTTTCGTTGAGCGGTTTCAGATACAACGTGCTGTGGTCGTAGTCGAATGTCACCACGAAACGCTTAAGCACGCCGCCACCGACATTGCTGGGATATGCCGCCACCGCAAGGGAGCCGCCCTTGTCGGTTGAAACCACCGTAAGCGGATGGGCTATGACGACGTTCCCTAGTTTCAGCGTGCCACCTTTGAATGTGATGCCGCGCGTTGGGCCGCCGGCACCCCAACCGGTTTGAGACTCGATGGTCCTGGTGCCCGGCTTCGGAAAGCCGTTCTCGGCCGCCCAGACTTTGTTCAGCACAAGATAGCCACGCGCGCCGGTGTCGATGTTGAATCGGCTGGATATGCCGTCGTAAGAACCGAGAACCTCCGGAAACTGATGAAAAAGGCGCATTGGTATCGGCGCGCCGGCACTTTTTGGGTCGAAGTATCGCTTGTCTATAAAGGTGATTGTGTGCTTGCCGTAGTCGATGCGGGTAACGAAGCGGGCGAAGAATTCGTAGCCCACCATGCCTTTTTCGTTTACACCTTCGACGGGGGGCGGACTGAACGTCAACACGGTCAACGGCTGGTTGGTAATGGTGGCGCCCCCGACCGTGATCGATTTCACCGTGGCTTCTGCGCTGGTGGCAATATCTGCTCCGCTGCCGGTGGCAGTCATTTCGCCAATTGCCATAACGCCAATCTCTTTTGCCGTTGCCGGCATGAGAAGGGAGTGACCACCGGTGTCGAAGATGAAAGTCATCGGTTTGGAGCCGTTGACGCTGACATCGGCATAGATGTGGTTGTTCCACAGATGGAAGGGCACCGTGATTTCGTGCGCGCCGCCCGCGATGGAGAAGTCATGCAAATTTTCCGCCGGGCGCTGATAGGCGCTGAGCGCTTGCGCGCCGAGAAAGGTCGCCGACATCAGCGTGAAGGTCTGCAGATTGTGGCTGCCGTCGTCTACGACGAGCATTTTGGCGATCATCGCGCCGTCCACGGGGGCATAATCGGAATAGGTGTTGGTGATGAGCGTGGTGTCTTGCATCTCCAGCGTGCGGAACAGTAGGTGCGACTTGGGATCGAACCACGCTTCGAGCGCGGTCCCGTTCCTCGGCGTAACGGTCAGAACGTCATATCTTTTGCCACCGTCGATCTTCTGTCCCGCGTCCGTGATCGTGGCGCCGCCGCGATCGGCGCGCCACCAAAGGTTCTGGTCCTGATAGGCTTCGGTGATGGCCAGAGGGATCGCATCGCCGCCGGCCTGATCCGTCACAGTGCCCGACGGCTCCTTCTCCCATGCTTTGGTGCCGTCGAAACCCGTTGCGCCGGCTTGCGGCGGAATATCGTAAGCATCGACAAATGCGCCGCGCTGCAAATCCTCCAGCGACGAAGACGTGCCGTTGAGGCCTTGTCCACTGTAAGCATAGTTGACCTTGAGAGTCGTTTTGCCGCTCCAATTGCCCGACGCGGCCTTGTTCGCTGCGAGAATGCTGTCGGGCGTGGCTGCAAAGGCGGCCGAAGCCAGCGCGATGGCGGCGCTTACAAGAAGGAGTGCCGGCATTCCCGCCGGTATCGGCCTTTTAATCTGCGGTCTGTCATATCGCTCCCGTTCTGCCGCGCCGTTGCATGGGCATTGGTTGTGCGCTGCTGCGCATAGCTGATCGTTGTTGTGTCGTACCCTGCCCCGAGTACTGGATCTGTACCCGCATTACATCGACGGTGATCGGTGCACGCTCGTATCTGTGTCTGGTCAAAACCCGTTATGTCGGCAAAGACGGAGTTCCGGCCCAACGCCAAGTGCTGGCTCCTATGCCATTTAACACCCTACCGCACGAGCACATCAGCATCGGCCATTTTGGTCACCTCCGGCGAACTCTACATGCGACGGGGCCAAAGCAAGCTGACCTTATACGCGAAGATGCCAGCGTGCCGCACTAAAGAACATTACCGTGACGGGTGACATCGAAGCATCGATGTCTATACCCGCGTGGTGGCTTGCGATCGGTTAACGCCTTCAGTCCGATAAGACGGCCGCGGAAGATTGGTAACAAGATCCTGCGTAAATTGGCTTGAATTCACTCAATTGGCCACTAAAAAAAATATCGATTGGATATGTAGAAATTTGTTTGGTTCATTTATCGTGAACTCGTTGTTGCAAGACCGATAGATGAAATAGTTGACGGTTGGGTTAACGAAATAATCTAAATCTTCGAGCGGATCGTAGAGCCTGGATCGCAATCTTTGTTGTGCCTATTTGAGCACTTGCTAGCGTACTTTGTATAAGTTTCTCCAATGTATTTCAACTTGAATTGAAACAATTGGTGTACCGATGCGTGCGAAATTCTATTCGGATGAGCTAAAGGCCGAGGCTGTTCGCTTAGTGATCGAGAGGCGCTGCTCCGCTGCCGAAGTTGCATCTACGTTCAACATTCGGAGAGAGACTGTTCTGGTATGGGTGAGACGCTTTCGTCACAACAGGCCGCGCTTGGTCGAGGTCGCTCAATTAAAGACGAAGCTTCATGAGGTTGTCATGGAGCGTGATGTTCTGGTGAGGCTTACTAACCACTTGCTGGATAAAACGGGATGAATTTCTACCTTTGCATCTTGTAGCAGAAGTGACTCGCACGGCTAATTAAATATTGACTGAGTATCCATTAGCGCAACTATTGTTAATGGTCAAGCTGATTTGTGGTGGTTGAATTACGGCTTTGGGCGGAGCTTTCTGACCCATGGTGATAATTAATCGGAGGGTGTTTTCATGAAACTTGGGGTCACAAAGCTTTCTTCGGCAGTTCAGCTAGCGCTTTCGCTGGGTGCTGTCATCGCGGTGGGTGTCTCGAGCACCGCATTCGCACAGGATCAGTCCACACAGCCTCAGCCCCCGCAGGGTACGGCTAACCCGAACGCTCCACAAAAGGCGTCGACCTTGCAGACGGTCGTAGTGACCGGCTCACATATTCGTCGCGTGGATCTGGAAACAGCCAGCCCGGTCGTCACTATTGACCGCGCAGCGATCCAGGCCAGCGGCAAGCTGACCTTAGGTGACCTGGTGCAGGATCTGCCGGCCGTGACTGGCGGCAACACTAACCCTCAGGTCAACAACAGTGGCGGCACCGGCGCGACCACGATCGGTCTGCGTGGCTTGGGCCCGAACCGAACCTTGATCCTGGTCGACGGCCATCGCATCCTTAACTCAGATCCGAACTCGATTCCGGCCTCGATGATCGACCATATCGATGTGTTGACCACTGGCGCGTCCTCGGTCTACGGCTCCGACGCGGTCGGCGGCGTGGTTAACTTCATCCTGCGCAAAGACTATCAAGGCGCCGAGTTCGCCACAAACTTTGGCGAGTCCGACCATAACGACGCCGAACAGCAGGGCTACAGCTTCACGTTTGGCCAGACGTCCGACAAGGGCAGCATCATGGGCGGCGTGGACTACAACAAAACGGATGGCGTCTATGCCGGCAGTCGCGCTTTCTCCAAGAATGCCGTAACGCTTTACGGCACGAATGGAACAGGTCCGTTTGGACCGCAACCGCCCCAGGGCTACGTTGGCGGTTCCAGTACGGCGCCGAACGGGCATATCCAGCTGACCGGCTCTCCGAATGCCGCCTTTACTGCAGCCTTTCCCGGTTGCGGCTTCCTCGCGCACAACGCGGGCGTGACCGACACATTGTCGCCCGCCAGTTACCATTGTTTCGTTGACAATGGCGCGAATAGCGACAAGTACAACTACGCCACGGTCAACCTGATCATGACGCCACAGGAGCGCACCAATGCGTTCCTCATGGGCACCTACAACCTGAGCGATCATGTCGCCGCCTACCTGGACGCGTACGTCGACAAGACCTCGGCGAACTCGGCGCTGGCGCCGGATCCATTGACCACCGCTGGTGGCTTTCAAGTCTCTGCGCAGAACTTCTACAACCCGTTCGGCGTCAATTACGAGAATGGTGCAAGCAGCCTGGGCGTGCGCCTCACCTCACTGGGCGCTCGTGAAACTTTCAACGGAACGAACACCGCACAGATCCACACCGGGTTCAAGGGTGACTTCCCAATCGGCGACCAGACCTGGCAGTGGGACGTGGGCTTGGACTACGGACATACCTCTTCGACCGCCGCTTCCACCGGTTTGGTGAATCTAAGCATTCTGAATGTGGCAGCCGGACCCTCCTTCAATAACGGCGGTACGGTCGTTTGCGGAACCCCGGGCAACATCATCGCCGGTTGCATTCCGTTCAACCCGTTCAACATCAACACCCCGTCGTCGATCGCCTCGCTCAAGGCCGCCTCTACCCCTGGCCTTACAACCGGTGACGCGATCGAGAAGATCTGGCACGCTGACTTCAATGGCGGCTTGTTCGACCTGCCCGCGGGCAGCGTGAATCTGGCAGTCGGCGCGGACTATCGCACGGAGTACGAACACGACGACGTCGATGGCTTGCTGACCATCAATCCGGCCACCGGCACCTGTACTCTGGGCAGCGGGTGCAGCGCCGGCTTGCAGGGCGGCTACAACGTCAAGGAAGCTTACGCCGAACTTTTCGTCCCGATCCTTCAAGACCTGCCGTTCATCAAGTCGCTGAATTTCGACATCGGCGATCGTTATTCCAAATACAGTGATTTCGGCACCACCAATAACCTGAAGTTCGCCGTCGAATACAAGCCGTTCGACGACCTGTTGCTGCGTGGCACGATGGCCGAGGTATTCCGCGCCCCGAATCTTACGGAAATCTATGGCCCAGCGAGTTCCTCCGCCTACAGGATCTCCAGCGATCCTTGCACCGGTTATACCGGCACGCCGGTCAATCCGGCCTGCGTCAATGTGAAAACCGACGGCAGCTTTGTGAACCAATTGGTTACAGAGAACGTGCAGGGTAACGGTATTATTTCCGGCTCCGCCTACGCCAATTTCCCGATCAAGCCGGAACAAGGCAAGACTTTCGATTTCGGCGCCGTGTACAGCCCGTCGTGGGCGCCCGGTCTATCTTCCACTGTGGATGTCTGGCATCTATACCTGAATGATGTCATCACGACGGTAGGCGTCCAGAGCGAGCTCGATCTCTGCGCGACTGGCAACCTCACCTATTGCCCCTTCATCTCGCGCTATCCCAGCGGTGTCAATCAGGGCCAGCTCACATCGAATACTCTGCAACCCACCGGCAACCTGGGTACCACCAGCACGGGCGGCGTCGACTTCTCGCTGAACTACAAGCTGCCGGAGTTCTCGTTCGGCAAAGTCAGCGTCGGTCTAAATGCCACCTACCTGAAGTACTTTAACGAGCAAACCTCGCCGGGTACGTCCGCCAACGTCACTTACTACGATGCCGGGCACTTCATGCCGTTCGGTTCCGCGCAGGCTGCAGCTTGCCCGGGTGCTTCCGGCAACTGCTTGTTCCCGCGTTGGAAGGGTCAGGGCTATGCGAACTGGCAAAACGGTAACTGGGACGCTTCATGGCGCCTGCGGTATATCGGTCGCTTCCAGTTGGGCTCGAAGAGTCCGTCGCAGGATGTGTTCCCGGAAGGCCAGTGTTCGTACAACGGCCAACCCAACCCAGCTGGTGGTGTGTATCAATGCACGATCAACGGCGCGGAACTGAAGTACGGCGCCACCGTCTACAATGACGTCTCGCTGGGCTACAACATCGAACCGTTGAACACGCGCGTGGAGTTCGGCGTCAACAACCTGTTCGACAAGCAGCCGCCGGTCCTATATGCCAACAACACGCTCAACGCGGATACCGACCCGAGCGACTTCGACCTGATTGGCCGTTACTTCTGGGGCCGGGTCACCGTCAAGTTCTAAGTTTGGCTCGATGTTTTAACCTTGAGGGGCCGCGCAAGCTGATCGCGCGGCCCCGTTTCTTTATGGCATGGCATTAATGCGATTCGAAGAAATTAACGTGGCGATACAGTCGGGTGACTTGGTGGCTGCCGAGGGCCTATGCCGGTTGGACTTGCTGGCGCAGCCGGATGATGAAGATTTGTTGTTGTTTCTGGCCGTGAGCCTGCACTTGCAGCGCCGCACCAAAGAGGCGACCATCGCCTATGCGCGCTTGACCGAGCTGTTTCCCGACAAAGGTATGTACTGGGCGAATCACGCCACCGCCTTGCGTGAAGAAGGCTTTCTCAAGGAGGCCGAAGCAGGTTATCGCACCGCGATCCAACTGGATCCCCGCAATGCCGTGTCTCGGGTCGATCTGGGGCTGATGTTGATCGAGCGCAAGGATTATCTTGGCGCACGCGATATGTTGCTCGATGCGTTTGATCTGGACGAACAGTTACCGCTCGCGCGCGTGCATGGTGCCCGCGCTTGTTGTCTGTGTCAGGATTTCACCGGTGCCCAGGATCTGCTGTTTGCTTGGCGTCAGTGGCTGCCTCTGCAGGACGACCTACTGCAACTGGAGTTGGCCAAACTATTGATATTGTTGAGCGACGCCGGCGGTGCGCTAGTGCTGCTGGAAGATGTAGTGCAGCGGAACAGACTTCATCTTGAAGCGAAGTTCCTGCTAGCTAGCGCCTACGAACGAGTGAACCGGGTGACAGAAGCCGAAGCGTTAGTGCGATCGATCGCCACGCTAGGCAGTGCGCTAACCGCCGCCGACAAGCAGGAGTTGGACCACCAGCTCGCCAAACTGGCCTTGCGCCAAGGCGACCGAGCCACGGCGCAGTCGCTGCTAGAACAGTCCGGGCCGCGTCATGCCAACGACATGGCCCACTATTTCGAATTGGCCAGGATCTACGACAGGTCCGGTGAAACGATGCGGGCGATGCTGGCACTGCGCATGGCGCATGCGATTCAGGTAGATGAGTTGATGATCGCCTCGCCGGAACATTTCACGCCTGACGCCGCGGCATTGCCTGCGTTGATGCTACCTTCCGTGTCGCCGGAGGCTTACCAGCGATGGCCCACGCTGCATGCACCGGACACTAGTCATTCACCTGTGTTCATTGTGGGCTTTCCGCGGTCCGGCACCACCTTGCTGGAACAGATGCTTGATGCTCATCCGTCATTACAGTCGATGGACGAACAGCCGTTTTTCAACAGCCTGGCCGACAAACTGCGTTCACACGATTCGCGCATTCTGCAGGACCTTGGTGTGTTGCAGCAGCGCGATGGCGATGAGCTGCGTAAGCTCTATTTGAAGATGGTCTGCGAAACAATTCCGCGCAACTGGGACACTCAGCTGGTCGACAAGAATCCACTAAACATGTTGTGGGTGCCGATGATTCATCGGCTGTTTCCAGAAGCGAAATTCATTTTCGCGTTGCGTCATCCATGCGATGTCATCCTCAGCTGCTACATGCAGAACTTCCGCGCCAGCATCTTGGGCGCGGCGGCCCAGAGCATCCCACGACTGGCGGCCGCTTATGTTCAGGCGATGGAGCGCTGGCTGCAGGATATACAGACGTTTCAGCCTAACGTCTTCGTTTCGCGGTACGAGGATCTAGTGGTGGATTTTCCGCGACAGACCCAGCTCCTCGCTGAATTTCTCGAGCTTGAGGACGCAGCACCCATGCTGAAATTCGACCAACATGCACGCAACAGGGACTATATCGGGACGCCCAGCTATACACAGGTCATCGTACCGGTGAATAAAAAAGGGCTGAACCGCTGGCAGCGTTATCGCCAGGAATTCGAATCGGTGTGGCCGATACTGCAACCCATGCTTCGTCACTGGGGCTATCCGACCGAGCTTGACGGTTGATAAGACGCTACTTGTTACAGTGGGCAGAACAGAGGCGCAGTTTCGATTCCGTGGCATGACCGACTGCCCGAGTGCGGCCACCGTCGACTGGTGTGACTCTTTGCAACGATTGGCAAATCATCATGAACAATGATCGTCTCTGGAACCGGGCTCAGCGTTACCTGGCCGATGGCCAGCCTGTTCCCGCGCGTTTCGCCCTCGAAAGCCTGCTGCAACGTGATCCTGCGCATGCCGAGGCGCACTTGATACTCGGCAACATAGCCTGGATGGAAGACCGTGTGCGCGATGCACTTCAACATGCCACGTGCGCGGCACGCCATCTCCCGGACGATGCCACGTCGATCAGCAAGGTGGCGGAACTTCTGTTACTGCTCGGCGAAAACACGCTCGCGCGCACCTGTCTCGAGCATCCGACCCTGGTACATGCGCAAGATGGTGCTGTACTTATGCGTCTGGCTACATTGCGTAGGATGCTTGGGGAACATCCGGAGACACTGGCGTTGCTGGATCGCGCGGGCGCCTTGGGTATGGATGATGCGAATTTTCACCATGAGCGGGGGGTGGAGCTGGCCTTCAATGGGCGTCTGGAGGAAGCTGAGATCGAACAAGAGACTTCCTTGAGAATCGATCCAGCATACGGCCGTGCCGCACTCGCGCTGACTCGTCTGCGCAAACAGACGCAGTCATCGAACCATCTCGATATCCTGGCCGAGCGCATTCGCAATGTCGTGCCCGGAACCAGCGATCATGTCTCACTTGAGTTTGCTCGCTATAAGGAACTTGAAGATATCGGGCGGTATGAGGACGCGTGGCTTGCGCTGGTGCGTGGCAATGCGTTGATGTACGCCGGAAAGGAAGTGGACTCGCAATATGCATGGACTCTGTTGGAAGGCCTGATCGATCGCTGCACGCCGTCGTTCCTGCAATCACCCGGGGCGCCACTCAAGGGGCCGCAGCCGATTTTCATCGTGGGCATGGCACGCTCCGGAACCACTCTGCTCGATCGGCTAGTGGGCAACCACTCGCAGGTGAGCTCTGTCGGTGAACTCGAGGACTTCGGGCGGCAGTTACGTCGCGTAGTGAATCACCGAGTCACGCTGGACGAACAGACACTGCAGCTGTTGCCCGACCTCGACTACGCCGACATCGGCCGTGGTTACCTGGCGCAGACCCAATGGCGGGCGCCGGAAGCTAGATTCTTCATCGACAAACTGCCGCGGAACTGGATGCTCGCGGGCTTAATCCGTCGGGCGTTGCCACAGGCACGCATTCTGAACCTCGTGCGCGCACCGATGGACGTATGCTTTTCCAACTACCGCGCGCATCTAGGCAACGGATTCGCCTATAGCTATGACTTGGATGCGTTGGCAGCCCATTATCTGTTGTACCGCCGTGTGCTCGCGCATTGGCACAGCGTCATGCCGGGGCAGATTCTGGATGTGGCGTATGACGACCTGGTACGCCAACCGGAGGAAGTGGTACGCAAGGTATTCACCTTCTGCGGACTCGACTGGGAGCCTGGGTGCGAGGATCTCGCACGCAACACATCGGCGGTCGCCACACTCAGCATGGTGCAAGTACGCGAGCCAATCCATACCCGATCCTTTGAAGAATGGCGACCCTACGAACGACATTTGATGAAACTGCGCGAGGCGATTTCCGGCTGATTCTGCAGGGGCGTATCGCATGATCGAGGGCCGCGAGCAGTACGCCATCGCCATCGCAGGAGTCATCGTGGCGGACCTCAAAAGAGCCCGCGTTCCCGACAGAGAAATAAGCAAAGCCTTGCGGCTCTGATCCGAAGTTCTATAAGTTCCTTCGAGCGCAAAACTTGCCGATGCAAGCGACTTGAAAGTGGCCTTTCCCATGACGCAAAGATTGGTTCTTTACTAGAGCCTGTTCAACTACCAGAGTGACATAGGTTCTGTAAGCAAAAACGAACTTGATTCGCCTTTTTAGCCTATGACGTAACGCCAGTCCGCGCATAACCGTTTTCTTGTCAAAAAAATCAGGTCGATGATAATACCAATTTTTCAAGTCAACGCATTTGCCGCAGAATTATTTGCGGGCAATCCAGCAGCTGTCATGGTTTTCGATAAGTTTCCGTCCGACGCCACGCTGCAAGCACTTGCGGCGCAGAACAATCTCTCAGAAACGGCGTTTCTTGTAGCCGAGAGCGGTGATTATGCTCTGCGCTGGTTTACGCCCGTACGCGAGGTCTCTCTCTGCGGCCATGCGACATTGGCGAGTGCAGCTGTCGTGATGGAGCGCTTGGAGCGCAAACGCAGGCGTGTTTCATTTCGAACCGCCAGTGGGACCTTGACGGTTAAAAGAACGCATAGTGGGTACGCGCTGAACCTGCCTGCTTATACAGCCGACATAGCTGTTGCACCGATCGGCTTCGAACAAGCTTTGGGCGTGGAGCCATGGCAGTTTCTTCTCTTCAAACGAACTGGCATGGCGCTATTGCGATCAGCGAAAGACGTGCGAACCCTTACCCCGAACCTGCGCGCTCTAGAGCAGTTGGACATTGATGCAGTAATCGTGACAGCGGCCGATCAAGACCCCTACGACTTCATAAGCCGCTTCTTTGCGCCAGCCTGTGGTATTGATGAGGATTCAGTGACCGGAAGTGCGCATTGCACTCTCATTCCATATTGGGCCAAACGGCTGCAAAAAAAGAACCTCTACGCGTTCCAAGCGTCTCGCCGAGGCGGAAGCCTTCAATGTCGGCACTTGGGGAGCCGTATTGAGATCGAAGGATCGTGTGTCTTTTACATGGAAGGAACTACCGACTTGCGATAGCGCCATGCGCGACGATATGTGCAAGGCATGTTGACGGCGGCTTGCTGCCGCACTCTAAACCTAAACAGGAGAGTTATCAGATGAAAAAGCCCGGCATGTTAATTCTGCTTAGTATGTTGGTTCTGTTTGCCTGCGTATGCGCGGGTCCAGGCTTAGCCGCCTCCCATATAGCCAGTTTTTCACCTGTAGCGCCATTCAATGACCCGGCTGATAAGGCAGTAGTGATGCAAATTGAAGAGCGCCAAGGCCTGGGAGACGCAATCCTCAACGTCGATATGCAGAAGCTTGACGAGATCTATGCCGATGATTTTGCCATGCTCGCACCATCTGGCAAGATCATCACAAAGCAATACATCTTGCAGCAAATTCAATCGGGCAAATACAAACTCGTGTCGTATGAACTTGGACCTATTGATGTCCAGGTACTTGGTAACGTCGCGATGGGCCATGGCGCCGTCACTGAAACTAGGCTCGTTGACGGAAAGAAAATACACGTTGAGCTCATGTATGAAGATCGCTTTGAGAAGCGCGAAGGAAAATGGAAGCTTGTTGGCTCCGACTCGGGCATTCCAAAGTGAGGCACTCAAGTCGCCCCTTGCATTCTGCCAAAATCTCCAAGTAGGCAGACAGAGGCGACGGCGTTTGTATGTGTCTGCTTACATCCGATAGTTTGCGGGCATACTCGCTAGTTAATTCGTTACCTTGAGATCGTCGTCGGCCAGGCAAATCAAATGGGTCTTCAGAAGCAAACCTGTTTCCGAGAGTGGCCGAACCGTCTCACTGTTGCGAGCCTGAGGAGCGCACCAGATTTCACGACGAGGGCTATCGCAGATCCATTGGCAACAAAAGGAAGCGCCTCTTCGGGAATTGTCAAATGCTGGATGCTCAACGCATCTATGTGCTGTTGTTCCGCAACGCACAAGTTCGCATCGTGGAGCGGTGAATGCATCTAGCCGGAATATCAGCATGCGTGTACATGTTCCGGTGCAGAGACCGAGCTTCGGCGGCTAAACATGAGATCTTGTGGGAATGTTCAACTTGACCAATGCACCCGACGTTCGGCGCAATCGAACCTAGTTTAGAAGTTGGAGTTGCTGTGGTCGCCAGGCATCAGTGAACGAATTGACCTGACTGCCAATCAGGACATCACCCACTGGATACCTGGCGGCCACAGCAGCTCAACGCGGGCTAGCCGGAAACCTCAGAGACTTTTTCTACTCGGCTTCATTCTCCGAGCGATGCTAAATCAGATGGATAGTAAAGATACGCTGCTTAGTGGTTTACTAAAATATCCACCTTGATACGATGAGGGATAGCCACTTCGGACGCGTGCCAAATGAAACACTTAGCCGCTAGCTTCCTGCCGTCGATTGCGCTCGATGCGAGCTCTAGGACACCGATGTATCACCAAATATCTGACTGGTTTCGGCGGGCGATAATCGACGGCCAACTGCGGCCGGGGCAGCGAGTGCCGTCCACCCGAAGCCTTGCCAATGAACTAAAGATTTCCCGCTTGCCCGCTCTGAGCGCCTACGAACAGTTGCTTGCCGAAGGGTATCTGGAGACCTTTGTAGGTGCAGGTACCTGTGTTGCTCGGTCGATACCCGACGAGACATCGAGACCGGCGAGCATAAAGGTACGAAACACGCCATCGCAAATCGTTGGGCAGAACGCCCCGCGCAAAATCTCCCGACGTGCGTTTTTGATGCGTGTCCCAGCTCAATCATGGCTGAAAAACGAAGGTGCGTTTCGAGTTGGCCTACCGGCCCTCGATCACTTTCCGATCGGCGTGTGGTCGAGACTTATGAATCGGCATTCGCGAAAGCCTTCCAAAGCAATGATGACCTATGGCGACCCCATGGGTTACATGCCGTTGCGCGAAGCTATCGCGGAATACCTGAGCACGGTCCGCGCTGTACGTTGTGAGACATCACAGATCCTGGTTACAACGGGATCGCAGCAGGGCCTACAGATTTCCGCTCATGTTCTACTGGACCCCAAGGACCGAGTATGGATGGAAGAGCCGGGTTATCCGGGAGCGCACAAAGCATTGATGACAGCCGGCGCTCAGTTGATTCCGATTCCCGTTGATCAGGAGGGCTTGAACGTAGCAGCTGCAATCCGCCGAGGCCGCGATGTGAATGCTGTTTACATCACGCCATCGCACCAGTTCCCGCTGGGGGCGACGATGAGTGCGACGCGCCGTATGCAATTGCTGAATTGGGCGGTACGCAATGGTGGCTGGATAATCGAAGATGACTACGACAGCGAATACCGGTTCAGTGGTCGTCCGATTGCCTCCCTGCAGGGGCTGGACGCGGACGGGCGTGTCATCTATTTAGGCACGTTCAGCAAAGTCATGTTTCCGGCTCTGCGCCTGGGGTACGTGGTGGTTCCGAAAGACTTGGTACCTGCCTTTTCCGCCACTCGGGATGCTGCTGACACCTTTTCCTCCACGCTATATCAGGTCGTCATGACCGATTTCATCCGCGAAGGGCATTTCGCACGACACATCCGCAGAATGCGAATACTTTACATGGAACGGCGAAAGGCGCTGGTGGAAGCGATCCGAAAGTACATGGGAGATAAGCTCGAAGTCGTTGGTGCTGAAGCAGGTATGCAGCTTGTGGCACTGCTGCCACTTGGCGTTGACGATGTCGTGGTCTCGCAGAAGGCTAAGATGGTGGGTGTTTCGGCCAGACCGCTATCCTTGTGCTATTTGAAGCCGCCAGTCCGGGGTGGCCTGATTCTTGGCTACGGAGGCGCGAACGTGTCAGAGATTCAAGATGGTATACGCAAGCTGAGGGAGTGTGTCTAAGCAGACGCAGAAAGCCCCCAAGCCGCAGACACAAACAGAGCAGTCAAAACGGCCAACACCGGTACAACCAAGCCGACGTTGAAAAGCAAGAGCTACTCGATCGCGTCACCCTCGCAAACAGACAGCAACGATGGCGTTCTAAGCAAAGATGACTAGTGAATACTTAGACGTAAGCCTTTCATGCTTTTGCGTCGACCACATTCAGACATTCGCCGAATATCCGCATCGCCTCACGTAGCGCGCTTGGTGATAGCCCGCAATAGCCAAGCATCAAGCCAGGGTATGGGGGCCGTCTTACGTAGTGCGACGCAATTGGATGAAGACCGAGACCGCGTTCATGAGCAAGCGCGATTAGCGTATCTACACTTGCATAGTCGTATTTGCGCAGCCACACGACGACGTGCATGCCAGCAGGAGTATCGACAATCTCGACGCGATTGCCAGCATGCTCGCGCAGACCATGGACCAATGCCTCGCGACGAGCCTTCAGTTCTACATTCGCGAGTCGTAGATGCCGATCGAAACCGCCATCTTCCATGAAATGTGCCAACGCCGCTTGCTCGATGCCCGACGAGGAAATGTCATTGAAATATTTTGCGTTGAGGAAATCCTCGCGCAGCACCGCGGGGACCACCATGTAGCCCAATCGGAGCGAACTGAATAGGGCCTTTGAAAACGTGCCGGCATAGATTACGCGATCACCGTCATCGAGCGAGCGCAGCGCGGCGAGCGGATGGCCGTCGTAGCGGAATTCGCTATCGTAGTCATCCTCCAAGATCCAGCACCGTTTCTCCGCCGCGTAGCGCAAAAGTTCCAGTCGGCGCGGCAGGGACATTACGGAACCGCTTGGGAATTGGTGTGAAGGAGTCACGCATACTAGACGAGGTGCTACGACAGGCAACTCGTTGCAGACGATTCCTTCGCTGTCGGTTCGCACCGTATGGATGTTTACGCCGTGGGCGACAAGTGCCTGATAGGCAGCGAAGTAATGCGGTTCCTCCAGTACGGCAACATCGCTTTCGTCGATGAGAACGCGTGCGCTTAAGGTGTACGCTTGTTGTGTGCCGTTAACGATCAGCACATTCTCCGGCATTACCCTCATGCCGCGGCGCATTGCCAGGTAGTCACATATCTGCTGGCGTAGTGCCTGCAACCCCTGACTGTCCACACCTACCAATGGGGTGTAGGCAGCTGCCCGAGCAAGTTCGCGAGCCCACACCGTATTCAGTGTGGGATTAGCCTGCGGGCTACCATATTGCAGATTGTATGGCAGGCCTTTATGAAGCTGGCAAACCGTTCGATCGTAAATTTGTCGAGCACGCTGGGCATAGCGCGATGGAGGCGAGACTGTGGATTCTTCGGGCGGACTCAGTGCTGGCGTGATCTGAAGCGTAGAGACGCAGCAACCCGAACCTACGCGACAACGAATGAAACCATCAGCACGTAACTGTTCGTAAGCTGTCAGTACAGTAGTACGAGATAGACCCAGTTCTTGCGCCAATGCGCGCGTGGGCGGCAGGCGCGAGCCTGTGGCTAGCCGCCCATTAAGAACAGAAGCCTTGATGGCGCGGGTTAACTGAGCGTAGTGTGGCCCGTGCCCGTCAAGCTGAAGAAACATACAAATCAAACCTCTGGAGGACACCAAAAGTTACGGGACGGTTGGTAGCTTCCACATAGGGTTAATGCACTCTCGGTTACCACTTCAGAAAGTACTTTGATTATTCAGAATGAAGCTCATGCACACAGCTAAGAAGCTCCAAAGTTCGGCGTTTACTAAAGCTACGTGGTGTCTGCCAGAGCCGCCGCGGGCCTGAATGATGCGAATCTGCCGCCACGAGCGGACTTGTTCGTTGCCTGCTCTGGGAAACACGAGGTTTCCGATTACCTTCAGGAAGCAGTGATTCCGGCTAATGTGCTAGGTAAATCTGACCATGGCCTTATTGGATCGACACAACATCTCCGTCGGCATGCTGCACAGTTGATCTTGCATTGTCGGATTTAACCGGAGCCCTCGTATCTGCCTCGACTAAATTTATTTCCCAAGTCTTGCCACCGTCGTTCGAAAATGCCTGCTCAGATTGGGCAGAGTTCGCAGTTATGCCCGAGAAGATGCTTCGAACAAGAATCGATTTGCTTTTGTACGGCTCAACATCAAAAAATTCCCCACGCCCACGCCTAAACTCGCCGATCATGGGTTGGCCCAGGGTGCCATCGGTACTGCTGGCAAAATTTAAGCCCCACTGGTGGGATTGCGGATTGTATAAACGCAGGGATAACCCTTCGAGGCGGCCAGCGGCGCCTACGGCCTCTAACTCCCCCAAATTAGCGCGTCCGTCCCAGACCTCTCTGACGGCGATGGTTCCTTCATAGTCGGTCCAGGTTGTGGACCCAGTCAAACGGTGCAAAAGCCTGTGTATGTTGGTATTCCAATTACCTATCTCGAAGTCGAAATCGTATTGACCGGCGTACGAAGTCAGAGTTTGATGTGGTTTGATTTCAGGAGCATGTGAATCCGATCGCGTGAAATTCGCAACCCAGTTCACCTCCCAAGTTTTCCCGCCATCATCAGAGAATGCCTCTTCAAAACGATTAGAATTCGGCGTGACATCCAAGTAAGATTTTCGAATCAAAATTGTCCTACCGCCAAACGACTCCTGATTGTAAAAGTCACCGCGTCCATTCCTGAACTCGCCGATCGTCGGTTCGTCAAGCGTACCGTCGCTGGCGCTAGCAAAATTGAGACTCCATTGATGAGATGAAGGATTGTATAGATTTAAGGAAAGGCCTTGGATGTGTGCCAATGAACCACTGACTTCAAATTCCACAAGATTGGCGCGACCATTCCAGACCTTGCTCACAACGGAAACTCCGTCCAATTGGATCCACTTGGTTGATCCGGTCAAGGGATGCAAAAGACGCGATAAGTGCATTTTCCACGTACCGAATGAGAAGTCGAAATCATGCGCACCATCCGTCTCTCCGGTAGTGGATTGAGGACTAGTCTTTGATGCGTCGGAACTCTTCTGCGCGAAACTCGGAATTGGGTACAGACCGATCACAAGGCAAAGCAGTGCGAAGCAGGAGCGAAACTCTTTAGCCGTGTTCATCACTATTTCCCTTAAGTACTTATTTCAACTTTCGCTTCGTCGGACCCAGCTCGTGAGCCGCTGTTAGAGGTCGACAAAAAAAATTTGGCTTGTTTAAAAGAGCAAATTTAATTATAGGGTAGTCATAATTTCGGCAGCCCTACGAGTAAAGAACGTGAATGCAGAAGCCTTTGTAATTCGCTTTGCGTGACTTCCTTTAATATTCAGGAAAAAATCAAGGTGATCAGGTTTTGTCGTTCAGGTGCAGCGACGCCTGTCCGAAGACATAGCGCCAACCCTGTGGTGTTCGAACATAAATATCGCTGAACCAAAGATGGCGATCAAAAGCAACGCCTTTGGTAACGCCTTTCACCCATAACCGCGCTGTGACTGCCGCGGTATCGCCCCAAATTCGCACCGTCTGAGTATTAGGATCTTCGTCCTGGCGCTCGTAGATGATCTCCTTGTTGCGCGATTCGCTCAGCAGCTCTTCACGGGTACTGCTTGTGCCGTTGCCCAGTACCAAGACCATGTCTTTACCAAGAATGCGGTCCATAGTATGCGCATCGTTGACCTTGACGGCGGCCTGAAATGTGCGGTCCAGATTGGCGACAGTCTGTCGATCAACGTTCGAAGAGGCTTCCACACCACCCAATGCCAGGCCAGCAGTCAATACAACCATTCCGATCAATCCGTACGTCATTTGAAACCTCTCTCGCATTCTTCGTCATTTCTCAGGGTGCTCAGCGATATCAAGTGCTCGCTCAATAGCGATTGGGTTATGCCGAGCCGCCGAAGTGATCTGGCTTGGAATAAATTGTTGGGCGATTATCTCCGTTTGAGAGCTTAAAAAAGTTCCCCGGAAGTTACGTGTATTTTGGCCAGGCGGAACCTCTACATATCCGAGCTTGTGAAGGGAATCGGGGATGATGCTGTGCTCTGTGTGTCCAGGCGGAGTTCACTTTGACCGGCCCGGTACAGCGCGATTAATTTCGGCCGGATAGACTATTCGCTTACATTCACGCCCTCAAAGCTTGTGCTGGTGGCTCCGTCGTACTCACAGAAAAGATTGCGAGCCAAAGAGAGAAGCTTGAAGTTGTTTACTTGGATAAAAACGTTCTATTTTGCGGTCATCTCCACCCCGCCATCAATTCGATGCATTTTTTTGGGCGCCCGTTTTAAAGGCTCTCTCGAAACTCACTTACTCAACGATGCTAACCACGTTCATGACAATTTATAGACTTCACGGTGGCTCTCTGAAATAGCCACTTTATGCGACCGTACATGACCACTATTTACGATGGTCATCAGACTGTGAGCTAGGAAGTGAAGGTCTTATGCCTTGAGGCAACGTATATGGAACCGTGGTCGCGCGTGGGCGATGTCGCGGATGCGCATGCGCAAGGCCGACTGATCTCTTGCCTGGCTGCGGTAGTACCACGTCGATCGCTGCATCTTGGCCAGTCCGCACGCGCGTCGGGCGCTCACCTGGAACCGCTCATGGATCCAGTGAGCGATCTCCAGGCGGCGAACTGGCCTCAGATTTTTTTTCGAATGACCTCGGTCAGGATCTGCTTGTCCAGCGTCAGATCGGCCACCCAGCGTTTGAGGCGACTGTTCTCCTCTTGTAGCTGACGTAGCTGCCGTAGCTGCCGCAGCTCTGCCACGCCCAGACTCGCGTACTTCTTCTTCCACGCGTAGAACGTCGCTTCGCTAATACCCGTCTGCCGCAGACGTCGGCTACCGGGTGCCGGACTCGGCTAGCCGCAAGCAGTAGGTGACCTGTTCTTCGGTAAATCGCGACTTCTTCATCGCTCCTCCTTTGACCCTTCCGGGCCTGGAATGAAGCGACCGTAACTCTACTTTTCAGTGGTGTCGAAAGAGCGGGCCGACGTCACGTCTCCGGGATGGTTGCGCACCAACGCGGGCGTTTTCGCCGCGAGTGTGGCGATCTTTCGTTGCAGGTCGGCTCGAGAGGTAGCCATATCTCATCCACGCGTCCGGGACTTGAGAACAGGCTCGACAAGCGTCAATTTAAGATCAATGCGGGACTTCCAGCCTCCTCTCAGAGCGTGAGAGGCCGCGGAATCTGCGCGGCTGATCCAAACTGGGGTTCGGTTAATGGCTGAGGGTGGGCAGCGAGGTTAGGAGATTCATCTCGCAGAACTCACTACAAGCCCGAACGATCGCGTCACCATGCTCGCGAGCAAGATGCATGGCTTTCTGCCGATACCCAAGATGATCATTCTGTTGGGCCACCATGTCAGCAAGCACGAGCTTGAATGTAGAAGCGTCGACCTTCAATTTAACTTCCCACGCGCGATCCGCCAGCAATATGACGAAATTTTCTAGCAGGGGATCGTGGGAAGTCACCTTCACAGGCGCGTAGCCGGGATAGTGATAAACAAAATTTACCGGGTCGTGAAACTCGCCGAATCGTTTAGCTGAACGCGGGGACATGCCTTCTCCTGGTGAGCCATACATCAGCGAGATGGCTGTCACTGAACTCTTACAGGACGGGGTAATGCATGATCAGTGACCGGGTGTGAGACGTCGGTGACCACAGCGTTAGGGTTTGAGCGCCGTACAGCTCCAAGATCTCTCGCTCTCAGAGCGTGATAGCAGCCACGCGAAAAAACCGAGCCTGCGTAGCGCAGAGTACCCCGTGAGTGAGATCACAAGATGCTCGCAGGCGCTATCTCCCTGAAGATACCGGGGTCTCAAAATACGGTAGGACGGTGTCTGACAAGGGCCTGGTCTTTAGGATGACGAAATGGAATGCCGGTCATTTGCAGTTTACGGGGGGAGACTCGTTCCATTGCTAACACCACAGTGTTCAGCTAGAAACCGATCGGTGCATTCAGTGCAAATTCAACCGACATCGAATCAGGAATAAAGGAGCTCGCTCCAGCCAGTCGATAGCTCGAGTGCGGTCTGGGCCATCGTCATCATGTGCTGAACATTGTCTGCACGGACCTGGAAGGTACGCAAATTCCCCGTCACTCCACCCAAAGCGCGCTGCGGATTCGGCAATATGCCGCTCGAAGATGCATTCAACTGAAGTCGAGCACAAAAGAGCAAGCCAAAGCGTCCAGCTTTTGCATATGTGTGACATCGATCCTGCAAACCAAGGGCGTGGGCTAACGCCGCTCCACGAATCGTGGCCTCAGTGTAAACAGTAGAAGACACACCTGGTGGCTTATCATCAAAGGCGAATCCGCCAACGTTGTCCCCTTCACGACATTGGAAGGCTAAAAGCCAATCGAGCTGCTCGAAAACAAAGCTTATATATTCGCCATCATGAAGTACCCGAGCCAAGCGACTCCATACATCGACATGCCATCCCACAAATGCGCTCGAGGGAGCATTCCGGAAGTGCTGTCTATACGGCAAAAAAGCTCGCCGGCAACATTCTAAAGCGTCCGCGTCACCTTTTGAGCCACTGATGGCTAGCGCCAGAAGGGCCTCCCCGGGGTAGTAATTGATTACTGAATCGGGTGATCGGTCAATACCAAAAAAGCAGTCAAATAGGCCGTTAGCTCGTTGAGCCCCCTTCAGTGCCAGCAATAGCGCCTTCAAAGCGTCGGGGTGAAAAACCGGGTCGTCCAACTCAAGCATAGCGACCGCGGCAAGCGCGCCGGATCCAAGTTTGCCCCAAATAACCTCAGCATCATCTTCGCGGACAATGAGGCCGTCGTCTCCCCACTTTTCAGTCCGTCTCAACACCGCAAGAATCGCCCTGCGACTGCTACTAATAACGCGAGGGCTCAATTCGGGCGAAACCACACGAGCCGAGGTTGTCATGGCGTAGGCACAACCCGATGCCCTCACTAAGTTCTGTTTCCTTTGGTGACCTTTGCCCTCAAGCGCCTGATAGATATAACAATAGTCACCACCGGCGTTTTGATTGTTTATGAGAAACGAGGCTCCCTGACTTACGAGTGAGCGGAGATCATCCTTAGATAACCGATCGGGCGCCACGGTGCGTAAGGCAAACAGTTCGACTGAATTTCCCAACTGGTCCCGGCATAAATGGATCCAATGTACCTTCCTGACGATGCAATAGGTTTCGCGCCAAGCTTCCTGAAAGAGACCGGAAAATAAACACAATCCATTAAGAAGTTCCGCCGGGCTCTTAAACTGTCGAGCTAATATCACAGAAGGGTCAAAGTGCGCGCGAGCGTCGTTCCACTGAACCTCAACACCGAATGACCCTCCTGTTAAAGAGCGATCCGAATCCCGCAATTCCACAGCGACAAGTTCAGAGCATATCCGTATCCAAACGTCTACGTTGAGACCGTCCACATGGAAAGAAGTTAAGCCGCCACAGGTGACGTCCGCGCAAAGGTTATAAATAGCGTTAGAAAGCTGATCGGCCGCAGTCTCTCCTTCGCCGGTAGCAGAAATCACTGGCATACCGCGATGACGTACTGTCATCTGAAGGCCATCAAATCGGCCTACTTCAACAGCCGAGCAATCGGGCTTACTGCCATCCTTTAGATAGGCGTAGAGGGCGCCTGACGCCACGTCCATGATTAGATCTTTCTGAGCTGCCGAAATTCTATTGCTGATGTCCATTCAGGCCTTCCGAGGCAAACCCTATCCAAGGATTTGTAGAGAAAATAGTATTAAATGAAGTTCAGCGCCGTGCCGGCCGTCGTAAATAATAATAAATTTCCCATAGGGTTATACACAGCAAACCCACCAAAATCGCTACCGTAGGATAGTTGACGCTTTCGAGTTGGTACGTATTGATGCCAAATATTTTCAAAATCACTGGATAGATCAAAATGATGCTAATGCCGATGGCAAAACATGCCAACCCCATGACACGTTTGGAAAGCATTAGAAGGCCGCCAAGGATAGAGAACATTGCGGCGACAAACCACGCTGCGAGGTACGCATGATAGTGCAAGGCCCATTTTCCCTCGTCAAAACCCAGACCTTTAGAGCTCATCGCGCTAGCCAAGGTCTGTCTTACATTGTCAGCACCATAGAAGCCATAGCAAGCACTAGTGACTAGCGCGAGCCCGATGATAAGTACAACGACACCTGACACTTTAAGTAGCATAGCTATCTCCGAAACAGGTGGAAGCGGGCGAAACTCTTGTAAGACAAATTTTAGATACATTCATTACATACTCGAACAGCGGAAGCCATTCGTCTTTCGTCACTGCAGCCAATGCTCGAATTTCATACCCAAAACCTGACACCCAAAATATCTCATATAACGGCAAGTAGGCCGCTTCCAACGGCGCCATCAGCCGCAAGATGGCGTTGAACAGCATGCGGGACGTGCGGCCATTACCATCACGTAAAGGGTGGCAATTGGTCAATGCCACCATGGCTACTGTCGCGGTGAATATGGGGCTTTTAAGACCGTTGTAGCGAATAAATCGATGAATTTCCTCCAGCCTCCCTTCAATCATTGGCGCGGGTGGGTACTGAAATCGATCACCATCTATATTTCTCCTTGTGAAGACGTCGGCTATACGGATACCCGAAGCGCTAGTCGCCAAACACGAGCTTGCATCCTTGACCCACTGGATGAAGTAGCAAGCGTCATTACTTTTTAGCGCGTAACAAAAGTCGCTATACAAACGGTCCAGTGAGCTGCGCTCTGATGCCGTGCGATGTGAGCTATAAAGAGCATCATTCGCGCGATTGAGCACCTCATCAGAAAAATCATGCCATAAGGGAAGTAGTGCCCCGTCCACGACGTGACGTGGGGGCCGCAGCCGATCTTTGAGGCGATCAGCTTCAAGGATCGGCTGCGGTAGAGAGATATTTCTGAAGTTTGCCTCTATTTCTCCGAAAAATGGACCAAACCGATCTATCCATTGCGATAGAGAAGGCAAAGGAAACAGCGTGTATTTGAACGTATGGCCTCTACCCATTCTCTAATCTTCAGCAGGTGGGGCATCCGGGGTCAATATCGGCGATGCAATCCGCAAGTGTGCCATCAGCTACTCTCATGTCACTTTGTGCCGCATTTCCTGCGAATGTGCACTCCAAAACATCATATAGCGACGGTCCTTCGCCACCATTTGCGATACCAATCGCGCCATTGACGGCGGATAGGCCGCACTCCTGCATGACAGCTACCCCGTCGCTGGCAGCTATAGCGCTTACTCTGTTGTTGTAGTCATCTTCACAGTCGCCATAAGCGTCGGCCTCGCAGTCTTCGCATTCATCGTCGGGGTCAGGAAGATACGGGTCCCCATCATCGTCGTCGTCGTCATCATCATCATCGCCGTCATCATCGTCGTCGTCGTCATCGCCATCGTCATCGTCATCGCCATCGTCCGTCGTTCCTGTCGCTGCTGCGGCAAACTTCACAAGAGAAAGTGTGGCGACATCTGCTTGGGTTTCTTCGACATACATCTTTGTATGTCCCGAAAAAGCTCCGAGCAGGCCCACGGCGTGCAGGGGATCTTTCCAGTTATCGGGATGAGTAGAATGAGTGACTACCGTTTTTTCCTGCGCATCTCCAGAGATGAAAACGGATTTACCGGTTTTGCCGCGAATGATCTGCGCCGGCCCATCCGTTTGAATCATGCGGGTGGCTTGATTATTGCCAGAGTCATATTCGACCTTGAAATGCCTTCCCTTTGCATCTTTGAATGTCGAAAGGCGGCCGTCGACGTGGTATGTAAACAGCCGCTCCTGCCCATGAGAGTTAGTCATTTTTACGATGCGGCCCGAACTATCTCGGTACGCTTGAGCCCAATCGCCCGACGCGTTCGCAATCTGAGTGATCGCCCCCCGCGCATCCCTTTGATAATTAATTTGTGCGCCTCTTGAGTTGCTCCAGCGCATAACCTGGCCTCGAGCGTTGCGAACGCAGGAGCTTTTCTTGCCCGAGGGAAATACTTCCTCAATGAGCCATCCTTGGGCATTTCGCTTATAGGCATAGCGGCCGGTCTTCGTCGATGTTCTCGCTGAGACCTTTCCTTCTTTGGAGTACTCCACCGTTAGCGTGCGCTTTTCCGTTTTCGAAGATACCAATCTACCTTGATCAAAAACAGCCGTTTGCGAGCGTGAGGCCCTTGAACCAGTGGCTTGTCGGTAGTTCGCGCCATGCGTATAGACGATGGTTCCGATGGGATCAGTGAGGCTGACCAGGTTTCCATTTACATCCCAGTCTCGTTTCTGCCATCTTTTCCCATCAGCAAAAAGTTTCAACCTGCCGTCTTCGTCGTATTGATATTGCGTGACCCTGCCTTTTCCATCGCGGATGTATGCCGGATTGTGGCTGGCGTCATATCCTGCTTCGAGAGAGAGCGACCCATCAGATAACGAAACTCCAGTGACTTGGCCAAGGGCGTTGTGTGTGACGATTGCCGAGACGTTGTTGCCACTGTCGATCGTCGAGGTTGTTGTGTCACCAGAGAGGGAATACTGATAGTTAAGTGTTCCTGTTATGGCTTGAACCACAGTGGCACGATGATTCAGATACGTCGCAGCAAGAACGATTGAACCATTCGGATCGACGGCCTGTGCGAGGAGTCCTTGTGGATCATAGTCGTATAGCCATGTAGAACCCTCAACATCGACAGCGCTAATAACGGCGCGATTCCGGTAAGAAAACGTGACCTCGCGGCCGGTGCTGTCCGCGACGGTCTTAAGCCGGAAGGTTCCATCAGACGACCACTCGTATCGTAGGATACCACCCCATGAAGCTGCCACAGACTCGAGCTGCCCGTTTGGCGTTTTTGAAATAGCGAGGCTTCTACCGTGCCCCAGATCTACGCCGGTGAGATGGTAGGCGCCAGATATCAACCTATAGGTTCGGGCAGAGCCTCCGACGTTTTCTGCGATTGTGTTGGCATCAATCGTACGCAGCGTCCTAATGGGCTTACCCGCGGGACTTAACGCGACCATGGTCGTATGGTCTGCACCAGGAACGAGGCTAATTCGCTCCCCGTTGCCTGTATTTAGATAAGAACCATCTGCCGCGGTCTCGATGAAGTCATCATAGATCAATGACCAACCCGGTCCAAGGCCGCGATCTAGCAATGATTGACTGTTATACCTCCGAATGGCTTGAAGATCTGGTAGACCAGCGAGCGAAAGATCATCGACGGAAAATCCAAGGTTTCCAGTGGCTGAATCGACATATCCAAATCGCATTCCACTACGTTTTGTACGCATGCATGGAACTAATGCCAAGGGTAAGGATACATATGGCAGTATTCCGGCCGACTGCAAGAAATCTGAATAAACTTCACGTGCCCGTTTCTTATTACCGCACGGCGTGCACGTACCAGCCATTATCCTTTTTTTGACTTTTGATGACGTAGTGTTTGAGAAAGCCAGCCTGGGTATTGCCGGTATTAATAACGCGGATGCAATTCCTTTCAAGATCATTCGCCGTGTGACCATGTTTATTTCCTTATATTTTTACTGCCACTCAGAAGCACCCTATGTGTGCCGGATGCGCTAATTAACTAGCCTCAACTGCTTTACGAGTGTTGTTTATGTCGTGTTGGCCTCATCTACCCTTCTGAATGCTGTCAATACGTATAATATTGCCGTAATAAAAAGTGTTCGTAATAAAGTACGTCGTGCGATGCATTGGTACTTGGAGCCTAAAGCAAGCAATTCAACTTGGGGCTATGCAGGCCATGCATTTCGGCGCTACCAGCGGCCAAGTTAGGCTGCCTGCTCTCAAGGATACAGAGGCGACCTTTTACGTGAACCTGTAGGTTCCTCCAGTTCTTCTACGTGTCTTACAGATGGTGGCTGAGGGCACAGGAGGCTCTGCATTTGTGCATCGTCTGCACGATGCCGATCAGGTTATGGTGCACAATCTGTCAATCGCGCCACCCATGCCCTAAATTGGCCACTGTGAGACGGGCGGTGTCAACATGTACGTGCGCAAAGTGAGGTGCAGTAGAGCCTGTAATTTCATACAGGTCTGAGCCGCTGGGCGCATAAGCTACATCGCGCAAATAGAGGATCCCAACGACCCGAACGTTCCAGCGCATCACATCGGTAGTTACTATGCTTGCCATCTCCTGTAATGCGCGTGCAAGTCCTCGTCGTGCTTGAAGCCCCACCAGTCGTCGCCAGTTGAGGTACCAAGCGTCGTTTCTCAGGGAACGAGTTTTTCGATCTTCTGCTGCGCACGGGGATCATTAGCGCGTCTTGTATACGCGCCCTTACACCCGAAGGCGATTATCGTCATGTTGCCTGAGGGGGCAGCCGACCGATCACATGCAAGCGCCGTCGGATGCGTTAACAATCAATGGGGTCACGGCATTGCAAGCGAAGAAAAATACAAGGGCAAGGGCGTCTCGGCTTGCGCTACTTGCGATGGATTCTTTTTTCGCGAACAAGACGTCGTCGTGACAGGCGGCGGCAACACCGCGGTGGAAGAGGCGTTGTACTTGGCCAACATCGCGCGCAAGGTCTACCTTGTGCACCGTCGCGACGAACTCCACGCCGAGAAGATCATGCAGGAAAAGCTCTTCGAACGAGCAGCCGCGGGCAAGATCGAACTGGTATGGAATCATGTAGTGGATGAAGTGTTAGGCGACGGCTCAGGGGTCACCGGAGTGCGCGTAAAAGACCTCAACCGTGGCGCCAGTCGCGACATCGAGGCCACCGGTTTCTTCGTGGCGATCGGCCACGCGCCGAATACTGGTATCTTCGAAGGTCAGCTCGACATGCGCGATGGTTACATCACGATTCGCAGCAGCCTGGAGGGCTTGGCCACCATGACCTCGGTATCCGGTGTATTTGCCGCAGGCGATGTGGCGGACCACGTTTATCGCCAGGCAGTCACCTCTGCCGGTTCTGGCTGCATGGCGACACTGGACGCGGAGCGGTGGTTGATCGCTGATGGTCCAGATGCCGATGCGATCGCAGGTTGACCGCGAGCGGACTACGCCACCTTTGTTTCGATTGCCGCTACGCACTTCAGGCGCATATCCAGGCCCAGCGCCACTCACCGAAAGAAAACGCCACAAATCAGCCAAGACTCCGTCAATCAGTAAAACTCTGCCGTTAAATTTTTTGTTGGCAGACGTAGGTTCGCTGGAAGACGACTTCAGGCCTTGTACGACCACACTTTTAAAAGCGGTCGGCGAAATTCTCAAACTTGGATTTAGGGGTACAGGAATCGCGAACTGTCATCACCGGCTGACGCTTATGATGGGTGGCTTTGGTGTCAGGCGGCTAGGCTATCCAATCTCAAATTGCACAGCCTTGAACGCCTGCTCCATGTATTGCTTGGGCCGATCACGGCAGATCAGATATTCGATCCCTGTTCCCACAGCCCAGCCTATGAAGAAATAGCCGCCAAAGCCGAACAGAACATTGACAAGCACACCGACGACAAACCAAATGTAGGGCCACTTTCCGAGCGTCGAAGAGCCACTCACTCTGTACGATAGCTCATTGCTTTCGAGCCTGACCTGTACATCCGCCACGGTGATGGCGCGTTCCCAAAAGGACTTGATATCACCATTGACTGTAAGGCCAGTTGGCGTTGCGGTGAGGTCTTTGATCTCATAGTGCTTGCTCAGGCTGCTTCTAAGCAATTCGGTGATGGTTTCGATCGTTTGACCGTGCTTCTTGACATCACACTTCCCAAAAACTTCAAAATTCGCCACCAGAAATCCCCTTAAGTGTTGGCACTATCCGCAACGAACAGTCAGTGATTGCTCCATTCGCGCCCAAGCCTGGCCATGCATGCCGGAGACTCTTTGGCTTCCAACTTCTGGCGAACTTGATCTGTCACCCACTGCTGTCCGTAAACCTGCGCAAGCGGGGCTAGGCTTCGAACCGTGACGTTGGCGTACCACTCGCACTTCTGAATTTCATCAGGTGTCATGTTGTCAGTAACGGGTGCCACTGCAGCTTGGTCTGTGCCATCGTTTGCTCTTGCTTCTGCAACAGCTATCTTCGAAATGTGAGCGGTTGCGGAACGGACTTTGCAGATGTAGCCACCGTGACTGCCGTTCCTCACATTGAGCACGATGCCGCTAGCAGAGGCATTGCCCTCTGGATCTTTCGTCACGCCTACGGCTTGCTGGTATTGAGTTCCAGCCGTGTCATACATGTTCTTCGCGTCGGTTGTAGAAATTGACGGATTTGCCGTTTGAATTAGCAGAGGACAGATGTTGCTCAAGTCAAAGTCCGAGGCGTTCGCACCTGGGCTAAAGAAATTGTAGGACTGGTCCTCGGGCTCATAACCGATACCTGTGTGTGTCTGGATCACATCTCCCAGGCTAAGCACAAGATCTTGGTTTGTGGAGTCGGTTAGTACAACGCTGACGATGTTGTGATCCGGATCGCTGGCCTGATGGATCGTCAAATTTGGATCGCTTGCCAGCGAATTCCATCGCTGAATAAACAGCTTAGGCATTGGGTAGGAAGTATCGCCAACGATGCCATGTGCGCTGTTGCATCCACTTAGGGACATGCACAAGACGATGGCCAGCCATGGCAGATGGTTGAAGACTGATTTCATGCATTTCCCCTGGTTTCGGTGTCCATCTCTATCCGTAGATCACGATCTCGGATGTCTTATTGCAGCGCTCACAGCGGTAGAGACCACAAAGAACCCGCGAACCCAGGGTAGGAGTGCTCATCTGATGGATACAACTACTGACATATCCACAACCCTCGCATTTGTGCCGCCACTGCATGTACTTGCCGTTATCCCGAACGACTACGGCGCCAGTTGCTCCAGCCATTCCTTCCCTCCAATTGATAGTGAGAATCGGATATCGAGTGCCTGATAGTCGATTTTGGACTATTCCAAAGCGGACTTTAGCTTGCCTTGTACCTCACAGGCAAGGCCCATGGCCGCTTCAACTCATCACTCGGATTACCGGCTGCTTCTGGAGGCGCTTAAAGAGGCGCGGCAGACTGCCAAAGTTACGCAAAGCAGTTTGGCAGAGCGCCTCGGGACTACTCAGACATTTATATCAAAAATGGAGCGGGGCGAGCGCAGGCTGGATTTCGTGGAATTGATCGAAGTCTTAGAAGAGCTGGGTGTTTCACCACAAGAATGGCTGAAAGACTATTTAGCGCGGCGTAACGCCATTCATAGGCAACACAAGACTTCAAGGAAGATTTCTTGCTAGGCGGTCTTCATGAAGTAGGTTCTAGCGTTCCGCGCAGCATTGCCGGATATACAAAAACGGGCCGAAATCCCCTGGGCCTTTCTGCGATAAAGGCGTTGGCTTCCTGGACACCCAATTAT
>Ga0302316_10000246_pt1 | contig 48722 bp, 40 predicted proteins | sample III_Palsa_N3_2_FD_200456 | JGI IMG/M metagenome (GOLD analysis project Ga0302316, IMG submission 200456) | Peat permafrost microbial communities from Stordalen Mire near Abisko, Sweden - III_Palsa_N3_2 | ecosystem: Environmental > Terrestrial > Soil > Palsa > Peat permafrost | place: Sweden...
GCTGACGATCTCTCGGTGCGGCGGCCGACCGCTGGCTTGATGAAGGCCTCGGTCGGCCGCTCTGCGAGACTAGGGCAATTCGATCACACGAGGTGGCTCACGCAGCGAGACGGTGGGGGCCAGCGCCGGCTTCTGACTTACACCGCTCCGCTTGCCTGGACGTCGTTCGCGCCACGCCTTAGCATCGGATCAAACGACAGGGCATAGGGCGGGCATATGGCGGGCTTTTCAAAACGCAGGCGTTTCACCCTTGGCGCGGCGGCGCTGGGCGCGATGGCGGCGCTGGCGCTGGCGAACCTGGGGCACCACACCGCCCGCGCCGCCGACCGCGCGACCTCCGACTGCCCCGGCGATAATGGCGGACTGACGCTCTCACCCGGCTTCTGCGCCAGCGTGTTCGCCGACAATCTGGGCCATGTGCGCCACATCGTGGCGGCGCCCAATGGGGTGGTCTACGCCAACGTCTGGAGCGGCAGCTATTACGCCGGCGCGCCGATCCCCAAGGACGGCTTCCTGCTGGCGCTGCAGGCTGCCACCGGCGACCACCACGCCGACAAGATCACCCCCTTCGGCGAGACCTATGCCCAGGGCGCCCACGGCGGCACCGGGATCGGCCTCTATAAAAACTACGTCTACGCCGAGGTGAACGACCGCATCGTCCGCTATCGGCTGGCGCCCGGCGCAGTGGTTCCGACCGGCGCGCCGGAGACGGTGCTGTCGGGCCTGCCCACCAACGGCGACCACAATATGCATCCCTTCCTGATCGATCCGGAGGGGCGGCTGTTCGTGGACCTGGGCACCGCGACCAATTCCTGCCAACCGAAGAACCGCCAGGCCTATATCGCCGGAAACAGTCCGTGCACGGAGCTGGAGACGCGCGGCGGCATCTGGCTCTATAGCGCCAACAAGCTGGATCAGAAGTTCTCGCCGGCCGAACGCTACGTCACCGGCCTGCGCAACGCCGAGGGTATCTCGCTGGACGCCGAGGGGCGGATGTTCGCCACCCAGCACGGCCGCGACCAGCTGATCCAGAATTGGCCCAAGCTCTATCCAGAGACCATGCTGGCCACCAACCTGCCGGCCGAGGAGCTGGTGCGGGTGCATAAGGGCGACGATTACGGCTGGCCCTTCTGCTATTACGACGGCTACCAGCAGAAGTTGGTGCTGGCGCCGGAATACGGCGGCGACGGCGGCAAGACCCAGGGCCTGTGCGCCCAGAAGATCCCGCCGGTGGCGGCCTTCCCGGCCCACTGGGCGCCCAACGACATGCTGATCTACAAGGCCGCCGCCTTCCCCAAGCCCTATCAGGGCGGCGCCTTCATCGCCTTCCACGGCTCCTGGAACAAGGCGCCCGCACCCCAGGCCGGCTACAACGTCGTGTTCCAGCCCCTGAAGGACGGCAAGGCCTCGGGCGACTTCGTGGTCTTCGCCGACGGGTTCGCCGGCGGTCATCGCGACCCCGGCCGCGCCCGCTTCCGGCCCATGGGCCTGGCCGTGGGACCGGACGGCGCCCTCTATATCGCCGACGACGTGAAGGGCCGCATCTGGCGGGTGACCTATCATGGACCGCGCGACATCACCGCCCCGGCCCCCGCGCCAGAGCCCGTGGTCGCCGTGACCGCGCCGGCCGCTCCAGCCGCCCCCATGCCGGTTCCTCCGGGCGCCACAGCCGCGCAGGTAGCGGCGGGCGACAAGCTCTATCACGCCTCTTCCTGCTCAGGCTGCCACGGCGTCGACGCCAAGGGCACGCCATTGGGGCCGGACCTGACGTCCAAGGATCATCTGTGGACGGATGGCGGCTTGCCGCAGATCACGGACGTGATCGCCAAGGGCGTGCCGACCCCCAAACGCTATCGCAGCCCCATGCCCGCCATGGGCGGCGCGCAGCTCTCAGCGGACGATCTGAGGGCTGTATCGGCGTATGTCTGGGCGGTGGGGCATTAGATTTGGTTTTCCTTCTCCCCTTGCGGGAGAAGGATTACGTATCTGACCCCAACCCCAGAAGGACCAGCCCATGCCAGTGGACGAGGCGCCAGAGACGCGTATTGGCGATGCGCCGCAGGCGGTGGCCCTGGGCATCCGCACCCTGTCGGTCGAGCCGGGTGTGGCGACGCTGACCGCGCCTTACCGAGCCGAGCTGGTGGGGGATCCGGACACCGGGGTGATCGCCGGCGGGGTGGTGACCACCCTGCTCGATCACGCCTGCGGCCAGGCGGTCTATATGGCCATTGGCGAGCCCACCAGCATCGCCACCCTGGACCTTCGGATCGACTATATGCGCGCGGCCGAACCGGGCCTGGACATCTTCGCCCGCGCCCACTGCTACAAGGTGACCAAGCGCGTCGCCTTCGTCCGCGCCACCGCCTACGACAAGGATCCGGAGGACCCGGTGGCCACGGCCCAGGCCGCCTTCATGCTGGGCACACGCGGGCCGCCGGCGCAGATCGGCGACAAGCGTACCCCGGCAGAGCGAGCCAAGGGCGAACGCGCCAACGCCGGAGACGCCGAATGAGCCAGGCCGACGCCGACAGGCTGATCCAGATGCTGGAGCGGGTGCCCTATGCCCGCTTCCTCGGCATCCACGCGGTGCTGGCCGGCGACGAGATGACCGCCGTCCTGCCCTATTCCCCACACCTGATCGGCAACGTCCACCTGCCGGCCCTGCACGGCGGGGTGCTGGGCGCCTTCATGGAGATGACGGCGCTGGCGCAGCTGTCGATCGTCAAATACCCCGCCGGCCACGGCTTGGCGCGGCAGCCGAGGCCGGTCGATGTGACGGTGGAATATCTGCGCTCTGGCCGGCCGGTGGACACCTATGCCCGCGCCCAGATCAAGCGGCTGGGCCGCCGCGTGGCCAATGTCCACGTCGAGGCCTGGCAGGAAGCACGCGACAAGCCCATCGCCGCTCTGCACGGACATTTCCATGTGACGCCGGCGAGCTCAGAACACAGCTAGGGGATCGGCGCGCGGCCCTGACTTCCTAGCTTTTGAGCTCTTTCACCGAGACCAGAATATTGTCTTGAGAGTAGCAGAAAACGACGGGATGGAGCTTATTTCGGGTCGCGGCCTCTGTCGGCGAAAGCGCAATCTCGGCCAAGCCCAGCGTATAGACGTCGGCGAGGGCCTCGCCCGCGATAATCGCGCCCTTGCCCACCCCGGAAGTCCCGTGCGTGTAGAGCTTGTACATATCGCAGGAATTATCCCCGTCCTTTTGCAGAGCGACGAGGGGCGGCCCCAATTGGGCCAGCACATCGAAGCGACGCTCGCCGACCGTAAATTTCTGCAGGCTTACGGGATCGGGCCGGTTGGCTTCCATGACCGTTGAACAGCCGCCCACCGCGAAGGTCGCCACGAAGACCAGACTGGCTAATTTACCTGAAACTGACATTTTATCGCCCCCCGGCTGACTGCTCGCAGAGACGACAGTCTCGGCATGCTTCAGGCGTCTAGCGGAAATCGTGCGCCACGAAAAGTTGCATCCTTTGGCCGCTCGATGATGGGCTGAGGTCGCCAACAGCGCCGGTTGGCCTCTGCGCTTGCCAACCCCGGCCCCAGCCCACAAGGTCGCAGCTTCAACAATGGAGCACCACCGATGGGCGCAGAACCGATCGACCGCGATGTCTGGACCGCCGCCGGCGAGGCGCTGCTGCCCGAGGCGATCACCCTGCGCCGCGCCATCCACGCCGAGCCGGAAATCGGCCTCGACTGCCCCGCCACCACCGCCAAGATCAAGGAGGCCCTGAAGGGCCTGCCGCTGGAGCTGCGCGAGGGTCCGTCCACCAGCGGGCTGATGGCGATCCTCAAAGGCCCGTCCAACGGCCGCACCGTGCTGTTGCGCGGCGACATGGACGCCCTGCCGCTGAACGAGGACACCAACCTCGACTTCCGCTCCAAAATCGGCGGCGCCATGCATGCCTGCGGCCACGACACCCATGTCGCCATGCTGGTGGGCGCGGCCAAGGCCCTGTGCGTCGAACGCGAGCGCCTGGCCGGCTCGGTGATGTTCATGTTCCAGCCCGGCGAGGAAGGCTACAAGGGCGCCCAGTTCATGATCGACGACGGGCTGCTGGATAATCCATCGCCCGATGCGGCCTTCGCCCTGCACATCAATCCCAACATTCCCTCGGGCGTGTTCGCCGCCAAGGAAGGCCCGTTGCTGGCCTCGGCCGACACCATCATCATCAAGGTGCGCGGCGCCGGCGGCCACGCGGCCATGCCCTATGCGGCCAACGACCCGATCCCGACCGCCTGCGAGATCGTGCTGGCGCTGCAGAGCTTCGTCACCCGCAAGATCAACGTCTTCAACCCGGCCATCCTGACGATCGCCCACATCGAGGCGGGCACCACCAACAACGTCATCCCGGAAGACGTGTTGATCGAGGGCACCTTGCGCACCTTGAGCGAGTCGACCCGCGAGGTCGCTCACGCCGGCATCGCCCGGATCGTCGAACATGTGGCCGCCGCCCACGGCGCCAAGGGCACGCTGGAAATCCGCGACGGCTATCCGGTGACCGTCAATCACGGCTGGGTGGTCGATGTGGCCGAGCGCGCCACCAAGGCCCTGTTCGGCGACGCGTCCTGGATGACGCTGGCCACGCCGGTGATGGGCGCCGAGGACTTCTCCTACGTGTTGCAAAGGACGCCCGGCGCCATGGCCTTCCTGGGCGCGACGCCCGAGGGCGGCGACTACCGCACCTGCTGCGCCCTGCACTCCAACAGGGTGGTGCTGGACGAGAGCGCCATGTCGCGCGGCATCGCCCTGCACTGCGCCATGGCCCAGGCACTGCTGGTGGCCGAGGGGTAGGGCTTTTAGCGACGTTCCACGATGCCTCACCGCCGTTCCCCAGGCCTTGTGCCTGGGGCCCATTGAGCGCGAAAGGTCCAAGGTTCGCCTTGGAGCCGCCGCCAGCGCGCTACGCCATCGGTCCGCGCTCAATGGGTCCTGGGCACAAGGCCCAGGAAACGCGCTGAGCAGGCTTTGGACGTCACCACGCTGCACTGCGCCATGACTCGGTTGAGGCCTTCAGACGCGACCTCGAAACCCCCGCCACCCCTTGCGCTACAAGGCCTGACGCGAAATTGACCGGCCGCTGGTTTAAAGCTGTGCATTAGGTCGCCATTGTGCGGCGCCGCAAATGTGATGAGGGAATTCAGCACCGCCCAGGTTATTGGGCTTTTCGAAACGTTAACCGGAGGTCCTTGCCTTGTATCAGGTGAGCGTCACGCAACAGAAGAGCACCAGTTCGCCGTTCGAGTGGGAAATCCACAAGGGCGACGAAACCACCCCCGTGGCCCGCTCCGCCATCACCTACAAAAGCCCCGCCGCCGCGCGCGACGCCGGCCGCCGCGCCTTGACCGGCCTGAAGGCCAAGCTGAGCGCCGAAGAACGCGGCTGACCCCGCCCTCGGGCAGCCTGTCTCACATCGTCATTCTTTTCATCGCGCGGCCCGCGAGGTTGCGGTTCTCAGCGGTGCGACTCGCCTGTATGTCCAGCTTGACCGTTGACGCCAGCGGGCTGGAGGGGCGATGAGCGATTTTCCCGACGACATCTACACCGAACCGGCGGACCTGGACGTCGACACCCTGGCCAATCTCGGCCCGCTGCGCGGCATGGCCGGGGTCTGGGAAGGCGTCAAAGGCTTGGACGTCAAGCCCGTGGGCGAGGGCCCGGACCGGCAGGCCTTCGTCGAACACATCGAGCTGCAGCCCATCGATCCCCAGACCAATGGCCCGCAGATCTATTACGGCCTCCGCTACCACACCCATATCGTCAAACCGGGCGAGGTGGAGACCTATCACGACCAGGTCGGCTATTGGCTGTGGGAGGCGGCGACCGGCACGGTGATCCACAGCCTGACCATTCCGCGCGGCCAGATCGTGCTGGCCGGCGGCGAGGCCAAGGCCGACGCCACCGAGTTCGAGGTGTTCGCCAAGCGTGGCCAGACCGTCTACGGCATCTGCTCGGCGCCCTTCCTGGAGCACGCCTTCCGCACCGACGCCTTCCACATGAAGGTGTCGATCAACGCCGATGGAACCTGGTCCTATTTCGAGGAAACCACCCTGCAGATCCGCGGCCGGGACGAGCCCTTCGCGCACACCGACCGCAACACCCTGCACAAGATCGCCGAACCGACGCCCAACCCGCTGATGCGGAAATAGCGAGCGACCCGAAGCCTCCTTCCTGGCTCGCCGCAAGGTCGTGCAACAATTGGGACACGCAGTACGGGTAGTGGTGGCTGAGGGCGTTGCACGGACTGATAGTCCTAACGCGACTCAAGAAGCGGCCTGGCCGTCGGGGGAGGATCGTCTTGGATAATCGCAATTGGCCTAGGGCCGGCGCGCTTGCGCTCATCGCATCGGCCGCCACGATGAGCGCCCATGGCCAAACCGCGCCGGTCCAGGCCACACCCACATCAACGTCATTGACGACCCCGTCCCTCAAATTTGGTCCTCCCGCCGACTGGGTGAAGCCCTTCGAACCCCAAAGCGGGGCCCCACCCGTTGACGGCGGCGCGATCCAGGTCCTGTTGCAGGACAGCCAATGTCGTTTCAGCGGCGATGGGACCGACTGCTTTACTCACCTGGAATACAAGGCGCTCACCGCAACAGGCCTAGCTGCAATCGGAACTTTCAAGGCGAGTTGGGATCCGGACACCGGCTTCGTCACCATCCACAAGCTGCAGCTTCGGCGCGGCGATCAGGTGATTGATGCTCTGGATGGCGGCAAGTCCATGACGGTGCTGCGCCGCGAGACCAATCTGGAACGGCAGACCCTGGATGGCCGCCTGACGGCGACCCAGCAGATCGATGGCGTGCAGGTTGGCGACGTCGTCGACATGGAAGTCACGACCCACCACCGCGACCCTGCTTTAAAAGGCGTTTCAGAGCTGACGCTCGACCTTGTGACAACCATCCCAGCGGCGCGGATGCATACACGGCTGCTATGGCCGGATTCAGCGCCGGCTCGATGGCGCGTGACGCCAGGCCTGGATACGCCCAAACTCGTCCACGAAGGCGCGCAGACGGAATTGGTCGAGGACATGACCAATGCGCGGGCGTCCATCCCGCCCGCGAGCGCGCCGCTGCGGTTCAGATACCTCGGCCGGCTCGAGGTCACCCAGTTCACCAGCTGGAGCCAGGTGTCGGCGACGATGGCGCCGCTCTTTCATACGGCTGAAGGCTTGGCGCCAGCTTCACCGGTCAAGCTTGAGATCGACAGGATCAAGGCGGCGTCATCTTCGCCCAAGGTTCAGGCGGCGCTGGCCTTGGCCTTGGTGCAGACCAAGGTCCGCTACGAAGCCATCGCTCTAAACGACGGCGGCCTCGTGCCCGCCACGGCCGATCAAACCTGGGCTCGGCGTTATGGCGACTGCAAGGGCAAGACCTCGCTCCTGCTCGCCCTGCTGCATGGATTGGGCATCGAGGCCCAACCGGTCCTGGTCAACCACAACCAGGGTGACGGGCTCAACGAGCGCCTGCCGCAGATAGGCTATTTCGACCATGTGCTGGTGCGCGCCCACATCGACGGGCGCTGGTACTGGCTAGACGGCGTGCGGCCTGGCGATCCGGCCGATATCGATGACATCACCGCGCCTGCGTTCGAATGGGGCCTACCGGTCCAGGCCCGGGATGGCGACCTAATCCGGATTGATGTCCCACCCGCGCCCGCGCCCTTGGCCGAGATGACCGCCCGGATCGATGCATCGGGTGGGCTCCAGACGCCGGCGCCCACCCATCTTCAACTGGTCTATCGCGGCGACCTGGCGCTCGGAGCGGCCACGACTTTCAAAGCCGCGCCGCGAGAGGCCGATGACAAGGCCCTGCGCACCGTCCTCGCGAAGCTCTGGCCAACCTTGGATATCAAGACCGTGGATTGGAGCTACGATCCGGCCAAACTGGTCCTGACGATCACCGGGGACGGGACTGACGCCCTGAATTGGCGATCGAACCGCGACGTCGGCCGAAACGAGACCCAGCTCCGCGCGAGCGGGTTCATTCGCGGCCTTGGAACGACAAAACGTCCCGCTGGAACAGACCAGGATGCGCCCTACGTGGCGCCCTACCCCTTCTCGGACGCCTACCATCTGTCGATCGTTCTGCCGGATGGCGGCAAGGGTTTTGCCATCGTCGGCGCCGATCAGGCCAAGACCATCGCCGGGGGCGAGTTCTCGCGGCGCGCCAGCCTGAAGGACGGCGTCGCGCACCTGGACGCCTACAGCCGCGGCCTGGCGCGCGAATATCCCGCCTCGGAGATTGCACCAGCCACGGAATTTCGCCGCCAGCTCGAGAATGATCCGATCCTGTTACGGGCGCCGGCGGGTTCGCCGCCGGCCTAGCGGATCACGACTCCGCTCAGCTCTGCGCCCACATGCGGATGAGGTTGTGGTAGACGCCGACCAGGGCGACGGCGGCGGCGTGGTCGTCGCCGAGGTCGCCTCGCGCGGCGGCGACGGCCTGGTCCAGCTGGTGCAGCAGGTCTCGCTGGCTCAGGTCGGCCACCATGGACTGGACCCAGAAGAAGGAGGCCCAGCGTTCGCCCCGGGTGATGGGCGCGACGCGATGCACGGTGGTGGCGGGATAGAGGATCATGTCGCCGGCGGGCAGCTTGATGCTCTGCGCCGCGACGCCATCCTCGAACATCAGTTCGCCGCCGTCATAGTCGGCCGGATCTGAGAGGAAGAGGGTGCAGGACAGATCCGTGCGGTAGCGGGCGCCGGTGACCGGCGAGATGCGGATGGCGTTGTCGATATGGTCGCCGAACCCCATGCCCTCGCCATAGCGGTTGAACAGAGGCGGATAGACCTTCAGCGGCAGGGCCGCGGACATGAAGCGGTCGCTGCCGGCCAGGGCCTTGAGCACCACCTCGCCCAGGGCCTTAGCCTCGGGCGTGTCCTCGGGGAGCTGGAGATTGTGCTTGGCGCGGCCCGACTGTTCGCCGGCGGTGACGCGGCCGTCGACCCAGGCGGCGCCCTCGAGGACATCGCGACACTGGCGCACCTGCTCGGGCGTCAGAACGCGGGGAACATGGATCAGCACGGCGGCGCCTCGAGGGGCTGGTCGCCGTCTGTGAGCGCCCGGACCAGGTCGACCACCTTCGGGTGGGACTGGCGACGCAGAACCTCGATCATGGCGCGGCGGCTGTCGGCGGGCGCTTCGCGGCAGGCCCGCTCGAACCAGGTGAGCGCCTCGTCGAGGCGTCCTTGAGCCCCGAGGACGCTGCCGTAGTTGAACTGGGCGCGGAAATAGCCGGCCTCGGCGGAGCGGCGATACCAGTCGGCGGCCGCGGCCGGGTCGCGCGGCGTCCCCCAGCCTTCCTCATAGCAACGGGCCAGCAGGTTCATCGCCCGGCCATGGCCCTGGTTCGACGCACACTGATACCAGGCGACGGCTGCGACGACATCACGCTCCACGCCGCGTCCGTCGAACACCATGTTGGCGTAGTTGTATTCGCCCCAGTCGTGCCCGGCCTCGGCGGAGCGGCGATACCAGTCGGCGGCGGCGGCCAGGTCGACGTCCGTCCCCCAGCCATTCTCATGACAGCGCCCGACCATGTTCATGGCGTCGGCCGCGCCGGTCTTGGCGGCCCGCGTGAACCAGGTCAGGGCGGCGACTGCGTCCTTCGGTGCGCCCAGACCATCGAGCAGCATCTGGCCGAGACGCAGCTGCGCCTCGGCGACGCCATATCGGGCCGCGGCGTGGATCCCGGGCGCGGCCTCCGCGGGATCGCCGGCCAGGAGGGCGCGCAGTTCGGCAGGGTTCATGCGCCGCAACTGGCTCATGCGCAGATAGTCCGCCTGCACGGCCTCCTGGCGGGCGAAGCGGCCGGCTGCCGGCGGCTTCGCCGGTCGCTTGGCCGGTCGCTTGGCCGACCGTCCCGGCCTCATCAGAAGCTCGCCCGGGCGGTCAGTTTGACCGTGCGGCCGGCGCCGGGGATGACATGGTTCTCCGACGTCGAGGTGTAGTAGACGTTGTCGTAGTAGAGGGTGTCGAACAGGTTGATGACGTTGAGCTGCAGCTTCAGCCGGTCATTGATCTTGTAAGAGGTCATCGCACTCCAGACGACATAGCTGGGAACCACCGCCGGCGGCGAGGCCGAGGTGACGACGTCGCCGATACGCCGGTCGAGGTAGTTGAGGCCCAGGCCGACTTCCCAGGGCGGGGTGATCTTGTACTCGGCCCAGACGTTGACGGCGTTGCGCGCCAGGTTGGGAATGGCGACGTTGTTGTACCGGATTACCGGGCTTGTGCCAGCGTCGCCGCTGGTCTTGCCATCGAGGTAGGTGTAGCCAGCGGTGATCTCGAACTTGGGCGTGATGTAGCCGGTGGCGCCCAGCTCGATGCCCTGCACCGTCTCATTGCCCTGCAAGGTGGTGAGGGTGGGGTTTTCCGGATCGTTGACCTGGGCGTTGTCGACCTCGGTGTGGAAGACCGCGCCGGTGACCAGCAGCCTGCTGCCCAGCAAGCTTGTCTTGGAGCCGGCCTCATAGGTCGTCGCCTTAACCGGGCCGAGATTGGCGGTCTTGGTGGTCAGGGTCAGGGCCTCGGCCGAAGGATCGAACGAGGTGCCGTAGGAGGCGTAGAAGCTCTGCCAGGTCGTCGGCTTGAACACCAGGGCGACACGGGGGCTGGGCACGACGTCCACATGGGAAAGGTCCAGCACCGCGCCGGTCTTGAAGGTGGTCTGGTCGTAGCTGGCCGCGAAGCGATCCACCCGGACCCCGGCGATCAGGTCAAAATACTGGCCGATATTGACCGTGTCAGTCAGGTAGGCGGCCTCGGAATCCGCCGTGGTGATCTGGGCTTTTGTCACCCCTTCGACGGGATGGACCTGGTTGGGGTCAGGATCGAGGAGCGGCGTCTCCGGGATCCAGTTGTTGTTGCTGTTGAAGGGGTTGTTGTAGCTGTCCAGGTGATTGGTCTGCCGCGCCAGCTCGATCCCGGTCACCAGGGTGTGGCGCAGGAAGCAGATGTCGAACCGGGCCGTCACATCGACCTGTTCGGTGAGATTGGTCTGGGTTCCCGAACTGCTGGGCGAATCCCGGCCCACGACAATGCTGCTGAGCGGCTCGCCGGCCGTCGGCGGACCTTCGCCGCCGGACGCCACGCTGCCGAAATTGGGAGCATCGAACCGATAGTTGAAGACGTAGTTGGCGTACCGCGTGGTGCTGGCGACCGACAGGTTCGGATTGAACTCGTGGGTGATGTGCAGGGTGCCGATATCGACGTCGGAGATCGAATGATCGCTGGTCAGGCCATAGTCGTTGCTGCGGTTCACCTGGGCCGGCGCGCCATTGACGAAGGGCACGCCCACGTCCGGCACGTCGTTTTCCGACAGGTGGAAATAGGCCAGGGTGACGGTGGTGGGCTCGCCGATGCCGAAGCTGGCCTCGGGGGCGATGCCCCAGTGATGGTTCTTGACGTAATCGCGGTCGGCGACACCTGAGGATTCGCCCAAGGCGTTGACGCGGATCGCCGCGCTGTCACCGATCGGCTGGTCGACGTCCAGCGTGCCCCGGAACTCGTCATTGGTCCCGATGTCGCCGGTGAACACGCCGAACTGGTTGAGGGTCGGCGCCTTGCTGACCTGGTTGACCGCGCCGCCGGTGGATCCCCGGCCGAACAGGGTCGCGGAGGGACCCTTCAGGACCTCGATGGAGTCCAGGTTGAAGGGGTCGCGGACGTAGATGGCCGCATCGCGGACGCCGTCCAGGAAGAAGTCGTTGAAGGCGGAAAAGCCGCGGATATTGATGGTGTCGCCCCGCGCGGCGCCTTCGCCGGCGTTGAGGGTGACGCCCGGGACGTTCTTCAGAGCGTCTTCGAGGCGGGTGATGGACTGCTCCTGCAGCAGCTGGCTGGACACGACATTCACCGACTGGGGGGTGTCCTTGATGCTCAAGGGAATCTTGGCGCCCAGCAGCGGCCGAATGCCGGTGACCACCACCTCGCTGACGCCGGAGGATTTCTTGGCGTCGGCATGATCATGGGTCGTGGCCTGATCAGTCGTCTGGGCCAAGGCGGCGGAGTCCGCGCCCATGACCCCAAGACCGACGCCAACGGCCCCGGCCGCGTGTAGCGCCAGACCCCGCGTCGAGATGGAATTCGTCGTTTCGGAAGAGCGCATGCCTTTACCCCGCAAATTGTGACCTCGCCGACCCGCGCGGCCATCAGGCCTTCGCGCGTCTCGTCAGCGATGCGGCTCAGCTAGCATGCTCAATCGCAATTGCGAAGCATTATCATTTGCAAAGTTACGCGAGACGAAATGGATTGGATTTGGGCTGAACGATCGGCCGGCGCTCGCCCCTTCCGTCACGTCGTTCCGCTTCGCTACACGCCGCGGATGGTCTCCCCCTCATCGCTTCGCTCGAATGGGAGGAGAAACGTAAGGGCTAACTTTCTCCTCCCTTGTGAGCGTAGCGAAACGGGGGAGGTGGCGGCGAAGCCGACGGAGGGGGCCAGCGCCGGCGAACGACTAGCGCCGAAGCCTGAAGCTACGTCCCCGTATAGGTCGGCTTGCGCTTCTCGGCGAAGGATCGGATCGACTCGCGCGAATCGTTCACCGCTTTGCGGGCGAAGCCCAGATTCACCGACTCGTAGCGCAGGGCGTCGTCCAGATCGGCGGTCATATTCTTCTGCAGCACCCGTTTGGAGGCGCGCAGGGCCATCGGCGGCCAGCCGCTCATCTCGGCCGCCAGCTTCACCGCCTCCTCGACCAGATTGTCATGGGCGACCAGCCGGTCGAGCAGACCGACGCGATAAGCCTCCTCGGCGCCCACCGGGCGGCTGGTGAAGATCAGGTCGGCGGCTCTCGAATAGCCGACGATCCGGGGCAGGAAATAGCTCATGCCGGAGTCCGGGGAGAGGTTGCGCTCGATGAAGACGGTCTTGAACCGGGCGTGTTCGGAGCCGACCCGCAGATCGCAGGCCAGGGCCATGCTCATCCCCGCCCCCGCCGCGACGCCGTTGACGGCGGCGATCAGCGGCTTGTCGAAGTCGTGGAACAGATGCGCCCAGCGGCCCACCCAGCCCATGTCGTCGAGCAGGCTGTTCTGGTCTTTGGGCAGGGGCGGCGGATTGGCGCCGATGGCGGCCGTGGTCAGGTCGGCGCCGGAGCAGAAACCGCGCCCGGCGCCGGTGATGATCAGCGCCCGAACCTCGTCGTCCTTATGCGCCTCGTCCACCGCGGCGTGCACCTCGGACCGGATCGCCGCGCCGATGGCGTTCAACCGCTCCGGCTTGTTCAGCGTCAAGATCGCGACGTGTTCGCGCTTCTCATAGATGACCGCTTCATAGGCCATGGCGTCTCTCCCTTTGTCTTTGGAGCCAGTCTAACCGCCATCATGGGCGCGAACCAAGCTGGCGGCGCGGCGGCCGGTTGGGTAAGGACGCACGAACACGCCAGGGAGCACCACCGATGAAGACCCGCGCCGCCGTCGCCTTTGAGGCCAAGAAGCCGCTGGAGATCGTCGAGCTGGACCTGGAGGGTCCGCGCGCCGGCGAGGTGCTGGTGGAGATCAAGGCCACCGGCATCTGCCACACCGACGACTACACCCTGTCCGGCATGGACTCCGAGGGCCTGTTCCCTTCGATTCTGGGCCATGAGGGCGCTGGGATTGTGGTCGAGGTCGGCGCCGGCGTCACAAGCGTCAAGCCGGGCGACCGTGTCATCCCGCTCTACACGCCCGAATGCCGCCAGTGCAAAAGCTGCCTGTCGCGCAAGACCAACCTCTGCACCGCCATTCGCGGCACCCAGGGCCAGGGGATGATGCCGGATGGCACCTCCCGGTTCTCCTATCGTGGTCAGGCGGTGCACCACTATATGGGCTGCTCGACCTTCTCGAACTTCACGGTGCTGCCCGAAATCGCGTTGGCCAAGGTCCGGCCCGACGCCCCCTTCGACAAGATCTGCTACATCGGCTGCGGCGTGACCACCGGCGTCGGCGCGGTGATCAACACCGCCAAGGTCGAGCCGGGCGCGAACGCCGTGGTGTTCGGCCTGGGCGGCATCGGCCTGAACGTGCTGCAGGGGCTGAAGCTCGCCGGGGCGGACATGATCGTCGGCGTCGACCTCAACCCCGACCGCAAGGCCTGGGGCGAGAAGTTCGGCATGACCCATTTCGTCAATCCGAAGGAGGTCACTGACATTGTCGCCCATCTGGTCGAGCTGACGGGCGGCGGGGCCGACTACACCTTCGACTGCACCGGCAATGTCACGGTGATGCGCCAGGCGCTGGAAGCCTGCCATCGCGGCTGGGGCGAGAGCGTGGTCATCGGCGTCGCGCCCGCCGGCGCCGAGATCGCCACCCGCCCGTTCCAGCTGGTCACCGGCCGGGTCTGGCGCGGCAGCGCCTTTGGCGGCGCACGCGGCCGCACCGACGTGCCGAAGATCGTCGACTGGTACATGGACGGCAAAATCCAGATCGACCCGATGATCACCCACGTCCTGCCCCTGGAAGACATCAACAAGGGCTTCGAGCTGATGCACTCCGGCGAGAGCATCCGGTCCGTGGTGGTGTTCTAGCGAGACACACTCCCCTGGCGCGCGAATTGCTCGCCTCACCCGTGCGCGTCCCGGCTTGGGACGCCCTCTGGTGGGAGCGATCATGGCCCAGGCCGTCCTTTCCGATTTCGAGACCCAAGTCTGGTCACCGGCCAAGTCCCTGGTCGGCGTCCTGGTCGTCGTGCTCGGCGCCCTGTCGCTGAGCTGGGCCGCGGCGATCAACGGCCAGGCCTTCATCCACCCCGACACGGTCGGCTATACGCGCGGCCCGGACGTTGCGATCTCCAAGCTGTTCGGACCCCGCTTCACCACCGAATGGGCGCAGAAGAAGGAAGGCGCCAAGGCCGTCGCCGCAGTCGCCGCGCCCGGCCATGCCGCGACAGCAGAAGACCAGGAGGTCCTGGGCGGCCGCTCCATCTATTACGGCGTCCTCGCCTATCTCGGCGCGCTGGTCGGCGGCTTCTGGCTGACGGTGTTCGTCCAAGGCCTGGCCGTCGCCCTGCTGGTCGAGATCGCCCTGCGTGGCCTTAGCCTGTTCAGCCTGCCGAGCTATGCCGGGGTGATGGCGCTGCTCAGCGTCGCCACCGCCGCACCCTTTTTCGTCGCCTTCGTCATGCCGGACATCTGGGCCGGCGTCGCCATCGGCGCGCTGGCCACCGTGTTCGCCCTCTCTCGCCGCCTGAGCTGGCCCGATGTGGCTCTGCTCGGCGCCATGACCATCTTCGCCGCCCTGGCGCATAGTTCGGTGGTTCCGGTGATCGCGGCCATGTTGCTGGCCGCCATCGTGCTCTGGCTGGTGATGCGCGGCATCCCCTTCGACCCGCGTCCAGGCCTGGTCATCGGCGCCCTGGCGCTGGTCGTCGCCGCGGCGGGCGGCATGGCCTTCTCGGCCATGGTCAAGCACACGGTGGGCAAGCCGCCGGTGAACCCGCCCTTTCTCACCGCCCGGGTGATCGCCGACGGGACCGGCGTCCGCTATCTGCATGAGCGCTGCGCGGGCAAGCCCTTCGCGGTCTGCCAATACGCCAACCGCCTTCCGATGGACGTCGACCATTTCCTGTGGGGGACCACCGACAAGGACGGCGTCTTCCAGACTGTCTCCGCCGACCAACGCCGGGCGCTCAGCGACCAGGACGCGCGCTTCGCCGCCAGTGTCGCCGCCGCCTACCCCGTCAGCCAGGCGCTGGCCTCGCTGCGCAACGCGGCGCTGCAGACCGTCGACGTCGACCTGTCGGACTTCGACTACAAACCCAGCCTGCGCGCCGGTTTCGCCGGGATTCTGCCAGCGGGCGCCTATGCTGCCCAGCAACAGACGCGAGCGTTCAACGAAGGCTGGCCGATCGGCGCGCTGAGCCTGTTGCAGGCCGCCGCCGCCATCGCCGCCCTGGCGCTGATCGGCGTCTACGCCGTCCGACCGATGCGAGGCTCGGCCGCGATCGAGCCGTCGGCGGCCCTGACCCTGGCCATCCTCGTCCTGCTGGGCGTACTGGCCAACGGCGTGGAATGCGGCGCGCTCTCGACCCTTTATGGCCGCTACCAAGCCCGCGTGGTCTGGCTGCTGCCGCTGGCCGCGGCCTTTCTGACCATGACCCGCGCCCGCGCTGGCGCGCTGCGGCCCTAACGCAGGAAGCTGTACGCGATCAGGCCCTGGGCGGCATAATAGGTCGCCCAGACCAGCTTGCCCGACCAGCGGGTGCGCAGGCCCTTGAACAGTTCGGCGGACAAGACCGCGTCCGAGATGAGGAACAGCACCGCGCCCGGCATGGCCGGCCAGTCGCGCAGAGGCAGGGTCAGCGCCGTGACCACCATCAACGCCAACGCTGCGGCATAGAGGGCGACGGCGGGCCTCAAGGGTCCGAGCGAGCGCCACAGCCACACCATCATCGCGACGCCGGCGAAGACGGCCGCCGCCGCACCCGCCCCGCGCCAGGGCTCGGCGACCAAGACGCCCAGGCCGTAGCCATAGGTCCGGAACAGCCAGATGTAGCCGACATGGGCCAGCAGAAACGCGCCCAGGCCCGCCGGCAGCCAGCGTTCGGCGTCGCCGGCCAAGAAGGCGTCTCCCAGAGCGCTGAGACCTAAGGCCGCGACCAGCAGCCAGGGCTGGTGCAGCATGAAGGCCAGCACCGCCAGGGCGGCGACGGCGATAGTCTTCACCGCCGTGCGGCGAAGGCTCGCCTCGCGGCCAGTCAGCACCACGCCATAGGCGATGGCGGCGCTGAGCGAGACCGCAATCAGTATCTCATCGAACCTCATCGGCGACTATCCGACCTGGGCGCCGTTGGGTCATCGTTGGCCTGCACGAACTTCCCCGCTAAATCCTCATCCCAATTCGGCTTAGACACCCATAGGGACCGCGTCCATGAAACTCGACTCTTCCATTTCCGCCGTCGTCACCGGCGGCGCTTCCGGCCTCGGTGAAGCTACCAGCCGCGCCTTGGCCGCCCACGGCGTCAAGGTCGCCATCTTCGACCTGAACGAGGCCAAGGGCGAGGAAATCGCCAAGGAACTCGGCGGCGTCTTCTGCAAAGTCAACGTCACCTCCGACGAGGACGTCGACGCCGGCTTCGCCAAGGCCCGCGCCGCGATCGGCCAGGAGCGTATCCTGGTCAACTGCGCCGGCACCGGCAACGCCGCCAAGACCGCGGGCCGCGACCGCAACACCGGCGAGATCAAGCACTTCCCCCTCGACCGGTTCAACCTGATCATCCAGATCAACCTGGTCGGCACCTTCCGCTGCATCGCCAAGAGCGCGGCGGGCATGCTGACGCTGGAGCCGATCGACGGCGAACGCGGCGCCATCGTCAACACCGCCTCGGTGGCGGCGGAAGACGGCCAGATGGGCCAGGCGGCCTATTCGGCGTCCAAGGGCGGCGTGGTCGGCATGACCCTGCCCATCGCCCGCGACCTGGCCAGCGAAGGCATCCGCGTCAACACCATCCTGCCGGGCATCTTCGAGACCCCGCTGATGAACGGCGCCCCGCCGCAGGTGAAGGAAGCCCTGGCCGCCTCGGTGCCCTTCCCCAAGCGTCTCGGCCTGCCGACCGAATACGCCTCGCTGGCGCTGGAAATGATCAAGAACGGCTATTTCAACGGCGAAGACGTCCGCCTGGACGGGTCCATCCGGATGGCCCCGCGATAACAAAAGCTCCTCATCCTGAGGCGCCCGCGAAGCGGGCCTTGAAGGACGCAGCGGCGGCGCCATTGCGTCCTTCGAGGCTCGGCGTCGCCTCGCACCTCAGGATGAGGACTTGTTAGCTTCAACCCAGCAGACGCGTTCCCCAGGCCTTGTGCCTGGGGTCCATTTTGCGCGGAACGGGATGAGTTCTCGCGGTTGGTCGAGCAACGCTTTGCGTCCAACCTCGGCGTCCAATGGGCCCCAGGCACAAGGCCTGGGAACGCTTCAGAGTTAGCCTACTTCGGCCGGACGATGTGGCTGGCCAGGTTGGTCGTCACTTCGTGGGCGTCCAGCGCGCGGCGGTCGCCCGCCGGCTTCTCGCCATGACCCATGACGATCTCGGCCGTGGCCTGGTAGCGCTCCACGGTCTGGAAGTCCGCGCCCCAGCCGGGACCGAAGAAGGGATCGCCGAAATAGGGATCCCAGCCGCGCCAGCCGTAGGGCCGGCCATAGACGCCGCCATAGAAGCGCCAGTAGGGCCGCCAGCCGTAGCCATAGGGCCCCGGCAAGGCATAGGTGTCGGACTGTTTGTCGGTGGCCCGGTCGGCCATCTCGAACCAGTCGAAGCCCTGGGCCAGGGTCAATTCGGCCGCGTGATAGAGCAGATAGTTCTCCACCGTGCCGCGCGAGGTCAGGCTGTTGCCCTGGAACGTCACGCGCCAGCGGTTGGCGTCGATCTTGTTTTCCGAATAGCCGCCGGCCTCTGAGTTCTTGGACGACAAGGGCTGATAGGGCGTCGCGGTCTCGCAGGCGGCCAGGGCGCCGCCGCCGAGGGTTACAGCCAGGGCGACCAGCAGGGCTTTGTTCATGACGACCGTCCGCAAATGCACTTGCGGCGAATTATCGCCGCAAGCGGGGCTTCAATAAGGCGTGGGCTCAAACCCCGTGCTGGATAAGGCCCCAGACGATGTAGCCCATCGCCCCGAACAACAGAACAGCCGTGGCCAGCGCCTGGATGCCAAACCCGGCGCTGCGGGTCTTGGGATCCTTCACATAGGACAGGGCATAGACCACCCGCCCGACGATCCACACCACGCCCAGGCCGGCGGCGACATAGTCACTGACGAAAACCGCGAAAAGCCAAAGAGATGGCAGGTAGAGCCACAGCCATTCGGCGGTATTGTAGTGCACTCGGAAATGCCGCTCGAACTCCGGATGGCCGGACACGGCCGGCGCCTCGATGCCGAACTTGCCCCGGGCCTGGCCGACGCGAAACGACATCCAGAAAAAGACCAACAGCGAAAACAGAGTCACGAGCGCGACTAACGGATGCATGAATTCCTCCCCCGACGCCGGCGAACAGCTGGCGTCTTGAGGTGAAGTTGCACGGGATTTGTTACAAAGCGAAGCTTAATTGCAGGGCCCCTGCCCTCACGCCGCCGTTCCCGAGACCTCTCGAAGCGCCGCGTTGGCGATGGTGAGTTTGGCGAAGCTCCAGCCACCGCCGGCGCGTTCGATCTCGCTCAAGGTGTGCTGAACCTTGCGCACCTCGACAGCGTGCAGCGCGCTCCAGCCGGCCAGGGTGGCCTTCGGATCGTCCGCCCCGCCGACGCCGCCGGCGAACTTCATCACCGCCCGGGTCAGGGCGGTCTGTTCGGCCAGCAGGTCCTCGATCAGCCGGCGCACCGCCAGCCGCTCGAAGGCGTCGCCCTCGCTGAGGGCCGAGGCCGCCGCGCGCACCCGGTCGAAGCCCATCGCCGAGCCGGCCAGGTGGTGCAGCTTGGCCACCGCCTCGATGCCCCAGGACGAGGCGCGGGCCAGATCCGCCAGGTCGGCGGTGACGGTCAGCGGCCGCAAGGCGGCGATCTCGCGCGCCAGGACCTCCGGCGCGCCGAGCTTGACGAAGCCCTTGGCCGCCCGGTCGATCGCCTTCTGCTCGAACGGCGACAGGATAGCCGGGCCGGCCTGGCGCAGTTCCTCGACGGCGGGGACGTAGACTGCGCTTAAGGCGCTGATGGAAACGCCGCCCCGGGCCGCGCTCCTGGCCGCGGCGCGGCGGGCCATCCAATAGGTCTGGGCCCTTAAGACCGCCGCCAGCTCCGCGAACAAGGCCATCTGGGCAGCGGCGGGCGCCTTGTCGTCCAGAGCGGCGATGGCGTTCCAGGCCTCGTCGAACCGCAGCGACTGTTTGGCCACCGTATAGCCGATGACCAGGGCGTCGACGTCGCAGTCGGCGGCGGCGCGCAGGCGGTCGGGATAGGTGGGGCCGCAGATGTTGACGATGTCGTTGCAGACCACGGTGGCGATGATCTCGCGCCGCAGCCGGTGCCGCTTCATCAGGTCGTCGTAGGGCTCGAGTTCCTTGGGGAAATAGGCCTCCAGCGTCTGCAAGAAGAAGGCGTCGTCGGGCGCATGGCCGGCGATCATGTCGTCGAACAGGTCGATCTTGCCATAGGCCAGCAGCACCGCCAGTTCGGGACGAGTCAGCCCCCGGTGCGCCTTGGCCAAGGCTTCCATGGCGTCCTTGTCGGGCAGGCCTTCCACGGCGCGGTCGAGCCGGCCCTTGGCCTCCAGGTCACGCATGAACTGGGCGTGCTGATCCAGTTCAGCGGTCGAAGTCATCTCCAGCAGGCTAAGGCTCAGCGTCTGGTCGTAGTTGTGCCGCAGCACATGGGCGCCGACCTCTTCGGTCATGGACTGCAGCAGCGGGTCCCGGTCGGTAGGGGCCAGGGCGCCGGAGCGCTCGGCCATGCCGGTCAGGATCTTGATGTTCACCTCGTGGTCGGAGGTGTCGACGCCGGCGGAGTTGTCGATGGCGTCGGTGTCGATCCGTCCGCCCGCGCGGGCATAGGCGATGCGGCCGGCCTGGGTGACGCCCAGGTTGGCCCCCTCGCCCACCACCTTGCAGCGCAGTTGGCCGCCGTCGATGCGCACGGCGTCATTGGCCTTGTCGCCGACGTCCAGGTGGCTTTCGGTGGGCGCCTTCACATAGGTGCCGATGCCGCCGAGATAGAGCAGCTCGACCCGGGCCTTCAGGATGGCCTGGATCAGCTCTGTGGGCGTGACGCTGGACGCTCGGATGTCCAGCAGCGCCTTCATCTCCGGCGTCGGCTCGATGGACTTCAGCGCGCGCGAAAAGACCCCGCCGCCCTTGGAGATCAGGGTCTTGTCGTAGTCCTGCCAGGACGAGCGCGGCAGGGCGAACAGCCGCTGGCGCTCGGCCAGGGTCACGGCCGGATCAGGTTCGGGATCGATGAAGATGTCGCGGTGATCGAAGGCCGCGACCAGCTTGGTCACCGGCGACAGCAGCATGCCGTTGCCGAACACATCGCCGGACATGTCGCCGACGCCGACCACGGTGAAGGGCTCGCGCTGGATATCCTTGCCCAGCTCGCGGAAGTGGCGCTTGACCGCCTCCCAGGCGCCCTTGGCGGTGATGCCCATGACCTTATGGTCGTAGCCGGCCGAGCCGCCCGAGGCGAAGGCGTCGCCGAGCCAGAAGCCGTAGTCGATGGCCACGGCGTTGGCGATGTCGGAGAAGGTGGCCGTGCCCTTGTCGGCGGCGACGACCAGATAAGGATCATCGTCGTCGTAGCGGATGACGTTCTGCGGATGGATGACCGCCCCGGCCGGCGAGAGATTGTCGGTCAGGTCTAAGAGGCCGAACAGGAAGGTGCGATAGGCGCGCACGGCCTCCAGCCTCGTCGCTTCGGGACTGCCGCCGCGCGGCAGCTGTTTGGGATAGAAGCCGCCCTTGGAGCCCACCGGCACGATGACGGCGTTCTTCACCTGCTGCGCCTTCACCAGGCCCAGCACCTCGGTGCGGAAGTCGTCGCGGCGGTCGCTCCAGCGCAGGCCGCCCCGCGCCACAGGACCGAAGCGCAGGTGCACGCCCTCCACATGAGTGGCCCAGACGAAGATTTCTCGGAATGGCTTGGGCGCCGGCAGGTCGGCCAGTTCGCGGGAATTGATCTTGAAGCTGATATAGGGCTTGGGGCCACCGTCTTCGGCGACCTGATAGTAGTTGGTGCGGGTCAGCGCCGTGATCAGGGCGGTGATGCGGCGCAGGACCCGATCGGCGTCCAGGCTGTCCACCGCGCGCAGAGCCTCGATGATCCGCCCGCGGACCGCCTCGGCCTCCGCTTTGCGAAGTTTCAGGTCGCCGCGCCGGGCCGGGTCGAACTTGACCTTGAACAGCTCCAACAGCAGCCGCGCCACATCGGGGTGGTCGGCCAGCACCGCCGCCTGCACGGCGGGCGTGGGGTCCAGGCCGGTCTGCTGGCGATAGCGGGCCAGGGCGCGGATCAGCGCAGCCTCGCGCCAGGACACCCCCAGCTCAATCACCAGCCGGTTGAAGGGGTCGCTCTCGGTCTGGCCGGTCCAGACCGCCAGGAAGGTGGATTCGAACGCCGCGCGAACAGCCTCGAACTCCAGCGCCTCGCCGGCGCCGTCCATCAGGATGAACTCGTGCACCCAGGTGATCGCGGCCTCGCCGGCCTGCGCCCGGTGGTGCAGGGGAAAGCCTTCCTCGGCCAGGCCCTTCAGCCCCATGTTGTCGAGGATCGGCATGACGTCGGCCAGGGCGACGGAGGTTCCGGCGCGATAGAGCTTCAGTCGGAAGGCCGTGGGCGGATCGTCCGCCTCGCGATAGGCGCGCACGGCGATGGGGGTCTCGGGCGTCATCGACTCGATGGCGACGATGTCGCTGACCGCCTCCATGGCCGGATAGAGGTCGCGATAGCCGGCCGGGAAGGCGCCGGCGTAGCGGGATTTCAGCGCGGCCGCGTAAGCGGCGGTGGCGGGCGCATCGTCCAGAGCCTGACCCAACCGGTCGGGCCAGGAGCGGGTGGCCTCGGCGATGGCCGCTTCCAGCTCGCCCAGGTCCGGATCGCCATGGGCGCCAGGGGTGACGCCGATCACATAGTGGACCCGCGCCAGGGGCGTGTCGGAGAAGGTCGGATAGTAGGCCGACACCCGGCCGCCATAGGCCTTGGCCAGCATATCGCCGGCAAGCGCCCGCAGGTCCGAGGAATAGCCTTCGCGCGGGAAGAACAGCAGCACGGCGATGAAGCGGTCGAAGGGATCGCGCCGCGCGAATAGCCGCAAACGGGGCCGGTCGTAGAGGTGCAGGATGCCCAGCGAGATATCCAACAGGGTGTCGACGTTGCTCTGGAAGAGTTCGTCGCGGGGATAGTTCTCCAGGATGTTGCGCAGCTGCCGTTCGCTGTGGCCGCCGGCGGGTTTGTCGGCCCTCGCAAGCACCTGCTCCACCTTGCGCCGGATCAGCGGCACCTCGAGGGTGGGGGTGTCGTAGGCCTCGGACGTGAACAGGCCGACGAAGCGGATCTCGCCGCTGGCCCGCCCGTCGGCGCCATATCGGCGCACGCCGACGTAATCCATGTAGGCTCGGCGATGGACCCGCGAGCGCAGATTGGATTTGGCCACCACGATCGGCTCGGCCCGATCCAGCGAGGCGCGCATGGCCGAGGACAGCACCGCCGGTTCATGATCGCGGCGCAGCACCCCGCGATTGGGGTCGCGCAATATGCCCTGGCTGCGTTCCGGCTCGATCAACCCTTCCTCGGCCGCATAGCCGCCATCGGCCGTGCGGGGATAGTCGTAGGAGCGGGTGCCCAGCAGGATGAAATGGTCGTCCCGCAGCCAGCGCAGGAAGGTCTCGTATTCCAGGAGGGTGTCGGCGTCGACGTGGCCGGAGGCCTCGCGGATCGCATCGGCGGCCTTTTCCATCGTCTCCAGCATCGCCGGATAGTCGGCCACGGCCGCGTGGACATCGGCCAGGGTGGCGAGCACCGAGGCGAGCACCTTGTCGGCCGCCTCGGACGCCATCGGGTCGACGAAGATCTGGATCATCGATTCCAGTCCAGCCTGGCCGCGCTTGACCCGCGCGCCGGCGGGCGAACGAACGGCCGCGACCACCGCGTGGTACATGGCCCGCACCGGCAAACCCGCATCGGCGATCTCGCCCATTACCGAATCCACCAGGAAGGGCGAATCTGTCTGCAGAATCTCCAGCCGGTCGAAGGGCAGCGGCGTCTTATCCTGCGCCCTCGCCCGCACCCGGCGGATCTGCGGCTCCGCGCCGTCACGCTTGGCGGCCCAGGCCCAGAGGTCGGCGAGATTGGCGGCCAGGTCGGAGATGGAAGTCCCAGCCAACTCGCCTGGGATATAGTCCGCGTGGACCTGGGCGATGAAGGCGGCCTCATCGGTGGAGAGGTCGATGGCGCCCTTGGGGCGTTTCAGGGCCAGCGCGAACGCATCGGCCAGGGCGTCGTGCGACGTCGGCATGGTAGAGTCGGTCATGGCCGGAAAGTAGTCCTCGCCGATGATGGATCAATGGGGGAGTTGGGGATGTCTCACGCGGCGGGGCATATGACCTGCCTTTGCGTCAGTCTTGAAGCTTTCGCCGCAATAGCCCCATATCCCCCATCGGTTTCGAACGACGATGAAGTCCCAGGGAGGGACGGACCATGGCGAAGACCCCAGCTGCCGCCGCGATCGCCGCACCGGCGCATGACGAAGCCTCGATGAAGGCGATCCTGGCCAAGCAGAAGGCCGCCCACATTCGCGACGGCGAACCCAGCGCGGAGAAGCGGATCGAGCGGCTGGACCGCTGCATCGGCCTGATTATCGACAACGCCAAGGCGATCGAAGATGCGCTGAACACCGACTTCGGCTCCCGCTCCCGCGAGGCCACCGCCTTCACCGATGTGGCCGGCTCCATCGGCCCGCTCAAATATGCGCGCGAACACCTGCGCAAATGGATGAAGACCGAAAAGCGCAAAACCACGCCGGCCATCCTGGGCCTGTTCGGCGCCAAGGCCGAGGTGCGCTACCAGCCCAAGGGGGTGGTCGGCGTGATCAGCCCCTGGAACTTCCCGGTAAACCTGACCTTCGCGCCGCTGGCCGGGATTCTCGCCGCCGGCAATCGGGCGATGATCAAGCCGTCCGAGTTTACTCCGGCCACTTCGGCTCTGATGGCCACCATGTTCGGCGGCGCCTTCTCCGACGAAGAGATCGCGGTGATCACCGGCGGACCGGACGTGGGCCAGGCCTTCGCCAGCCTGCCCTTCGACCACCTGATCTTCACCGGCGCCACCGGCATCGCCCGCCACGTCATGCGCGCCGCCGCCGAGAACCTGGTGCCACTGACCCTGGAGCTGGGCGGCAAGAGCCCGGTGGTGATCGGCAAGTCGGCCGACATGGCTGTCACCGCCGCCCGGGTGATGAACGGCAAGACCCTGAACGCAGGCCAGATCTGCCTGGCGCCCGACTATGTGCTGACCCCCAAGGACAGCCTGGAGGACTTCGTCGGCCAGGCCCAGGCCTCGGTGAAGAAGATGTTCCCGACCATCAAGGACAATCCCGACTACACCGCCATCATCGCCCAGCGGCACTACGACCGGATCATGGGCTATGTGGAGGACGCCCGGGCCAAGGGCGCGCGGATCGTCGAGCTGAAGCCCGATGGCGAGGATTTCAGCCAGCAGGAACACCGCAAGATTCCGCCGACCCTGATCATCGACCCCACCGACGACATGAAGGTGATGCAGGAGGAAATCTTCGGCCCGGTCCTGCCGGTGAAGACCTACACCTCCATCGACCAGGCCATCGACTACATCAACGACCACGACCGGCCCCTGGGTCTGTATTATTTCGGCGACGACGAGGCCGAGCGGGAGAAGGTGCTGAACCACACCACCGCCGGCGGGGTGACGGTCAATGACGTCATCTTCCACGTCGCCCAGGAGGACATCCCCTTCGGCGGCGTCGGGCCCTCCGGCATGGGCAGCTATCACGGGGCCGACGGCTTCCGCGAATTCAGCCATCGCAAGTCGGTCTACACCCAGCTGAAAAAGGACATCGGCCCCCTGGTCGCCATGCGCCCGCCTTATGGCCCGGGGATCCGCAAGTATTTGGCGGGGCAGCTGAAGCGGTAGAAGCGGGCCGCTGGTTTTCGGCGGGCGGTCCAGGTCCTATAAGCGCGACTTCAACCCGCGCCGGGACCCGCCATGTACATACCGCCGATGTTCCGTGAAGAGCGGCCCGAGGTGCTGCACGGGCTGATCCGCGCGCAGCCGCTGGCGACCCTGGTCACCCACGGCGCGGGCGGGCTGTCGGCCAACCTCGTGCCTTTCATCCTCGTGCCCGGCGATGGCGGGCCGGACATCCTGCGCGCGCATCTGGCGCGGGGGAACGAGCAGCTGGCGGACCTGAGGGGCGGCGGCGAGGCGCTGGTGATTTTCCAGGGGCCGCAGGCCTACATCTCCCCCTCCTGGTATCCGACCAAGCGCGAGCACGGGAAGGTGGTGCCGACCTGGAACTATATCGTCGTCCAGGCCTGGGGCCGGCCCCGAGTGATAGAGCAGGCGGACTGGCTGCTGGCGCAGATCGGCGCGTTGACGACCTCGCAGGAAGGCGGCCGCGCCGAACCCTGGTCTGTGGCCGATGCCCCGGCGGATTTCATCACAACCCAGCTGCGCGGCATCGCCGGCGTCGAGCTGCCGATCGACCGTATCGAGGGCAAGTGGAAGGCCAGCCAGAACCAGCCCGAAGGCAACCGCAAAGGCGTGGTGGAGGGGCTGCGCGAGGACGGCCGCCCGGCGATGGCGGAGATCGTCGACAGGGGCGCCTGAAGGTCGCGACTTCAGCCGCCGGCTCAACTTTCCCCACTCCCCATCTTCCCAAACCGCTCGCACCGGTTCAGGAAATCGCCAACGCCGGAGCAGCCTCAAAACCCGGCCTGGGAGCCCGAACGCCATGAACCTCAAGGATCGCATCGTCGTCATCACCGGCGCCGCCAGCGGGATCGGGCGGGCCATGGCCCGTCGGTTTGCCGACGAAGGGCCGAAGCTGATCGTCTGCGCCGACCGGGATGAGGCGGGCGCCAAGGCGACCGCGACCGAGATCGGCGGCGTGGCGTTCAAGGTGGATGTGTCGGTCGAGGCCGAGATCCTGAGCCTGATCGAGACGGTGGAGAAGGACCATGGCCCCATCGACCTGTTCTGCTCCAACGCCGGCATCGGCGTCGGCGGCGGGGCCGAAGCGTCCAACGACGCCTGGCAGCGGATCTGGGACATCAATGTCATGGCCCATGTCTGGGCCGCCCGGCATCTGGTGCCGCGCATGGCGGCGCGGGGCGGCGGCTATCTGCTCAACACCGCCTCGGCGGCTGGCCTGCTCTCGCAGATCGGCTCGGCCCCCTATGCGGTGACCAAGCACGCGGCCGTGGGTCTCGCGGAGTGGCTGGCCATCACCCATGGCGACCAGGGCATCAAGGTCTCGGTGCTGTGCCCGCAGGCGGTGCGCACGGCCATGACCGCCGGCAACGAGGACGGCGTCGCCAGCGTCGACGGCATGATGGAGCCGGAGGAGCTGGCCGAGGTGGTGGTCAAGTCCATTGAGGCCGAGGAATTCCTGATCCTGCCACACCCGCAGGTGCTGGACTATATGCGCAACAAGACCGCCGACTACGGCCGCTGGATCGGCGGCATGCGCAAGCTGAACCGGCGGTATCAGGGGTAGGTCAATTCTCTGCACCACCGTCTCAGCAGACACGGGGCGCGTCGACATGTCTGAATTTGTGCCCATCTCAAAAGATGAAGAGCGTGAGCAACCGGTCCCTTCGGCTTGGCGGGCAACGCTGACGGCGATCGTGGATGCGCTCAAGAGACGTGATTATCAGTTTGACGGCATTCAGAACGTCGATGCAGTAGAGGCGAAAACAGCCAAGGCCATTGCCGCAAATATTATGGCGTATGGCCACGAGCTGACCGCCTTGCCCGCCGAAAGTTGGCAAACGTCAGTCTGCAGTTGGCAGCTGGATTATTGGGACATTCTCGTCGACCTGTTTACCGTCGACGAAGGGCGAAGCGACCTCGTTTTACATTTGAGAGCGCTTGAGGACGAAACGCGCGTGAGATTTCAGCTTCATCTAGTCTACGTGCCCTGATCTCAAGTGGCGCTGCACCGCGGGACGATCCCGGCTCATCCCTACCCTCGCCGCCGATCCTTCGCCGTTCCCCACGCCACCGCCCAGACCGCCAGCCCAGCAAGCGCCAGGCCCGAACCGACCCAGCCGGTCGACGTCCAGCCGTAGCCGGCGGCGATGGCCATGCCGCCTAGCCAGGGGCCGAGGGCGTTGGCGATGTTGAAGGCCGAGTGGTTCAGCGCCGCCGCCAGGGCTTGGGCGTCGCCGGCCACGTCCATCAGCCGGGTCTGCAGCACGGTCGCGAGGGCCACGCCGAAGCCGATCGCCAGCATGTCCAGGCCGATCGTGACCACCGAATGGGCGGCGAACGGATAAAGCGCCAAGGTAGCCGCGGACCACAGCAGCAGGATCCCGGCGCTGGGCATCAGCGCCCGGTCGGCGAACCGGGGCACGATCAGATTGCCCGCTGTCATGCCGACGCCGAAGATCATCAGCACGATGGGTGTAGCGGCCGGTCCGGCGCCGGTGACGTGCATCAGGGTCGAGGTGAGGTAGGTGTAGACGCAGAACATGCCGCCGAAGCCGATGGCGCCGATGGCCAGGGTCAGCCAGACCTGGGCCTTGCCCAGGGCGCCGAGCTCGCGCAGAGCGCTGGCCTCGCCACTGGGCCTATCGCGCGGCGCATAGAGGGTCACCAGGACGGCGGTGACCACCGCCAGGGCCGCGACCAAGGCGAAGCCCCAGCGCCAGCCAATCATCTGGCCCAGCACATTGGCCAGGGGCACGCCGACGATGGTGGCCACCGTCAGCCCCAGCATCACCCGACCGATCGCGGCGGTGCGCTTGTCATTGGGCACCAGCGAGGCGGCGACCAGGGCGGCGATGCCGAAATAGGCGCCGTGCGGCAGGCCGCTGAGAAAGCGGGCCAGCAGCAGCCAGTGATAGTTGGGCGCCAGGGCCGACAGCCCATTGGCGAGGGCGAAAACCGCCATCAGCCCGATCAGTAGCGTCCGGCGGGCGATCTTGGCGGCCAGGACGGTGATCAGCGGCGCGCCGACCACCACGCCGAGAGCATAGGCGCTGATCACATGGCCGGCCGTGGGCGCATCGATGTGCAGGTCGCGCGCGAAATAGGGCAGCAGGCTCATGGTCGCGAATTCGGTGGTGCCGATGGCGAAGCCGCCCACCGCCAGGGCGAAATGGACGAGACCAGGCGCGTGGATGCGCGCGCCGGCGCCGGCGGAATCTAGGGTGTCCTGCATGGCCGCCTTGGAGCAGCCTTCGCGGCGGATGTCGATAAAGCGGTGCGAGGTTCGTCGCTAAAAGCGCTTACCCGACCTGGGCGGCGCAGGCGCGAGCCGTCACGCCACCCGCTTCATGCTGATGATCGGCACCTTGGGCTTCAGCCATTCGCCCTTCTGGTCGGGGAAGGGAGAGAAGCCGTTGCTGGGCAGGCCGAGGATGGTGTGGACCACGCTGATGCCCTCGACCACCTGGCCGAAGGCGGCGAAACCCAGATTGTCGCCGGGGGCGCCGGGATGGGCGTCCAGATAGGGCGAGGGACTGGCGCAGATGAAGAAGTCCGCCCGCGCGGTGCCCGGCTCGAACCGGCCGAGCGAAATGGTCCCGGTGATATGGCGCAGGCCCGTCACCGTGGTGGGTTCGTGCGCGATCGGCGGGAAGGGCTGCAGCTTGTGCGAGGTGGTCCCGACGATGGTGCCCTCGGTGGGGTGGCCCGGCGTGCGGGCGGCGCGAAAGAAGTTTCCGCCGTCATAGCGGCCGGTGTCGACATAGCGCAGGAAGTTGGTGGCGGTGATCGGCGCCCGCTTGAGCGCCACCTGCACGGTGATGGCGCCATGGTTGGTGCGGATGACCACCTTGGGACTGTCGTTCCCGGCGGCCAGGACGCGGGTGGAAAGCACGTCCGTCGCGCCGGCCGCCAGCAATCCGCCCAGCAGGCCCCGCCGTCCCATCGTTACGCCACGCATCGCCTGATCCTGTGTTGGGTATTTGTCTGGATAAGCCATAGCGCCCGGGCAGCGGTCTCGTCGAGACACCTGCCCAGGCGACGCAATCCCATTTGGATTTTGCCGGTAACAAGGCAAAGCCTTCCCCCTCTATGGGGGAAGGTTGGATGGGGGTGTAGCCGCTCAGGTGCAGTGAAAGGCGCAAGGAGGCGCCGGCGCCCATCGGCGCTTCAGGCGTCACCACGGCGCGAACACCCCCAACCCTGCCCTTCCCCCATAGAGGGGGAAGGGTTCTTTCCCTACTCCGGCGGGTTCGGCCGAACGGCGCGGTACCAGGCCAGTTGCTCGCTGGTGGCCAGCAGTTTGCCGTCGCGGCGCCAATAGCTTGAGCGTTCGTCGGACGCGCCGCCGGCGCCGACGCGGCCTTCGCACTCCACCAGGATGAAGTCGTCGCCCACGGCGGCGATGTCCTCGGCCGTCCCGTGCAGATAGGCGGTCAGCGACAGGGTGGTGTTGTTGATCATCGGGCCGAGCGCATACATGGCCCTCGGCGCCGAATTGTCGGTGATCATGCCCAACAGCGCCTTGTCGAGTGCGCCCCGTTTCGACCGCACCCAGGCCAGGGAGCGGGAGCTTGTTCCCACCTGCGGTGGGAAACCGTCCAGGGTGCGTCGTTCGAAGGCCGAGGCGCCGAAGTGTTCGCCATTACCGAAGGGCGTTGCATGCGGCAGGCTTTCGGGCGGCGGCGTCTCGGGCATGACGGCGAAGGCGAACTCCGGCGTCTGGGGCCGACGCGCCTGGGTGACCATGGCGTGGACGCCGACCTGATCCGATCCGGCGGGATAGAACTCCACCTCCCAGACCCCGATCGAGCCGCCCTGGCGCAGGCGTCGGGTGCGGATGTCGAGCTCGCCGGCGGGCAGGCGGTCGATATAGGTCAGGGTCAGCGACAGAGCCTCGCCAGTCGCCTCGGGCTCGGCTTCGAGCACGCGGATGGCCAGACCGATGGCGTAGCCGCCCCACAGCCCGCCGCCCGGATTGCGCCACTCCGGTCCGGCGAGGGTGGTCCACCGGCCAGGGCCTGCGGCGGTAAGGGGCATGGAGACGGTGTTGGTCGTGGTCATGTGAGGTTTTTAGCGGCAGGTCGTTGGGGGATGGAAGAGGTGTTTCGCAGGTCGGCCGAACGAGGCCGAGCGAAGTTCACTCGTCCTCCCCCAGCTGCGGCGCCCAGCCGCGCGGGCGCAGGGCGAAGTGATGCCAGGCCAGGGCCGCGATCACGACGAGGCCCAGCAGCAGCAGGCTCGGCCGGCCCGCGTCCGGGTCGAGCAGGTCGGCGATGGTGAAGGCCACGGCCATGGCGAGGCCGGCGACCGGCGCCAGTGGAAACAGCGGCGAGCGCCAATAGCCGCCCGCGCCGGTCAGTCCCTTGATCCGCCCGATCAGCACGGCCAGGCAGACCAGGCTCCAGCCATAGACCAGAAGCCCGCTGATGAAGACCAGCAGGGCGTGGGCCGGCACGAAACAGCAGGCGGCGGAGAAGGCGCCGACCACCCAGGTGGCGATGCGGGGGGTTCCGGAATGGGGATCGACCCCGGACAGCAGCCGGTTCACCGGCGCTGGAAACAACCCGTCGCGGCCCAGACTGAAATAGAGCCGGGCGCCCCCCATGATGCCGACGATGTTGGCGTTGAAGATGGCCAGGGCCACTCCCGCGCTCAGGGCCGGTCCCGCCCAGGGCCCCAAGGCCGCCGACAGGAACTGGGCGAAGGGCGCGGGGCTGCGCAGCAGGGCGCCGAGGTCGGGCGCATGCATCACCACCAGGACGATGGGCGTCGCCGTGGCGAAGGCGCCGATCAGGCAGGCCGCCAGCACCACCGGCCCCATGCGCTTGTGCGGATCGTGCAACTCCTCGCCGAAGTTGATCGCCTGGTTGCCGCCGACGGTGGCGTAGACCGCGCTGATCGCGCCGAGACCCAGGACGCTCAGCGCGACGGGGGCCAGACCGCCAGCGGCGTTCAGGGCCATGGGATGCAGGACGATGGCGTCGAGACCGCGCGCCGGCCGGCCGGCTCCGACTACGATCAGCGCCACCACCGCGACCGCCTCCACCGCCAGAAAGAGACCGGTGATCCAGGCCCCTCGCCGCACCGACAGCAGCGCGATCGCCAACGCGCCGGCCATACCGCCGAAGACAACCACAGGGGCCGGAATCCAGGGCGCGAACTGCGCCACATAGGGCGCCAAGGTCTCGGCCGCGAAGGCGATCGACGGGCCGATGGTGCAGGCCCACAGGGCCAGGGTCGCTACGCCGGCCCAGCCGCCCAGCACCCGGCCAACCCCCACATAGTCCCCACCGGAATAGGGATAGGCCGATCCCAGCTCGGCATAGACCACCGACCAGACCAGGGCGGCCAGGATCGCCGAGCCGAACAGCAGCGCCGCCCCCGCGCCGGCCTGGTGCAGCACGTCTCCGCCCACCCCGAACACCGACACCACCGGCGACAGACTGGAGAGGGTCAGCATCAGCACCGCGAAGGACGACAGCTCCCGGCGGAGGCGGCCCGTCGGCGCCTTAAGCGCCTCGGCTTGCTCAACGGCGATTTCCCGCGGGTTCAACGACATTCAGCTATCCCCGCCACCCCAGCTCGGCCCATGCCATGCGACACGACGCCAAGCCTGGCTAGATGTTCCGGGGTCCCACCACGCGAAGACCGGCCAATGCGCTCGTCGAGGCGTCCACGACCAGCGGCGCCTCGCCCAAGGCCTCTCAGGCCTGTAGACGGCCTTCATGGACAGCCCCGGCGCCGGCACTGATCTCGCGTTATGGCTCCGAACTGACCGCCCCACCGGATTTGTTAGATTGGGCAGGCAGAGGGTCTATGAGTCCGACCTTGCCCAGAGTGTAGTCAACACTTTTGATGATCAGCGCCGAAAGCTCGTTCTTGATGATGGTCTTCTGCTCATCCGACAATGCGTCTGCTTGGATCGGCCAACCGATCACGCCCTCAAGATAGGAATGTGGAAATACTGGCTCATTTGAACCCAGCAGCTGCATGAGCAATGGCTTATCGTCGTCCGCGGTCGCGCCGATTTCAAAACCAATAGACTTCATCGTCTTTGCGGATTCGATCATGCATAGGTAGTTGACGTGGATCACGCTTTCGGTGGTTTGGGACAAACCGGGCAAGCTCAGCCTGGACTGATGATAGACCCCCAGCCCGTAGACCAACTGGTTACTGGGGTAGGGCAGCGACCAATCTTCGGGCAGAAGTACCAGATATGCGTCTATGTCGCTGGCGGGGAGGGCCCGAAGCAAACGCGGCACATTGATATGCTTACCCTCGCGGATTTGGTCGCGAATAGTTGCCATCGTCACCGCATCGAACGGCACGGGTTTGACAATATATTTTTCAGCAAGGGCCTTTTGGATTTCGGCCATCGCAAGATCATTAAGTCCCCAGTCCGCGATCGGTAGTTGACTGGTCTTGTTTCCGAACACGGTCATAGCGACGTGCTTAATCTCTGCCTGGTCGCCCAGCTCCACGAGGACACCAACAACGTGGATGTTTGCGCGGTCCTCCGGCTTGAGCTTCTGATCTGCCCAGACCTGTGTGCCAAAGGCACTAAGAACGGCGACCAACATCGCCACCTTTACGCCTAATCTCATCGATCTTGCCTCTCGACCCATAGGGCTCAGCTCCCCCAGAACTCCCGGAACACCGTCTCCGCCCGATCCGGCTCGTCGCGTTGGACGCCGTGGCCGGCGCCTTCGAACATCACCAACTGGGCGACGCCCTTGGGCAGCGCCTCATAGATGGCCTTGGAGCAGCTGGGCGGGGTGATGGGGTCGAGGGCGCCGCCGATCACCAGGGTCGGGCAGGTGACGTTGGCCAGGCCGGTCAGCAGATCCATCTGCTGCTGCTCACCGTTGATGAAGTGGTGCATCACCTCCTGGCGCATGATGGCCCGCGCCCGCACCTCCGGCGGCGTCGCGCCATGGGGGTTATAGAGCGGCATGCAGACCTTCATATATTCGGCGGTGTTCTCGGGGGTGGGTGCAGTCCAGAAGCCTTCGGCGATGGCGCGAGCACTCGGGCCACCCAGGCGTTCGAACGCGTCGATGGAGGCCTGCCAGTCCATCTTCCCCGCCGTGGACGCGAACACCAGCTTGGCGGGATGTTCGGGATGGCGGGCGGCGTAGGACATGGCCACCATGCCGCCGAAGGACAGGCCGTAGACCAGGGGCTTTTCGATGCTCAGGGCCTGGCAGAAGGCGTGCAGATCGTCGCCCCACTGCGCCAGGGTCCAACTATCGGGCTCGCCGGTGGAGCGGCCGTTGCCGCGGTGGTCGATGTAGACCACCTGATACGCATCGGCGAAGCGGTCGAAATACATCCGCAGCATGGAATGGTCGAAGCCCGGGCCGCCATGCATGACGATCAGCGTCGGCCGCTCGCGCATCACCGGACCGTCGACGACCAGCTTGGTCCCCACCACCTCGAAGAAGATTTTCGCGCCGCCGACGTCAACGTGCATGGGTGGGGGTCCTGTGAGGGTGTGGCTTGTTCGTTCAGTAGACCATCGCTGCACGCCAGCGTAGCGGCAAGACTTGATGGTTCAATCATCCGCTCATCCCGGCGAATGCCGGGACCCAGATCATATGGCTCGACGGTGCACGGGCATTCTGGCTAGACGAATTCGACCGGCTTTTTGTCATCTGGGTCCCGGCATTCGCCGGGATGAGAGAATTGCCACAACATACTGATATTGTTTACCTACCATCGTCTAGACTGCCCACACATCGTCTGCACAGCGACGGCAAATCAACGACTTGCGCCGCCGATCTGCACAGAACCTACACAGAATGAGTGGGTGACACATGGCGTTCATCGACGACAAGGAAGAACTGAAGCCGGGCCTCGTCATCTTCCGGCGTACCGACGTGCAGCACCGCAATTGGTACTGCCGCGTGAAGCTGCCGAAGGCTGACCGCTATAAGACGATCTCGTTGAAGACCGCGGATAAGGAGACGGCGCGCGAGCGCGCCTTCGATCAGGACGCCGACGTCCGCTTCCGCCTCAAGCACGACGTGCCGGTGTTCAACCACCCGTTCCGCTCGGTGGCCCAGGAATACCTGGCGACACAGGAGGCGCGGGCGCGGCGCGGCGAGATCAGCGTCCTGCGTCCAAAGAAGCTCAAGGCCGTGCTCGAAGGCGCCTTGGAGGACTACGTCGGTCCCACCCAGGTCCACCTGATCGGAGACGACCTCTGGGCCGGTTACCCCGCCTGGCGGCGCGAGAATGGCGCCGGCCGCAACAGGCGTAACGGGGTTCGTGAGATTTCGCCTGAGAGGGCCGCGGAACTCGATGCGCGCGACGCCGCCGCGCGCGTCCGGGCGCTTGAGTCTATGGGAATCCGCAAGCGCCGGCCCGTTGCGCCTTCTGCCGCGCCGACCGAGGGCCGCACGGTGGCGTTCATCAGCGACTCTACTATCCGCTTTGAGATGTCGATCTTCGGCGCGGTGATGAACTTCGCCATCAAGAAACGCTACGTGCCCGCCAGCCAGCGATTCGATGACCGTCCCAAGCTCAAGACCATGCGGCGGGATGAGTTCACGCTGGAGGAGTATCGCCACCTGCACACCGTGGCGCGGTCCTGGGTGAAGGCGGCGATCCGGCCATCCAGCACCTGGTATCGGACGGTTGCCTATAACTTCATCCTGATCATGTGCAACACAGGCATGCGCCCGTCCGAAGCCAAGAACCTGCGCTGGCGGGACATCTCGACGAGCCAGGACCGCGAAGGGCGCGAACTGGTGGTGCTGTTCGTCCAGGGCAAGGGCAAGTCGCGCAAGCTGGTCGCGCCCAAGAGCGTGGGCGACTACTTCGAGCGCATCCGCGAGGTCACCCGGCAGTACCGACGGCAAGCCGCCGAGGACGGCCAAGCGCCAGAGGTAGAATTCCAGCCCGAGGACCGGGTGTTCACCACTGTCACCGGGGAGCCAGCCAAGTCGCTCTACCAGGCCATGATCGAGGACCTGCTGGTCAAGGCCAAGCTGCGCGAAGGGGCATCAGGCGTTCCCCGTTCGACCTATTGCTTCCGGCATACCTACGCCACCTTCCGGCTCGCCGAGGGCGTGGACGTCTATTTCCTGGCCGAGCAGATGGGGACCTCGGTCAAGATGATCGAGGAGCACTATGGTCACGTGAATACGGTCAAGCACGCGGGCCTCGTGCTTCAGGGTATGGGCGGCTGGGATCTAGGCGCGGCCGTCGACGAGGTCGAAGCCGATAGCGCCAAGGTCTTAGGTAATCCAAGAGCGAAGGCCAGGACGGCCGAGCCCGGCGGCAGGCTTCGCCGCCGCACGTCGTAGCTGGATCGAGAACCATCGGCGGCGTCGGGCTCCGATGCCGCGTTCTCGATCCTACTTCTGGTCCGGCGCGCCCGAGGGCGCTCTTAGCCGGACGTCACCGTCTAGGCTGGCGGCAGGAGACCGCGCCGAGTTCGGCGGGGCCACGCCTCCTTCACCAAGTCGTCGAGCGGCGGCCCGCCGTGTTGGGATTATGCAGATATCCGCAACGAGGCGCCCCGCGAGGCCGGATAGGTACGTAATTTTCCAGACCCCGATCGCACCTTAGTCAAAAGGCGATGGTGCGGCTTTGTCTCGAACAGCTCGACTGCTGTTGAGGACCCCGGCGAAGAGCCGGCGGGGGCAGCGAGACGGCATCAGTTTCTGGGCGCCAATAGCGAATGAAGGCCTCCACCTTGATGCGATTCCCGTCAAGCGAGTGTATTGCTAGGCTTAGTGCCCGTGTCTGGGAGGGCTGCTCTGAAGTCTCCGCTTAACCGGCTCCGCGAAGTTTGGGACGGGTCGGTCGCCCGTTGCCTGCGCATGGCTGTGCGGACCGGTGGCTGGCGCTCGCCAATCGCCGGCGTTCTGCTGATCATCGGCGCGGTCCTGCCCGCAATGGAGATGATTGCATTGGGTGTCCTGGTGGGCTCCATGCCGGCCACAATCCACGCCGGTTTTGCTTCGGCCGCCGGACACCGGACGGTGCAGGCGTTAGCCGCCTGGGGCGGGCTGATGCTGCTGTTGCAGATCGTGCCACGTATCCGGACCGCGATCGTCACCGCCATGGGCTGGCGGCTCGATTCCAGCCTCCGGCAGCGGACCATGTCGGCGGTCAACCGGCCCTGGGGCATCGCTCACCTGGAAGACCCCGCAGTCGCCAACCTGATTTCCCAGACCGGCGGCATCGGCGTCGCCGGCTACACACCTGGCACGGCGTTTAACCAGCTGATCAATGCCCGGGTGGCGACGACGCTGAGCGCCCTCGTGTCCGGGGCGCTGATCATTGGCTATCACTGGTGGGCGGCGGCCTTACTGGCCGGCGTGCTGGTGGCTTTCGGCATGGTCCGTGCGCGCACCTTCACGCGCATGGCCGGCGCTGTGGTCGGCCAGACGACAGCCGTACGGCGCGCCGAATATTACCGGAACCTCGCGCTTTCTCCCAGCTCGGCCAAGGACGTCCGGTTGCTGGGCATCGGAGACTGGATCGTCGGCCGGCTAAAGGAGGAATGGCGCGGGGGCCTCGCTGAGCGCCAGACGTCGGAGGGCCGGGCCTTTCCCCTGACGCTAGCAAGCACGGTGTTGGTGACACTCGTGAACGGCTTGGTCTATGGACTACTCGCCTACGACGCCGCGACCGGCGTGATCGGCCTGGGCGCGATGGTCGTCTATCTGCGCGCGGTCGCGGCGCTCGGTGCTCTGGGACAGAGTGGGGCGGCGGACTCAATCATCGCTCACGGGGCGGCCTCCATCCCCGCGATCCTCGAACTAGAGCGGAGGACCACCCCGCCACCTGGACCGCCCCTTGCGGCCCTGCCGACCGGCGCGCCGGCGCTGGAGATCCGCTTCGACAAGGTGAGCTTCACCTACGCCGGCGGCGGCGCGCCGGTGTTCAGCGATCTCGACCTGGTCATTCCGGCGGGCCAGTCGATGGCGCTGGTCGGTGTAAACGGCGCGGGCAAGACCACGTTGGTAAAGCTCCTTGCCCGCCTCTACGACCCGACCAGCGGCGCGGTTCGGGTGGACGGGACCGACCTCCGCGAGGTGGATCCCCAAGATTGGCAGAGGCGCATCGCGGCGATCTTCCAGGACTTCCTGAAGTACGGCCTGCCGGCGCGCGACAACATCGGCTTCGGCGGCCTGGCCATGGCCGGCGATCAGGCGGCCCTGGAACGCGCCGCGGCTAAGGCCGGCGTACTGGAACGCATCCAGGCGTTGCCGGCTGGCTGGGACACACCGCTCTCGCGCCACTTCACTGGCGGCGCGGACCTTTCCGGGGGCGAGTGGCAACGGATCGGACTCGCCCGCGCCCTCTTCGCGGTAGAGGCCGGCGCCACGGTGCTGATCCTCGATGAGCCCACCGCCAACCTCGACGTCCGCGCCGAGGCCGAACTCTACGACCGTTTCCTGGACATGACGCGGGGCCTGACGACGCTGCTGATCTCCCATCGGTTCTCGACGGTCCGGCGCGCCGACCGGATCTGTGTGCTGGAGGATGGCGCGGTGCTGGAGCTGGGAACCCACGACGAGCTGATGGCCAAGGGCGGCCGTTACGCTGAGATGTTCGCACTGCAGTCGTCGCGCTTCCTTGATGCTGCCGCGGAGACGCCGGCATGAAAGCGTTCAAGACCCTACGCGAGATGGCACGCAGCGCTGCGGCCTTCACTCGCCTGGCCTTCGTCGCGGCGCCCGGCCGGGCGTCGGCGGCCATGGGCGCTGAGCTGCTCGGTGCGGCCTTCGCGCTCATCAGCTCCTACCAGATCAAAGACGTGGTGCAGGCAGCCTCCCATGGCTCGCCACAGCGTGCGCTCACGAGCGCCCTGGTGCTCGCCGCAACGGGCGGCGCGGCCGGGATATGCTTTGTGATCTATGGCCAGATATCACCCCGAATGGTTGAGGCGATCAGCGTCCACCTGGACGGCGAGCTGGTGCGGCTTACGGCCCGCATCCCGACTATCGAGTTCGCCGACCGCCCCATTCACGCCGACAAGATCGGTCTGATCCGCAATTCGAGACAGCAGTTGGCCAGCGGCCTGCAGGTCGTGGCGGTCAATTTCCGTCTGATCGTCACCTTGATCGGGACCTTCGTCATCTTGATCGGCATCGATCCGTGGCTGGCGCTGCTGCCGCTGTTCGCCATTCCGCGCGCCCTGGCCGGCCAGGAGGCGCGGCGCCTGACCGTCCGGGCTCAGGAAGCCACCGCAGAGCCCATGCGGCTGCGCGGCCACATCTTCAACCATGCGACCTCGCCGGTGGCCGGCAAGGAACTGCGCATCTTCGGACTCGGCGAGGAGCTGGCGAAACGCTATCGCGACATCAGCGCCACCACCCGGCGTCTGAACGTCCAGTCCAACTGGGGCGGCGCGCTGTGGTCGGCGCTGGGCGATACGATCTTCACCGTGGGCTGCATCGCCGCCGTCGGCTGGCTGGTGGTGCAGGCGGCCGCCCGCCAAGTCAGTCCTGGCGGCGTGGTCCTGGCCGCGAGCCTGGTTACAGGCCTTATCCTGCAGATGAACGCGGCGTTGCAGTTCACCCAGTACCTGCAGGCGTTATCGACAACCGCGGAACGCTATCTCTGGCTTGAGGACTTCTCCAGCACTGCGGCCAAGGCGGTGCTCGGCCACAAGCCGAGCCCAGCGGTCCTGCGCCACGGCATTGTCCTGGAAGGCGTCTCCTTCGCCTATCCGGATCGCGACAATCCGGTGCTGGCCGACGTTTCGCTGGAGATCCCGGCCGGCAAAGTGATCGCGCTGGTAGGCGAAAACGGCTCCGGCAAGTCGACGCTGGTCAAGCTGCTCTGCGGTTTCTACCGCCCGTCCGCGGGCCGCATCATGATCGACGATTTGGACCTCGCCGAGATCGCCCCACCCGACTGGCGCGGGCGGATCGGCGGCGCCTTCCAGGACTTCACCAACTTCGAGGCGCCCATGCACGAGAGCGTCGGCCTCGGCGATCTGCCTTACCTCGGAGACCGCGAGCGCGCCGGCGCCGCGCTCGCCCGCGCGGGCGGGACAGACCTGGCCAAGCTCAACGCCCAGGGTCTCGACGTCATGCTGGGGAAGAAGTGGGGAGGCATCGATCTTAGCGGGGGCCAATGGCAGAAGGTCGCGCTCGGCCGAGCCCTGATGCGCGATGCGCCGCTCCTGGTTGTGTTCGACGAACCGGCCGCGGCCCTGGACGCCAGCGCCGAGCACGACCTTTTTGAACGCTTCGCCGCCGAGGCGCGCTCAGGCCAGTCCTCGGGCCGTGCGACGCTGTTGATCTCGCATCGGTTCTCGACCGTGCGTATGGCTGACGCCATCGCAGTGCTGGACGCCGGTCGTGTCGCCGAATTCGGCAGCCACACGGCCTTGATGAACGCCGGCGGCAGATATGCCGAACTCTTCGAGATTCAGGCTAGCGCCTACCGCTAGCGCAGTGGCTCATACGGAGGGTGCAGGAAAGCGATCGATCTTGGTGGGGTGTCTTTTTCGGGCTTGGTCCAGACGAAGGGCTTGGGGTCGTGGCAGCCCTGACGAAGGAAGCTTGGTCTGGCCGCAGGTGTTTTGAGGGGCGATTTTCACAACAGCCGTTTGGCCTATGAGCGGACACCGCCAACGGCGCCCCAGGGTGGAAACCAGTCATTCACCCAGATTGCGTACTTTGGCGAAATGACCTTCCAACAGACAAGGCTCCCTCTCATTCTTGCCGCCTGCTTTTTGGCGTTGATGACGGCGTTATTCGCATTTGTCGCATACGTGGCGGCGGCCGGGCACCGTCTTGGCGTGGCGATTCCGTTTCTCTTCATCTCAGCTCTGCTTTCAATGATATTTCTGGGCGCCGTCTTTCGAGCTTGGCAGCCGATGCAGCTCGACGTGAATGATCGCGGCATCACCTCTCGTCGAAGGGGTCGTTTGCAAACTTGGAGTTGGACCCAAGTCTCCCACTTCCAGTTTGTCGATAGTCGCGGCGCATCCAGCATTCGCTTCGATGCCGAAGAATCCGAGGGCGTTCGGAAAAAAGCGCTTCCGGCTAATTGGCCAGGCGGGTCCGCTTTGATGATCGCGCGCTTAAACGCTGCTCGCGCTCAATACACAGACCCCTCGTGGTCTCACCGTTCTTGGCAGGAAGCGCCAGCGCCTAAAGAGCGCCAGGTGCTCCAGTTTGTCACCGGCGCAGCGGCCGCACTGCTTGTCTGTCTAGTCTTCGGCATTGCCGCCCTCGCGCGCCTCAAACTCTAAGAGGCGGCGGGCAAGCTCAGTCATTTTGCAGGCGGCCGGCCATTGGCGGATGCGTAAGCCGATCGTTCGACCAGATCTCCAGCAAGCGGACCTAGCAAAGGTCTTCGGTGGGTCGCCTGCTGCCCACCGCATCCTATCGGAAACTTGCCGTCCAAGGCCGTTCCGACCCTCAATGTAGGTGAAGAAATAGTGGGAAGCAGCCGACCCGGTTTCGGCAAGGTCGTGGTGGTAGCAGGCTATGAACAGCTCGATTCGCTTGGCGCGCCGAGCTGGTCGCCGACCGCGACAAGGGGAACAAACGCATCTCCCTGCTTTCTCTGAACGCACCAATCGCCGGGACAGTCCAACAGCTGTCGGTTCATACGATCGGTGGCGTCGTAACACCGGCGCAGACGCTCATGGTCCTTGTCCCCGACCATGCCAGGCTCGTTGTTGAAGCAAGCGTACCAAATAAGGATGTCGGTTTCGTCGCGGCGGGCCAGACCGCAGAAATCAAAGTCGAGACATTCACCTTCACGCGCTACGGCCTCATTCAAGGGCGCGTGCTGGACGTGAGCCGCGACTCTCTCGCCTCAAATGCGCCACTTGCGGCCCAGGCCAGCGATGAGTCCGCATCGGATAAAAATCCCGATGAGAAGCCACAAGAAAATTCAGGGTACGTCGCTCATATCGCGCTCGACCGCACATCTATGATGACCGAGGCGGGTACGGTTCAACTCGGTCCCGGCATGCATGTAACTACTGAAATCAAGACCGGCAAACGCACCGTCATGAGCTATTTGCTCTCGCCGGTTTTAAGATACCGTCAGGAGAGTCTTCGTGAGCGATAATTATGCCTCGATAGCTCATGAAATGCCTAAGCGGTCCCGTAGCGCATCGAGAATTATACTAGCTGCAGGCGCGCTAGCGACATCTCTTATCGTAACGCAGCAACCTCTTGCCGCCCCGATTTCCCAACCCTCGTCGCCAGAGCGCGCTCTATGGATCAACCTCATCCAGTGGGTGAGCGTTGACCAGGGCGCCCCCGAAAAGTCTGAACTTGAAGCACTGCTCGGACGGCGGCTAAGAGCCGTTAGCGCCGAGCAAGATACAACAACCTACGCCGCTACAGCTCCGCCGCTTTCTGTCCAACTCACCATCGAAGGCACGGGGTATCGCAATCCGGTCGGCCCCTGGGGTCGGGGAATATGGGTGCAGTTCAGATGGCCCCCGCGCGTAGCTTCGGACATCGCCGGCTGCGTTAGATTTGCCCAGGCCCTCGACGATCTGTCGTCACTGGGATGGATCGAAATCCCTATGTCGGCCAGATTTAAGACCGGCCGGGTATTTGAACGAGCCGGGGCCCGGCTGTCCGTAGATACACGACCTGCTCTATCTAGCGGCACTGATTGCATCACAGATATGCGCGCCCAGGTAAGCTCTAGCCCATCAGACGTTCATCACCAATAAAGGTGCAGTAACAATGGCGATCAGCCAAAATCTAACAAACATTCTCACCACCTTCGCCTCCACTCTTCCCGGTGGGACGTCTAACGGCCTTGTGGTCCCTAGTGATTCACAGGGGCGGGGAATGTCAAAGCGGCCCAGGTGCACGCAAGAATTGCTGAGCTCAGCAGACCCATTAGCACCCAATATGATTTGGGTTTTTTGGCGCGGCTGACCCAGCCTGCACGACCGGGAATGCGCATTCCAGTGATCGTGGGCGCCCATTCCACGCGATGGTGGGCGCCGATTCCACGTGATCGTGGGCGGTCTGGAGCCTGACCGACGGCGGGTATGGGGTCAGGGGTTTTGGTCTGCGTCAAGGGCGCGGCGGCCGGTGATCTTGCGCATGCTTTCTCCAGTCATGTTGAGGCGGTGAGCGTTGTGGACGAGGCGGTCGAGAATGGCGTCGGCGAGGGTCGGATCGCCGATGACCTCGTGCCATTGGTCGGTGGGAACCTGGCTGGTGACGATGGTGGATCCCCGCCCGTTGCGGTCTTCGAGTATCTCCAACAGATCGATGCGCTGGGCATGTGTCAGGACCGACAGGCCCCAATCGTCGAGGATCAACAGATCGACACGGCCGAGCATCTTGAGGGTGCGGGCGTGGCGGCCGTCACCGCGGGCCAGCGCCAGAGCCTCGAACAGCCGAGGTACGCGCTGATAGAAGACGGAGCGACCGTCGCGACAAGCCTTGTGGCCGAGCGCGCACCCTAACCAACTCTTGCCGATCCCCGTCGGCCCTGTGATCAGGCAGTTCTGGTGACGGTCGATCCAGTCGCCGGCGACGAGCCTGGCCAGCAGCGCGCGGTCGAGACCGCGGGGCGTGCGCAGGTCGATGTCCTCGACACAGGCGTCCTGGCGCAGGGCGGCGAACTTGAGACGGGCTGTCATGCGCTTGGTGTCGCGCTCGGCGGCTTCGCGATCGGCCATGATGCCGACGCGCTCCTCGAAGGACAAGGCGGCGAGGTCCGGCGCGGCGCGCTGTTCCTCGAAGGCCTTGGCCATGCCGGCCAGGCCCAAGGCGATCAGCCGTTCATGGGTTGGGTGTGCGAGCATCGTGTCTCCTGATGAAGGGGGTCAATGGAAGTAGGTCCGTCCACGGATGTTGTCGTGGCGCAGGGGTTCGGACTCAGGCTCTGGATCGAGGAAGGCGCGATCCAGGCCGGTCTTGAGGATCGACCGGATCGAGTCGACGGAGCGGGCCTTGATCACATCGCCGCGCTGGCAGGCCGCCTCCAGGCGCGCCTAGCCGTAGGTCTTCTCCAGAGCCAGGATGCCGAGACAGGTTCGGAAGCCCTGCTCCGGGTGGGGGCGGTCGGTCATGATCGCTTGGGTCAGGGCGGCGGTGGCCGGGCCAATCTTGTTGGCCACCGCCATTATCCGCGCCGGTGTCCAGGATGCGTGGCGGCGATGAGCGCTGGGCATGTGATCGGCGATGGTGGTGTGACCGCGGCGGCCGGGGGACTTGGCGTGGCTGGCGACCCGTTCGCCCTTGTGGAAAGCCTCGACGGTCCTGTCGGCGATGCGGACGTCGACCAGCTCGCGGATCAGCCGATAGGGAACCGAGTACCAGCAGCCGTCGATCTCGACGTGATAGTCGGGCGCGACGCGGCAGCGCTTCCAGATGGCGAAGGCATAAGGCCCGGACGGCAGGGGCTTTAAGGACGGACCGTCCACCGTGGCAAACAGCTCGGCGCGGCTCATGCCATAGGCGCGCATGACGCGGGCGTTGAGCTCGGCGACCAGATCAGTGATCGCCAGGTTCAGCTCAACCAGGCTGAAGAAGCGCCGGTTGCGCAGGCGCGCCAGCACCCATCGCTCGACCAGGAGCGCTGACTGTTCAACCTTGGCCTTGTCGCGCGGCTTGTACGGGCGGGCCGGAATGACCGTGGTCCCATAGTGGCGGGCCATGTCCTGATAGGTTCGGTTGATCCCCGGGTCGTAGCGGTCCGGGTTGGTCACCGCCGCCTTGAGGTTGTCGCAGACGATGATCGCGGTCACGCCGCCGAAGAAGGCGAACATGCCGACATGACAACCGATCCAGTCGGCGAGCCCCTCGCTGGGCCGGGCCTCGCAGTAGACGTAGCTGGAGGCCCCGAGCGCGGCGACGAACAGCTTCATCGGCCGGGCGACGCCTGTGCTCGGATCGAAGACGTCGATGGTGTCGCCGGCGAAGTCGACGAACACCTTCTCCCCAGCGGCGTGGCTCTGGCGCATGGTCGGCGAGGTGCGCCGCTTCCAGATGTCGTAGCGCTCGCAGAACCAGGCGTAGCCGTATCCATCAGGGTGTTCGGCCCGGTACTCCTGCCAGAGCAGCGACCGTGTCACCCCTGTCCGCCGAAGCTCCTGGTCGACATAGGTCCAACTGGGCTCCGCGCGGGGAACGGCCGTCGTCGTCCGCTGACCAGGAAACAGCCGCCGCTCCAGGGCGGTGTCGGTCATGTCGTGCGGCAACGGCCAGCTCACCCCGGCCACCTGGACCCGTTGCAAATAGTCGCCCACCGCCCCTTTGCTGATCCCCAGCGAGGTCGCGATCAGCCGGCTGCTCAGCCCGTTCTCAAACTTCAATCTCAGTAGGTCGCGTATGCGGCGCATCGACAATCTCTCGGTCGGCATCGGGTTGCTGTCCGGGACGATCGCGGAAAACATCGCTTTGTTCGACCCCCAAATTGATATGGGCCAGATTGAGAACGCCGCCCGGTTCGCAAAAATCTACGACGAGATCCACGCAATGCCGATGCGGTTTCGGTCCCTGATCGGAGATATGGGATCGGTGTTGTCGGGTGGACAGCGCCAGCGCGTGATGCTCGCCAGGGCGATCTATAGAAACCCATCGGTGCTGATGTTGGACGAGGGCACTGCAAACTTGGACGTGGATGCAGAAGAAGCTATCGCTGAGTCGATCCGGGCGCTTCCTGTAACCCGGATCGTCATCGCACACCGCCCAGCGCTGCTGGACCGCGCCGACCGCATTGTCGAAGTGCGTGATGGTGCGCTCAACCTAATGGGCCGCAAGTGAGGAGCAGTTCACGCCTCCACCAACGATTGATAGGATTTTCGGAATGCTACGGTCGACCTTTGTTGTTCTGACGTTTTGCGCGATGTGCGGCCCGCTATCGGCGCCGTTTGCACGAGCGGCGCCGGATGCAGCGACGTTAAGTCCCTCTGCTGAGACCTTTCGCAACGAGGTTCGTCAAGCTTGCGAGAAGGTTGTTACCGACGAGGGGGAAACGCTGCCGTCCGAGTCTGTGAGCGCCCGCCTCATTAGGCTCGGAAAAATCGATCAATGCGGCAGGAACCTATTAGGAAAACTTGACTTCACCTCTCTCCCACCTGCCGAACAGAAGCCGGGGAGAGCTTCGGTTTTGGATATCATTCACGGCTACGATCGCGATGTGGAGAAACAGTTCAAACTTCTCGTTCCTGCCGCAGGCTGGTTTGTCATAAGCAAGTATGGGGCTGGCGCGTCAAAGGCGGCGTTCTTGATCGTGCAGCATGTGAACAATGACATTGAATTTATGAAGATGGCTTTGAACCGGATGGCGCCTTTAGTAGGCACGGCCGATTTGGATGGCCAAGACTATGGTCTTCTTTATGATAGAATTGCGATGATGGAAGGTCGGCCGCAGAAATACGGCACTCAGATGGTCTGCGTATCAGGGCGATATCAGCCTTATACCCTAGAGGACCCGTCGAAGGTTAATCAATATCGCACGAATTTGGGCATGAAAATGACACTTGAGCAGTACGTTCATATGTTTGACGACAACGCCCCGTGTGTCTCACCGTAAGTCTACACCGATCCGATGCGTTATTTGGCTACCTAACCCTTTTTAGGGGCGAGGTCGAAATCCGGTTCTGCAAGGAGTGTCGGTTCGATTCCGACCGCCCGCACCACAAAAAAATTTTGGTCCTCAACCGCCCAGTCGATCGGTCTGGCTGCCGCCGAGCGACGCCCAATGTCGGACCAACCGGAGAGTTGCCCGCCGAGCCCCAAAGAGCGTTTTCAGCGCCAGGTATTGTTCAGCACCGAATGTTTGCCGAAGCCGAGGATGGAGCAAGTGCTGCACGGCGGCGGCGTAGTTGTCGGTAACTGGTGCGAGCGCCCGCCCGATACCGTTGCCGCTCACACTCCTGATCATCATCAGTGAAACCCACGCTGCCCGCCTCCGCCGATACATCAGCGTGGGTTATCGGCCGTCAGACGGTCCCAGAACACGTGGGGCGCTCGCACCAGTTACGGTGAACCGACGTCGAGACGCCTTTGGTCGTCTGATTCAACAAGAACCGCCCAGGGCTATTGGAGACGCTGGTTCCGCTGGTCTGGTAGGTGACGGTCGTGGCGCCGATGGACTTGGACACCCAGCTGGCCGTCTCAACGTCGGCGACATTGAAGACCTGGATGACGCCGGCGTTGGCGATGAAGGTCCCGGCCCGATCGCCATAGACGTTCCAGAACTGGTGTTTGTCCTGCAGGATCGGCCAGAGCTGCAGGCCGTATCCGGCCATCAGACCGAAGGCTCGCTCGACCGGCTCAAGCCGCCCCAAAGCGGCGAATTCGTCCAGCAGAAAGAGGACCGGCGCCGCAGGTCGAATTGGAGAACGAGCCATGGCGTTGATCGCCTGGGCGACCAGCAGGCGCAGCCACCGCGCATGGGTGGCCAGCCGCTCCGGCGGCAGGACCAGGAAGACGGTAGCGGTCCCTGCCTTGAGATCCTCGAACCGGAAGTCCGAACGGCTCAGTACCTGGACCATGCGCTGACTATCCAGGAAATGAGTGTGGCGCTGCGCCGAAGACAGGACGCTTGTGGCCTCCCGCTCGCTCTTGCCCAGATGACGGTTGGCGGCGCGCGCGACCAGGCCCCCGGCCGCCGGGCTCTGCTGCATCGCACGCAGCAGATCATAGAACTTGTCCGGCGCCAGGGTCAGGAGATCACGAACCGTGGCGAGGTTGGATGGCTGCCCTGGATCGGTGACGACGTGCAGGATCAGCCCGCCGATCAGCGCCTTGGCCTCTTCATTCCAGTGGGCCTCGCCGATCTGGCCGGGCGGGTCGTAGACCAGGGCGTCGGCCACAAGGGCGGCGTCCTCGGCCAGGTCGAGGCTCTCAGGGTTCAGAGCGTCCAGTGGATTGAAGGCGGCCGTGGGCGCGCCTGAGACGCCGAAGGGATCAAGGATGTGGACTGGACCCAAACGGTGGCGCGCCCTTGCGGCAATGCGCGCGTTCTCGCCCTTGGGGTCGATGCAGAGGATCGAGCGCTCGGCGGTCAGCAAGTTCGGGATGATGGCGCCGACGCCCTTGCCCGACCGGGTGGGGGCGATGGTCAGCAGATGGGCGGGCCCGGAATAGCGCAGCAGCCGGCCATGGCGCCTGTTCTCGCGCCCGACGATCAGGCCCTCGCCGGCGCCCAAGGACGCCTGGATCTGGCGTTCGGTGGCGAAGCTTGCGGAGCCGTGGACGGTGCTGGCGATCGTGACCCGGGCGCCAGCGCGTCCTATGACATAGCCCATGACGGCGCCGCCAAGCGGGCAAAGCATCGCGACCTCGCCGAAATGAGCGAAGGCGGGCAAGCGCCGTAAGACCTGCCCCAGCGCCATGCCGAGGACCAAGCCTGCGACGACGAACAGCGGCCATGAAACGCGTCTGATCAAACCACTCAAACCTTAGCCGCTCCCGCCTCAAAGGCGCGCCGACCCCGGCGGCGCCACAGCTCCAAAGCATCCCCGCGCAGATCCCCGCTGGCCTGGTCGGCCAGCGCCAGCAGCGCGCCCAACAGGGCGCTGCGGTCATCGTCCAGAAGCTCGACGAGGCCTGCCTTCTGGACCAGGCCGCCCACCTCGATCAGGTGGCGGGTGCGTTCGCGTCTTTGCATGACCCAGTCTCTCGTGTCTGTGCGGGCGGCGCGGGCCTCAGCCCGCCGCAGCCCAGTGGTTGTCCGGCTCAAGGCGCGGGCCGATATTGTCAGCCGCGCCGTCAGCGTTTCGTGCGGACCCGCCCCGAAAAAATCCCGCGCCCTTCCGCCGCCACGCCTCCAGGGTCTCGGGGTGCTTTGACGCGGCAACGGCGGCGAGCAAGACGCCCGCGAGGATTTCGGGATCGAGCCCGTCGGCGCCGGTCGCCACGACCAGCTCGCCGAATTGCCGCACACGCAGCGCTTTAAGGCTCTTGATCTGGTCCTTGCGCGCCTTGATTTCGGCGTCGATGTCCTGAGGTTTTCGCATGACAGCTCCGGGGTGTTGGGCCACTCTGCCAAGTCTGCGTCAATGAATCGTTGAACTTCCTCGTAGCACATCACACAAAGGCGAAAGTCTTTGAGTGCGCGCTTATACGTCGTGCCGACGTGCGCTTGGTAAAAGTTGCGATAACCATGAGTAAATCGGCGTGGCGATCTATCATTTCAGCGCCAAGGTGATCTC
>Ga0302316_10000247_pt1 | contig 48722 bp, 56 predicted proteins | sample III_Palsa_N3_2_FD_200456 | JGI IMG/M metagenome (GOLD analysis project Ga0302316, IMG submission 200456) | Peat permafrost microbial communities from Stordalen Mire near Abisko, Sweden - III_Palsa_N3_2 | ecosystem: Environmental > Terrestrial > Soil > Palsa > Peat permafrost | place: Sweden...
TCCCACAAGTGGGAGAGGGGAATTTGCTGCTTGTCATCCTGAGCGTAGCGAAGGATCTGGCTCTGCGCCGAGGCCAGATCCTTCGCTACGCTCAGCGCACTCTACGCTCTCTCTGCTCCAGATTTACAGCACGGCATTCCTTTGCTGGATGGTCTTTGCCATCCATGGCGAGACCTGGGCGGCTTCGGGAGAGCCCGGCCCGGCCATCCTTGGCCGGGCGTTGCGCATCCCCATCCATGGGATGCGCCCTTCGGGCCCGCCTGCGGCGGTCCGAATTCGCTCCGGGCGAATTCGTCGGGATCGCAGGCAATGACATTTAGTCATTGCCTAAGCGCGATCCCTCACCCACTCCGGCGGCGCCCACAGGTGCTTCAGCCGCAGCCACAGCGGCCCCGGGCGCAGCACGCCTTTCCACATGTCGAGGAACTCGTGGAAGTTGAGTGTGAGCAGGTTGTACGAGTGCACCTGGCGCACGATGCCGTAGTCCACCGCTTCCTCTTCCTTCTGGTAAGTGCCGAACATCCGGTCGAACACGATCAGCACGCCGCCGTAGTTCTTGTCGATGTACTGCGGGTTGCGGCCGTGGTGGACGCGGTGATTGCTCGGCGTGTCGAACAGGTATTCCATCCAGGCTGGCAGCTGCCACACGCTCTCGGTATGGATGAAGAACTGGTAGGCCAGGTCGCAGCCGTAGAGGAAGAACACCACCGCCGGGTGCACGCCCAGCAGCACCAGCGGCATGAAGAACAGCCACCAGCCGGTGACGGAGTAGAGCAGGCTCTGCCGCATCGCGGTGGTCATGTTCATGCGCTCGCCGGAGTGATGCACCACGTGCGCGCTCCAGAACCAGCGCACGCGGTGACTGGTGCGGTGGAACCAGTAGTAGCAGAACTCCACGCCAATGAAGATCGGGACGATGGTCCAGGCGTTGGCCGGGATGGTCCACAGGCGGTGCGCGTAGAACCATAGCGTGCCGACACCGGTGATCAGCGCGTAGGCGCCCAGCTCGAATACCTGGTAGGCCGCGCCCAGGCTCAGATTGGCCAGGATGTCCTTCCACTCGAATTGCCCCAGGGTGCCGCGGCGCCGCATCGCCACCCACTCCACGGCGAAGCCGAGCAGAAACAGCGGCGTCATCACCGTCAGCACCACCTGCTTCCAGTCGGCCTCGCCGATCAGCGCTTGCAGGCGCAGCATCCAGTCCATCATTTGAGTCTCCTCCCGCTTTTTCCCGATGATGCCATTGTCGGCCGCGGCAGACGCCTGGGGATTGACTGCGCCGGACAAATTTTTGACACTTCTCGCCATGGCCCAGACCAAACCGGGAGCGAAAGCGGAAGCCGCGGCGCAGGGCGTGGTGCCCAGCACCTACGTGCGCCTGCTCTACGAATACCTGGAGCGGCGCGGCTTCGACGCCAGGAGAGTGCTGAAAGAGCCGCCGCCTGCCGCGGTGGACCGCGGCCTTGGCCGCTATCCCGTGGCGCGCTGGCGGCGCCTGCTGGAGCGCGCGGCGGCGCAGCTGGACGATCCCCTGCTTGGCCTGCACCTGGGCCGCAGCATCACCCCGGCGCATTTCGGCGTCATCGGCTACGTCCTGCTGGCCTGCGGCAACCTCGGCGCGGCCCTGCAGCGCCTGCAGCAGTACCAGCGCCTGGTCTACGACGTGAATCCGATGCGCTACCGCCTGGAGCAGTCCTCGGTGGTGCTGGAATGGGGTGTCGAGCATGGCCGCCCCGGCGCCCTGGTGGACGAGACCGCCATCGCCGCCCTGGTGCAGATGGCGCGCGACCTGACCGGCAAGGCCTTCCCGCCCGACGAGGTGTGTTTCGTCAATGCCGCGCCGGCAAGCCTCAAGCCTTATCGCGATTATTTCGGCTGTCCGGTGAAGTTCGGCCAGCCCCGCACCACACTGCGCTTCGCTCCGCGCCTGCTGGCTCTGCCGTTGCGCCAGCCCGATGCCGCGCTGCTGGCGCTGTTGCAGCGGCAGGCGGATGCCCTGCTCGGTGAATTACCCGATCCCGACGATACCGAGCAGGCGGTGCGCCGCTGCATCGCCGGCCTCAGCCGCGAAGGCGAGCCGACGCTGGAGCGCGTCGCCGCCGCCCTGCACACCTCGCCGCGCACCCTGCATCGGCGGCTGGAACGGCAGGGCCACAACTTCCGCGGCCTGCGCGAGAGCACGCGCCGGCATCTGGCCGAGGATTACCTGCGCGATCCGCGGCTGCGCCTGGCGGAGATCGCGCAGCTGCTGGGGTTTTCCGAGCAGAGTGTCTTCAGCCGCTCGTTCCGGCGCTGGACCGGGCAGACGCCGAATGCGTGGCGGAAGGGCGCCGGTGGATGAAACTGTGGAGGTTTCCCAATTGTCATCCTGAGCGCAGCGAAGGATCTGGCCTTGCGCCGAAGCCAGATCCTTCGCTGCGCTCAGGATGGCAGTGATCGTAGGGCGGCCCGTGGCCGCCGGCTGTTTGTCCGGTCCCGCGTCCACGAATAATTCGAATATAAGCGGCCGCCGGAGTGCGGCACACGGCGGGCACGGCCCGCCCTACGATCGGGGTTTCAGCGAGCACCCTGATTCAGCGCCGGCAGCAATTCATCCAGATGCTTCAGGATCTGCACGCCGGCTGGAATCTGCGCATCGATCTCTTCCGGCTGATACGCAAACACCTGCATGCCGGCGGCAATGCCGGCCTGCACGCCAACCAGGCTGTCTTCAACCACGGCGCATTGCGCCGGCTCTACGCCCATGTCCCGCGCCGCATGCAGGAACAGCCCCGGATCGGGCTTCCAGCTGCCGATTTCGTAGCCGCTGTAGATGCGATCCTTGAAATAAGGCAGCAGTCCGGTCAGCGACAGGCTCAGCTCGATCTTCTCGCGCGGGCCGCTGGAGGCCACGCACATCGGCAGGCGCAGCGCCCGCACCAGGTCCAGCGCGCCGGGGATGGGCTGCAGCTTCGCCTGGAAAGTGCTGCGGGTGCGCAGCCGCACCTGGGCCACGAAGTCGTCCGGCAATTTATGCCCGAGCCAGCTTTCGAGTTGCGCCACGCAGCGGTCGAGCTGCCAGCCGCGGAACAGGGCGTTGGTTTCACGCAGCGGCAGGTTCAGCCCCAGCTCGCCCGCCATCTCCACCAGCACGCTGGTGCCCAGCTCCTCGCTGTCGACCAGGGTGCCGTCGCAGTCGAAGATAACCAGTGCGGGGTTCATGCCGCGCCGCGCCATCAGGCGCGGACGGCGGCCGTGACTTTCGCCGCCGGGCTGTCCGGCAACGGCGGCACCGGCGCCTTGTAGCGCAGGAACGGCAGCAGCTTGCCCAGCCAGGCCAGCATGCCGTGCTCGTTCATCCACAAGGCGTAGGCCACGTAGTCCGGATCGCGCAGGCTGAGGTGGCTTTCCTCGGTGCGTGCGCGCAGGTAGTAGATCAGGTTGAGCAGGCCGAGCAGGCAGCAGTTGCGCACCGCCTCGTACCAGTGGCTGTCCGAGATCCACGGCACCGAGATCAGCCACCAGCTGAGGTTCTTCGACAGGTAGGCGGGATGCTTGGTGTAGCGGTAGGGGCCGCTGGTGATGACGCCGCGATAGGTCAGGTTGGAGAAGCGCAGGCCGAAGGCCACGGTGGCCAGGCCGTAGACGAACAGCAGGATGATGATGATGCCGGCCCAGATGCCTTTCAGCGTCGGCACGCTGAACAGCCAGTTGTCCCAGAACATATTGTCGTCATAGTGCAGGTACATGCTGCCGATGACCGAGTAGAACGGCTGGTAACAGAGCAGGGCGATGAGCCAGCCGAAGGCGGTGGGCTCGGTGCTGCGGATGTGCGAGTCGAACAGGCGCAGCGTGATGGCGTAGCCGACCACGCAGAACAGCAGGTCCACCGTGTACGACAGGTCGTAGAGGAACTGGTACCAGTTCGGATTGCTGGCGGACAGGCCCCACCAGGAGCTGCTCAGGCCGCGCACCTGGCCGCCGAGGTAATTCATCATCAGCGGCAGGAAGAAGGCCTTCACCGCCCAGCCCATGAAGTGCGCCTTCAGCGCCGGGCGGTCGATCCGCTCGAGGCTGCGGCCGCTCAGCAGCAGGATCGGCACCATGCCCAGATGCCAGTAGCTGTCGTGCGGATCGGTCAGCCGCATGTCGGTCCAGATGAAGTAAGGCACCACCAGCACTGCCACCGGCACCAGCAGCGCTTCGAGGAAGGCCCAGAACGGATCGTAGAAGCTGCCGTGGTATTCCGGGAACAGCCAGTAGACGAAGGCGATGATGCCCAGCGTCAGCAGCAGGCCCAGCAGGCGCACCGCGACGCGCAGGAAATCCGGGCTGCGCAGCGCCTGCGGCGCCAGCCCGGTGCTGGCCTTGCGATAGGTGCGCAGCCACAGCAGTTCCACGCCGCCGATGATCAGGAATACCACCGTGCAGCCGGCCAGGCCGACCAGCAGGTGATTGCTGGACACCGTGCCCATCTGCCAGGGCAGCGGTCCGAGCAGGGCGTCGATGCGCGGCCCCCACTGGATCAGGCCGAGGATGACGCCGAGGCCGGCGGCCAGGGCCAGCAGATTGAGGCCGAAGCTGGTGACCGAGCGCGGCGCTGCCTGTGCCTGGGCTGGCCCAGGCTTCTGTTTCGTTGGTGCGGGCATGCGGCGAAATTTCCTGGTGTTTTTGCGATTGCGGCCGTGTCCCGGCCGCTGATCGCCTAGTTTTGCACGCGGTCCCATCAATCTTCAAAAGATTCAGCCAAAAATGGACCGGCCCGGCGTGTTTTCAGGCCCGTTCGCCTCCGGGGCGTCGATTTGCCGCGTGGCCTGGAACATGAATTGCTTGGATGGAAAAGGGCATCGATCACCCGGACCTGAAGCGAGGCTTCCAGCGCACGCCAGCTTGGCCCCCCTCCGCTGCAGTAAAATCAAACGACTAGAAGCAGATTTACGTGAATAAAAGATCTGCCACCCATCTCCCAACGCCCAAGCACACATGACCATCGACATACCGGAGCTGTTCTGCTGGACGAAGGTGGGCGCTGACTCGGGTGAAGGCCTCACCGCCATCATTTGCCGCAAGGAACTGGAGCGGCAGGCGGGGCAGGGCACCTTTTACTGGGGCGTGGGCAACTCCGTGGGCTCGGCGGTGACCGAGCTGGCGGTCGATGGCCAGCACCCGGCGGTGGTGTTCAGCCGCATGCGCGATGCGGCGTCGGCGCCCGCCGCAAAAGCCGAGCGCGAGGCCGGCGCCCTGCTGCTGTGGCGCGCCTGCCTGGACCGTCACGGCAATGCCCAGCCGCTGCCCGCCCACGTCGTCGTCACCAGCCGCGCCCCGGCCGATCCGGCCAACCAGCCGCGCGCCCATTACGCCCTGGTCTGTCATACCGGCGAGACGCTCTCGGCCGAGTCCCACGGCGTGATGCGCTTCAACGAGCTGATCAACTACACCAGCGGGCGCCCGCTCGGTTACTCCCATGTCACCGCCCTGGTGAAGCGCCGCAAGGCCGGCGCGCCGCCCGGCGGTCCGGATTACCCGGTGCTGATGGTCGCCGCGCTGCGGCCGCCTTACGTGGTGCAGCTGCAGGACCCGCTGCTGCTGCTGCCGGACGTGGCCATGAGCCTCGGCCGCTCGGCAGCGCAGCTCGATGTGGACGGCTGGCGCAAGTTTGCACTGGGCTTGCGCGGTTGAAGGGCGGGACTGGCCTTACTTCTGCTCCACCGGCACCACCTGCGGCGGCGGTTCGGGTGCGGCCGTCGCCGGCGGGTGCGGCGGCGGTCCGAAGGGCAGCACCAGGCCGATGTTGAATACCGCATCGCTGAAGGTACTGGTGATCACCGGGTCGCCCTGCGAGGAAATGGCGCCCGCGTGCCGGTCGATGCGGTACAGGGCCTCGGTGCGGATCAGCGCGTCGCGGCCGAGGATCTTGAACGGTCCCCAGCGGTAGCCCACGCCCACATTGAACAGCCTGGCGTTGTAATCGAGCAGGGTTGGCTGATCCCGGACGCGGCCGTAGCCGCCGCCGCCAAGGGCGTAGAAGCCCTTGCCGGTGGGATAGAACAGGATGTTGGCGATGAGGCCGTCCAGGGTCGCCGGGCTGAGCCGGTTGTACTGCCCGCCGAGTTCCAGCGCGAACTGCGGATCGAACTGCCAGCCCAGGGCCAGGGTGCCGCCGTAGCCGTTATTGGTCTGCCGCGCCTGGTCGCGCAGCACATAGGTGCCCGCGGCGGAAACGTAGAACTGCCGCGGCAGCTGGTTGCTGATGGTGAAGCCGTCGGACGGTTCCGCAACGGGCTGGTCCGCCGGCGCCGCGCCGACCTCTTGTGCCACAGCCGCGTTGCCCGCGCCGCCCGCCAGGAGCAGCAAGGCCACCAAGACTCTGCGCATCATTCCCTTGTCCCTTTGCGATGGAGTACGCCCCGTTTCTGCAATGCGCCGGAGCTGATCGCGTTTACTCTACCCTTGCGAGCCTGTGCTGGGCCGACTGCATTAGCGGCCGCGCAAGAAGTTGTGGTTATAAGCTAAAAACCGGAAGCGTCATCGCGGTGCCGGATGCTGGAAGGCACCAGCGGTCGGCCACTTTTGTGCCGGAATACCGCACCGCGCATGGATGCCATGTCCGCGGCCTGCTGTCGATCGCCGCCGTGCATGACCGGCAAGCCCCCATGCAGTAATCTGCTGTGCAATTGGCCGGGGAGCGGCCAGGACAGGCTTCACCACATTACAGGGAGGTTCACCCATGTTGTCGAAAGGATTCGCACGCCTGTTGCCGAAGGGATTCGCTGCTCTTGGCCTGGCGTTGAGGGCGTTGTTCTTCATCATTGCCGGCAGTGTATTTACCGCATCCGCAGCTTCCAGCCCGGTGGGTTCGGGCAACGTTGCGGTGGCCGACCCCACGGTGCCGCGTCCGGCGGGCACGCCCTGCGTGGTGCAGCTGTTCAGCGACGATACCTTCGACGATTTCGCCACCCGGCCTTTCAGCTACACGCCGCCGCGCGGCTGCCAGGGTGAGGCGGTGGGCCCGGGACATTGGTCCAAGGTCGTGCTGGAAGCCGATTTCTCGGTCACTACCGGCATCCAGTACGACCGCACCGCCACTATCTGGCTGAACGGCGTCAATCTGTATTTCGGCACCACCCAGGAGCCCAGCCCGACTCTCGCGCCGAGCTGGCATGTGGAGCGCGATCTCACCGACTACCTGGCGCTGTTGAGCCGGGCCGGCCAAGGCCAGGCGATCATCGGCAACGTCGTCAACAGCACCTATACCGGCGTCATCCACGGCAGCGCGCGGCTGCTGTTCTATCCGGCTTCGTTCACCGCGCCCGAGGCGCGGGCGCCTGACGCGGTATATCCGCTGGGATCCGATCCGGTGGGCAGCACCGTCACCTTGAGCAGCTCCAGCGCCCAGCTGGTCAAAACCTTGAGCCTGCCGGCCAATGTCGAAAGCGCCTATCTTGACGTGTTCGCGCAGAGCCAGAACGCCGACGAGTTCTGGTACACCTGCGTGCCTAGCCAGTACGCGACGCAGGTGCAGGAATGCGGCGGCGGCAATTTCCGCGAGGCCGAGATCAGCATCGACGGCCAGGCGGCCGGCGTGGCGCCGGTCTATCCCTGGATCTATACCGGCGGCATCGACTTCTTCCTGTGGGAGCCGACACCCGGCGTGCAGACGCTGAATTTCATGCCCTACCGGGTCGATCTCAGCCCCTTCGCCGGCGTGCTCAGCAACGGCGCGCCGCACACCGTGGCCTTGAGCGTGGCCGGCGCCAACAACTACTTCTCCGTCACCGCCAGCCTGCTGGTCTATCTCGATGCGGGCGCCAGCCAGGTCAGCGGCCAGATCGAGCGCAACACCCTGCAAGGCCAGCCGCCGACCCCGGCCATCGGCAGCACCCTCGCCACCGATGCCTCCGGCAATGTCAGCGGCGATATCACGACGAAGCTGAACCGGCATTTCGTCATCGAGGGCTATGCCGACACCTCGCGCGGCCGCGTCCAACACCGGGTGGAGGCGACGGTGAGTTTCGCCGACACGCAGACCTTCACCATCAACGCCACCAACTACGTCCAGCTGACCCAACAGCTCACCTCGGCCGAGAGCTACAGCAGGAGCAGCATCGGCCCCCTGCTTACCGCCGAGTACCGCGAGCAGGTGCGCTATCCCCTGCGCGTCGACTACACCCAGATCACTGCGGCCGACGGCAGCCTGACCGCCGCCACCACCGTCCACCAGGGCTACGAGAAAACCGAAGAACACGGCGTGGACGGCGCCACCCTGTACTCGGCCCACGTCAGCAACACCGTGGACAGCGCCGATACCCTGGATCTCAACGCCAGCGAAAACATCACCGGCCACAGCGGCCAGCACAGCACGCAGAGCTACGCCTTCGACGATTCGCTGGGCGGCTGCTACCGCAGCAGCGTCGGCGCGGCCGACATCCTGGTCACCAGCTACGACAGCGGCAAGGGCTGTCCCGGTAACACCAACCGGGTGTACTGGTTCAGCCATCCGGACGGCTCGCCGGACAACGGGGATGTCATCCCGGCGTGGTAGGGATGGCGCAGCCGTTGGCGTCTGCTCCCGTTAGCCGGTAGCGAGGGGAAAAGGCCTGGCACGTCAACGTACGTGCCAGGCCTGTTTTTATTCCGGATGAGGGTGGGCGGCGCGCGCGCGTGTGCGCCCTACTGGTTGCTGTTGCCAGAAATTCACATCCAGCAGCAGGTTCAATGCATCTTCCGCGCAGTCCCACCGCATCTGCGGGGTGTGGTTGGGCAATCCCCTGATCTAGCATTTCCTCGGCGTTTGCCGATCTTCTTCGGCCCATCGGGGAAGTACCGACGCCCTAGCCGCTGCGGGCATGAACATGCACACGTCCGGAACGAACGGCAACAGCATGAGGGAACGACCATGACGAAAATACGGATTTGCGCGGCGTTGGTACTCGCGGGATCGCTTGGATTGGCGCATGCCGACAGCCTGCCGGAGGTGCAGGAAGGCCTGTGGCAGATCGACATGCAGAGCATCGACAATCCGGGCAACAAGAAATCCACAGTCAGCTACAAGCTGTGCCGCGATCACGCCTATGACAAGGCCGCGCAGGCGCTGGCCAAGAACATCAAGGGTTGCGGCCCACTCAACGCAAGCTACGGCGGCGGCAACATGTCCTCGGAGATGCGCTGCACCGTCGGCGGTACGGTGATCGAGAGCAAGGGCAGCGGCACCTACAGCACCACCGCGGCCCATACCGAAACCCACGCCACCTACACGCCGGCCTTTTACGGCAATACCGATGAAGTGATGACGCAGGACCAGAAGTATCTCGGCAGTTGTCCGGCGGGCATGCAACCCGGCGACCGCATGCTGCCCGACGGCACGGTCCAGCATCGGCGATCCTGAGAGTTTCAGCCGACGATCGCCCGGCCCGGATCGAACTGCAGCTTCACCCCGGAAAGCCGCGCGTGCAGCGCGGTGCCGATCAGGGCGGCAAGCTGCCGCGCCGCCGCGTCATAGTCCAGCCCCTGTGGGCGGATGTTGGAGATGCAATTGCGTTCGGCGTCGTTGCGGCCGACGCGGGGCGCGTAAGTCAGATAGGCGCCCAGGCTGTCGGGCGAGGACAGGCCGGGGCGTTCGCCGATGAGGCTGACGGCGATGCGCGCGCCGAGTGCTTCGCCCACCTCGTCGGCCAGGGCGACGCGCGCCCGCGTGGCGATGACGACAGGCGCCACAGTCAACCCTTCAGGCAGCAGCGGTCTGAGTGCGCGCAGCAGCGGCACGGCATTCTGCTGCACGGCCGTGGATGACAGCCCATCGCTCACCACGATTACCAGGTCGGTGGTTTTGATGTCCAGCGCCGCCAGTGCGGCCAGTGCATCGACATGCAGGCGCCGTCCCCAGTCCGGTCTTGCCAGGTAAGCCGCGTGGTCCTGCGCCCGGCTATGCGCTACGCCGACCGCCCAGCCATCGGCTTCGAGCGCGCCGCGCAGAGTCGCTACGTCGAGCGCGGTGAGTACCGCATCGCGCGCCTGCGCATGCGCCAGTTCGAAGGCCAGCACTTCGCGCGTCGGCAGGCTGGCGCCGCTGCGGCCGAGGGCAATGCGCGCGGCGGTGTGGCGGCGCAGCGCGCTCCAGGAATCCTCGATCACCGGCGCGGCTAGTGGCGCTTCCGCGGGCGTCGCGGCGGGAGGCTTGGCGCTCACGATGCGGCTTCGGCAAAGGCGGTGAGCGCGGGCAGGGCATCGTTGCCGCGGCTGTCGCGCAGGCGCCCCGCCTGGTCGACGATGCGCATGTGTTGCAGCCAGCTTTCGAATTCGGGCGCATGCTTCAGGCCCAGCGCCTCGCGCAGGTACAGGGCATCGTGGAAGCTGGTGCTCTGGTAGTTGAGCATGATGTCGTCGGCGCCGGGCACGCCCATGATGTAGTTGACCCCGGCGGCGCCGAGCAGCAGGAGCAGGTTATCCATGTCGTCCTGGTCGGCCTCGGCGTGGTTGGTGTAGCACACGTCCACGCCCATCGGCAGGCCCAGCAGCTTGCCGCAGAAATGATCTTCCAGCGCGGCGCGGATGATTTGCTTGCCGTCGTAGAGGTATTCCGGGCCGATGAAGCCGACCACCGTGTTGACCAGCAGCGGCGAATAGGCGCGGGCCACGGCGTAGGCGCGCGCTTCCAGGGTCTGCTGGTCGATGCCGTGGTGGGCGTTGGCCGAGAGCGCGCTGCCCTGGCCGGTCTCGAAGTACATCAGGTTGTCGCCCAGGGTGCCGCGCTTCAGCGAGAGTGCTGCCTGCTGCGCCTCCCGCAGCAGGGCGAGGTCGATGCCGAAGCTGCGGTTCAGCGCCTCGCTGCCGCCGATGGATTGGAACACCAGGTCCACCGGCGCGCCGCGGCCGATCGCCTCGATCTGCCGCGTCACATGGGTCAGCACGCAGGACTGCGTCGGGATGTCGAAGCGGGCGATCAGCTCGTCCAGCAGGCGCCACAGCGTCAGCAGCCGCGCCGGATCGTCGGTGGCCGGATTGATGCCGATGACGGCGTCGCCGGCGCCATACAGCAGCCCGTCCAGAATGCTGGCGGCGATGCCCTTGGGATCGTCGGTGGGATGGTTCGGCTGCAGGCGCACCGCGAGGCGGCCGGGCAGGCCGATGGTGTTGCGGAAGCGCGTTACCACGCTGCATTTGCGCGCGGCCAGGATCAGATCCTGGTTGCGCATCAGCTTGCTCACCGCCGCCACCATCTCCGGGGTGAGGCCGGGAGCCAGCCGAGCCAGCATTGCCCCGTCGACGCGGTCCGACAGCAGCCAGTCGCGCAAGCCGCCGACGCTGAGTCCGCGCACCGGCGCGAAAGCTGAGGCGTCATGGCTGTCGACGATCAGCCGCGTCACCTCGTCCGCTTCGTAGGGAATCAGCGGCTGTTGCAGAAACACCGTGAGCGGCAGTTCCGCCAGAGCCAGCTTCGCCGCGGCGCGTTCCTCGCGGCTGGCGGCGGCGACGCCGGCCAGCTGGTCGCCCGAGCGCAGCGGGCTGGCCTTGGCCAGCAGCTCCCGCAGGTCGCGGAAGAGGTGATTGCGGATGCCGATGCGGGATGTGTAGCTCATGCGGATTCCCCGGGAGATTGATCATACCCGGGCATCGGCTTACGCAGCGAACTTAGTTTTTTTCCGCGCTCTTGAACCTGGTGCGGCCGCGGGGAACGAAGCCGGTCCGCTTGATGGTGCGCATGCTCAGGTTCTGGCTCTTGAACAGGGCCACCTTGAAGACGATGGGAGACACGCAATCTTCCTTGTTGTGGTAAATGCGCAGGCCGCCATCGGTGGTCTGCAGGCGATTGACCTGCTCCGGCGTGAATTCGTAGCGATTCCGGAAGAAAAAGCCGACATCGAACAGCAGGCTGGACCGGGATACGACCATCGCCGCATGCGAATAGAAGCCGTTGTGCAAGCCCTGCTTGAATCGTCCGTAGAGTACCGCTTTCATGGAACGCGCCCATCATGGCCGTGTCGTCCTGCTCAAGCAGCAAGCTTCATGCCGCTTCCTGTCAGCCGGGGCTGTCCAGGCCCTCGTATTCGGCGTCGGGCCGGGCGCAAAGCTGCAGTTTCTCCACTTCGCGGTTGCTTAGGAGGTCCCAGCGCCGCCAGCTGTAATGCAGGCGCAGCTGCGGCGCCGGATGCGGCCGGTCGGCCTCCGCCACGCGGATCACCGCGTGGCCGCTGGCCGGGTCGAGGCGGTGCAGGCCGTTGACCCAGCGCCGGCGTACTGCGCCATGCTCGAACTCCGCGGCGGTGATGGTCTGGCGCGTGCGCCATTCCCCGTTTTCGCGGTATTCCCAGGCCAGTGTATGGAAGTCGAAAGCATCCGCCACGCCGTGATGCGGCGCGTAGTACAGGCTGAGGCGCTGCTCGCCGGCACCGGCGAAGACGATGCCGAACAGGCGCAGATCAATGGCGGCGCTCATCGGCGGGCCCTAGGGCGCGGCGGTGTCCATCAATGCGGATACGGAATCGCCGGCCGGCGTGATGAAGTCATCCAGCTGCCAGCACCCGGCAAGAGTGGCCTTGTGCAGCTTCAGCCTGATGCTGCGTGTCGCCGCATGGTCCGGCGTGGCGCCCGCGGCGAGATAGCTCATGACCACCACTGCGCTGTCGCCTTGCTGCGCTTCGCGGCGGAACTGCACCGGGCTGCCGATGCCGCTCGCCTGCGGCCCCAGCCAGGGATCGTATTGCAGGTGGCAATGCCCATGTTTCTCCACACAGGCGCGCTCATCCTGCAGCTTGCGCAGGAAGCCCGGCGTGACGACCTCGCTGACCCGCTCGGGCGATTCGTTGAAGAAGGCGTAGCTCGAGCGATAGAAGTCCTGGGCAAACATTTCCGGGTAAGGCGCGCAGGACTGCGCCGCCGCGTCGCTCATCCCCGCGGCGGTGATGAGAAGTGCAAGGAGCCAGCTGCGCATGGACGTTCCCGCTCTGAAGGAGGGGCCAGTGTAGCGGCTCAGGGCCTTGCGGCGATCTCGTCGTAGCCCCGGCCCAGGAATTCGATCAGGCAGAAGCCGTGGCCGAAGGGGTCCGCCAGGTGGGCGATCCTGCCCCAGGCATGCGTTTCGCTGTCGCCTTCCAGGCTGGCCCCGGCGGCAACCGCCTTCTGTAGCGCCGCGGCAAGATCGTCGACGACGAAATCCAGGTGCACCGGCGTCCAGTGGCGCTGGTAGCTGCGCTGCTGCCGCATGGTCGGCGCAGCCTGGCTGCCGCCGGCTTTCAGCAGCAGGTAGAACGGTGCGGAGTGGCCGAGCATCTCCACCCCGCCGGCGCCGAAACGCCGGCCGACGCGCAGCTCGAACGCAGCGCTATAGAAGTCGATCGCCCGATCCAGATCGTCAACGTCGATGTTGACCAGCAGTTGCATGATGGCACCGGTGGTGAGCCACGCTCCTGCATATATTATCCAGCCTGGGCGGGCGGCGGCTCAGGTCCGCGCCCGGCGCTGCTCGCTCTCGACATCCGGCAGCAGGCCGGCCAGCAGGCCGATCAGGGGCAGGAACGCGCAAAGCTGGTAGACGAAACCGATGCTGGTGTGGTCGGCCAGCACGCCCAGCACCGCCGCGCCGACGCCACCCATGCCGAAGGCGAAGCCGAAGAACAGCCCGGCCACCGTGCCGGTCTTGCCCGGCATCAGCTCCTGCGCGTAGACCACGATGGCGGGGAAGGCGGAGGCCAGGATCATGCCGATCGGCACCGTCAGCACGCCAGTCCAGAACAGGCTGGCATGGGGCAGCAGCAGGCTGAACGGCAGCACGCCGAGGATCGAGGCCCAGATGATGCGCTTGCGGCCGAAGCGGTCGCCCAGCGGCCCGCCGATGATGGTGCCCACCGCCACCGCGCCGGTGAACACGAACAGCAGCAACTGCGCATTGCGCACCGACACCTGGAAATGATCGATCAGGTAGAAGGTGTAGTAGCTGGTGATGCTGGCCAGGTAGAAGAACTTGGAGAAGATCAACGCCAGCAGCACGGCGATGGCGCCCCGCACCTTGCCCGGCGCCAGTTGCGCCGGGGCCGCGCCGCCGCGCGGCTTGAGCCGCGCCAGGCCGTGCTGGCGGTACCAGCGGCCGATGTTGCCGGTGATGAACATGCCGAGCAGGGCGACGCCGCAGAACCAGGCCACGCTGGCCTGGCCGCGCGGCAGGATGATCAGGGCGGCCAGCAGCGGCCCGATGGCGGAGCCGATGTTGCCGCCCACCTGGAACACCGACTGCGCCAGCCCGTGGCGGCCGCCCGAGGCCATGCGCGCCACCCGCGATGATTCCGGATGGAACACCGAGGAGCCGGTGCCGACCAGCGAAGCGGCCAGCAGCAGCACGGGGAAGCTGCCGGCCTTGGCCAGCAGCAACAGGCCGACCAGGGTGAAGCCCATGCCCGCCACCAGCGAATACGGCCGCGGCTTGCGGTCGGTATAGGCGCCCACCAGCGGCTGCAGCAGGGAGGCGGTGAACTGGAAGGTGAAGGTCAGCAGGCCGATCTGGCTGAAGCTGAGGGCATAGGAGTCCTTCAGCATCGGGTACATCGCCGGCAGCAGGGCCTGCATCAGGTCGTTGAGCAGATGGCACAGGCTGATTGCGGCCAGGACGCCGAACACGGTGTTGTTGGCCGTGTGGTGGGTGGTCCCATGGGCTGTCTGCTGGGCGCCGACTCCGGCGGTCGGTGCGGCCGGGCTGGCGGTGGTCAGGGCGGAGGCGGTCTCGCTCACGGGGTTCTCCTGGCGGTGGCTGGTGGCATTCGCGGTGCGCGGAATGCCGCGGCAGGATACGCGCTACAATTCTGCCTGCTTGCGTTGGTGGGTCAATTTATATCGAGAGTGGGCCAAAAGCATCATGCGTAATATCCGGTACTCCGCCGAACACGACACCGTTCCGCGCGCCGTGGTGGCCATCGGCAATGAATATCCGGCGGGCTATGCCGGCCGGCCGCATAGCCATCGACGCGCGCAATTGCTCTACGGTGCCACCGGCATGATGACGGTGAGCACCCGGCACGGCGCCTGGGTGGTGCCGCCGGAGCGCGCCGTCTGGCTGCCTTCCGGCGAAGTCCACGACGTGCGCACCGTCGGCGCTGGAGTGAGCACCCGCAGCGCCTATATCTGGCCCGATGCCATCGAGGGCCTGCCGCAGAAATGCCAGGTGCTCGGCATGACGCCGCTGATGCGCAACCTGCTGCTGGAGGCGGTGGACGTGCCGCTGCAATACGATACCGCCGGCCGCGACGGCCTGGTGATGGCCCTGCTGCTGCAGGAAGTGCGCCGCCTGCCGGTGCTGCCGCTGTCCCTGCCGCTGCCGCAGGAGCGGCGCCTGGCGCGGCGCTGCCGGCGCCTGCTGGAACAGCCCACGCCGCACGACACCATCGAGCGCTGGAGTGCGGCCCTGGAGATGAGCCGGCGCGCCTTCACCCGGCATTTCCGCGCCGAAACCGGCATGAGCTTCGGCGCCTGGCGGCAGCAGGCCTGCCTGTTTGCGGCGCTGCCGCGGCTGGCGGCGGGCGAGGCGGTGACGACGGTGGCGCTGGATCTGGGCTACGACAGCCCGGCGGCTTTCACCAGCATGTTCAGGCGCGCCCTCGGCACCCCGCCGAGCCGTTATTTCGGTTCCTCCAGCAGGGCCGGGAGATCGGCCGGGACTGGCGGCTGAGGCGGGCAGGGTCCGTTTTCCCGCTCGGCGGCTGTACATCTTGTACCAAAAGGTACAATATGTACCTATCGGTACAGTCCATCAGGAGCGTCGATCATGAGTGCACGTCCCCCGCTGCCTCCCTTTACCCGTGAAAGCGCCGCGCAGAAGGCCCGCATGGCCGAGGATGCATGGAATTCGCGCGATCCCGAGCGCGTCTCGCTCGCCTATACCGAGGATAGCCACTGGCGCAATCGCGCCGAGTTCCTGGTCGGCCGGCCCGCCATCGTCGAATTCCTCAGCCGCAAATGGGCGCGGGAACTGGACTATCGCCTGATCAAGGAAGTCTGGGCCTTCCACGACAACCACATTGCCGTGCGTTTCCAGTACGAGTTCCACGACGATTCCGGCAACTGGTTCCGCGCCTACGGCAACGAGCAGTGGGAGTTCGACGAGCAGGGGCTGATGCGGCGGCGCGAGGCCAGCATCAACGACGTGGCGATCAAGGAAAGCGAGCGCAGGTTCACGTGGCCCAAGCTGGGGCCGCGGCCGGCGGATTTTCCCGGTCTGAGCGAGCTGGGACTGTAGGTCCCGGTTCCATTGCATCAGTAAAGGCAATCGTCATTCCGGCGTAAGCCGGAATCCAGGGGCTGTGGCGCTAGGGTTAGCTTCCTGGATACCGGCTTGCGCCGGTATGACGAAAGGAATATTCAGCACTGATTTGGAAATGGATTAAGGAAGCGCATGCCGCGCACGATCGTCGAACGCAGCGATGTCATTCCCGCGCTGGCGGAGGTGTTCCGCACGCACGGCTTCGAAGGCGCCTCGCTGTCGCTGATCGGCGCGGCGACCGGGCTGGGCAAGGGCAGCCTCTACAACTTCTTCCCCGGCGGCAAGGAAGAGATGGCGCAGGCGGTGCTGGATGAAATCGACGGCTGGTTCCGCCGCGAGGTGTTCACGCCGCTGCGCGAGGCGAAGGAGCCGCGACAGGGCATCCGTGCAATGTTCCAGGTGGTGGACCGCTATTTCCATTCCGGCCGCCGCGTCTGCCTGATCGGAGCTTTCGCCCTGGGCGATTCCAGGGACCGCTTCGCGGCCTGCGTGGCAGCCTATTTCGCCGAATGGGTCGATGCGCTGGCCGAAGCCCTGCGCCGCGCCGGATCGGGCCGCGCCGAAGCGCGCGCGCAGGCCGAGGATGCGGTGGCCGCGATCCAGGGCGCCCTGGTGCTGGCGCGTGCCGCGGACGATCGCGCGGTGTTCGGGCGCATCCTGCGCCGCCAGGAACTGCTTCTGCTCGGGAAGTGATGCCGGCGATCTAGTCCGGCTTGCGCTCGACGATGTCGAACAGCAGGCCGAAAGGATCGCGGATATAGTACAGGCCGGGCTGCGAGGCGATGTGCACCGGCTTGCAGCCGAGGCCTTCCAGGTATTCGCATGCGGCCTGGCGATCCGCCACGTCGAAGGAAGGCACGTAGCTGGCCAGCGGCCGGCTGTCGAGATTGACGTAGAGCCGCAGCTTGCCGGTGTCGAATTCCAGCTGCCGCCCGGTCTTGGCCACCAGCCGGAAGCCCATGACGTCGCGGTAGAAATGCTCGGCCTTTTCCAGGCTGGCGACGTGCACCGCGATCTCGTTGCTGGAGCGGAAAACGAATTGCGGACCCGCGCCGTTTTCGGTCTGGTTCGACGACTCGCTCATCAACACACTCCCCAAGATGCAGGCGGCCCGATCTCTTTGATAACCCAAGCGCGGCCGGACTGCAACGCGGCCGGTATCAAACCGAAGCGGACGGGGCGTGGCCCGCCGCGCCGGACGGCGGCGTTTCATCCAGGGCTACATGGAAACGGACCAGCGAGTCGTCGAGCACGCCGTGCAGGCCGGATACGGCCTCCGTACCCAGGGCGGCGTTCAATTCGTTCTGCGCCTGGCGCCAGTGCGGCTTGGCCTGGTCCCAGGCGGCGCGGCCGGCGCCGGTGATCAGCACGCTGCGGCTGCGCGCGTCCTTGCCCGGCGTCACCGCCACCCAGCCGGCGTTTTGCAGCGGGCCGAGATTGCGCGTCAGCGTGGTCCGGTCCATCTCCATGCGGGCGGCGAGTTCCGACAGGGTCAGCGGTTCCGCGTGCAGCAGCATGCCGAGCAGGCTGAACTGCGTCACCCGCAGCCCGGCGCGGGCCAGATGGCTGTCGTAGTGCTGCGTCACGCGCCGCGTCAGCCGGCGCAGGCGAAAGCAGGTGCAGCCGCGGACGGGGGGAGCGGATACGTTGGCTAGGCTCATGGGCGCATCTTGCGGGCTCGGCCCGCCCTCATATAGTGTATATACACTAATGCATATGCACGGAATATGGAACACACCATGAAAAACCCGCCGGATAGCACCCATCAACAGACCCTGGCGCAGTGGCGCGAGCAGGAAGCCCTGGTGCGCCAGCGGGCCAGCAGCAGCGGCATCATTCCCCCCGATCTGCTGGCGCAGCGCCCCGGCATCGAATTGATGCAGGCCATCGTCAGCGGCGCCCTGCCGGTGCCGCCGATCGCCCGCTCCCTCGATTTCGTGCTGATCGAGGTGGAGCCGGGCCGGGCCGTGTTCCAGGGCGAGGCGAAGTTCGATTTCTACAACCCGATCGGCAGCGTGCACGGCGGCTGGATCGCCACCCTGCTGGATTCCTGCGTGGGCTGCGCGGTGCATTCCGCCCTGCCGGCGGGCAAGGGCTACACCACCCTGGAATTGAAGGTGAATTACGTGCGCGCCGTCACCCAGGACAGCGGGCCGATCCGTGCCGAGGGCAAGATCATCCACCTCGGCGGCCGCGTCGCCACGGCTGAAGGGCGCCTCACCGATCCGGCCGGGCGCCTCTACGCGCATTGCTCCACCACCTGCCTGATTCTCGATCTGGCGAAAAGTTAAAGTTGAGGCCATACGCGCGTAGCATGGAGGGACCGGGCCGCCTGCCTGAACTTTCCAACAAGGTCCGGAGGAGGATTCGCGCATGACCGGACATGTCTACAAATCACTGGAGTTGACCGGCTCTTCGCCGAAAGGCATCGAGGATGCCGTCAGCCGCGCCGTCGCCAAGGCGGCCAAGACCGTGCATGACATTAAATGGTTCGAGGTCACCGATATCCGCGGCCAGATCGACAAGGACAAGGTGGCGCACTGGCAGGTGACGATGAAACTGGGGTTCACGCTCGAAGGCTGAGACAGCGCCGCGGCGGCGCTGTTACGATGCGGGGAAGGCGGATCGGGAGTCTGCGATGACGGCGGACACTGCCCGCGTGGTGCCGTTGCGCCCGGGCATTTCGCCGAATCCTTGATCGCCGCTGGCGAACCCATCAATCAGGAAGCGAACCGCAGATGAATCCGCAACCCTGGAAGTCCCTGCTGCTGGGGTGTGCTGCTGCGCTGGTCTCCGCCGTGGCGCAGGCGCAGACCGACGTCTCCGCCCTGCACGCGCAGATCGACCAGCTCGCCGATGTGGTCGAGCCGGAAGTCATCGCCAATCGCCGTTACCTGCACCAGCACCCGGAGCTCTCCAACCGCGAGTTCGAGACGGAGAAGTACCTGGTCGGCAAGCTCAAGGCCATGGGGTACGAGGTGCAGTCCGGCGTCGCCCATACCGGCGTGGTCGCGGTGCTGCGCGGCGGCAAGCCGGGCCCGGTGGTGGCGCTGCGCTCGGACATGGATGCGCTGCCGGTGACGGAAGAGGTGGATCTGCCGTTCAAGTCTACCGTGCGCGGCAGCTACGACGGCAAGGACGTCGGCGTGATGCATGCCTGCGGCCACGATGCGCACATGGGCATCCTGCTCGGCGTGGCGCACATCTTCGTGCAGATGAAAGACCAGCTGCCCGGCACGGTGAAGCTGATTTTCCAGCCCGCCGAGGAAGGCACGCCCAAGGGCGAGGAAGGCGGCGCCGCGCTGATGGTCAAGGAAGGCGTGTTGAGCACGGAGCCGAAGCCCGAGGTGATTTTCGGCCTGCATGTGCTGACCATGTTCGAGACCGGCCAGTTGGCCTACCGCTCCGGCGGCGCCATGGCCAGCGCCGATGATTTCACCCTGGTGGTACATGGCAAGTCGAGCCACGGCGCCATGCCCTGGAACAGCATCGATCCGATCGTCATAGCTGCGCAGATCGTGCTCGGCCTGCAGACCATCGCCAGCCGGCAGATGGACCTGACCAAGGCGCCGGTGGTGGTCACGGTCGGCAAGTTCGACAGCGGCGTGCGCAACAACATCATTCCCGACAGCGCCACGCTGAAAGGCACCTTGCGCGCGCTCGACGAAGGCATGCGGCAGCAGCTGCATGCCGACGTGCAGCGCACCGCCAGCAATATCGCCGCCGCGTCCGGCGCCACGGTCGACGTCGATATCGGCGGGGAAAGCGCCTACCCGGTGACCTACAACGATCCCCGGCTGACCGCGCGCATGCTGCCCACGCTCAAGCGCGTCGGCGGTGCCGGCCTGGTGGAATCGCCGCCGATCATGGGCGCCGAGGATTTCTCCTTTTTCCAGCAAAAAATTCCGGGTTTGTACGTGTTCATCGGCGTGCGCAAGCCGGGCGCTACGCTGGAGGAATACGCGCCGAATCATTCGCCACGCTTCAGGATCGACGAGAGCGGGCTGAAGCTGGCCGTGCGCACCCTGGCCAATCTCACCGTGGACTACATGGCGGGCCAGAATCAGGGCCAAGGCGCCGCGGCGGCGCAATAGCGGGGCGGGGTTGCTGCATTCCCGTCGCAGACGCGAAATTCAGCCGCAAGCTACAGCGGCAGGGATGCCGCCGTTTCGGCGTAGTCCCCGGCAATCAGCTGGGCGAAGCGGGGCGAAACGCCGAGCTCATGCAGGGCTTCCACGGTGTACGGTTGCGGCGCCAGGGCGGTTTGCGCCTGGCTTGCCGCGGCGCGCTGCCGCGCCGCTTCGACTTCCCCGGCGCAGGTGTGCAGCACCGGCTTGAGCGGATGATGGCTGCGCAGGTAGGTTTCGATGCGCTGCATGTGGCGCTGCGCCACCGTGGCCAAGGGGGTTTCCGCCGGCAACCGTTCCAGCAGCATGCCGGACGTCGCCGCCAGGTCCGCCGTGGTGGTTACCAGATAAGAGTGGTTGTTGAACTCCGTGGTGAACTGCGCGGTGCATCCTGCCCCGCGCAGCGCCCCCGTTTTTTTCAGCAATTGGCGCAAGCTGTTGCGTAAGCCCGACTGCAGTGTGACTATCTCTGCCCATGTCGAGCCGTCCGCGGAAAGCGCCCTGCCTGCAACTCCCGAGCCTTGGGCAGCGAAACTGTCAAACGGCTGAAAGCCGCAATCCCGCAGTTGCAGCATGCTGTTCCGAATCCGCTGATATGACGTCTGCTTGATCATCTGTCCTGCTACGAGCGGAGTTCTTCGACCGTTTGACGGCTACAGCGTGCCATTGATCGGCCGGCGGACGCAAAGGGATATGTGAATCGCCAGTCATGTTTTCCGCCCCGTATTCCGGCGCGAAATAGCCTGCGCCGCGGCCTGGCAAGCGATCCGGGCGGCCGTCCGCGCGCAGTGGCGGATGGGGTCGGCGCACCGCCGCGGGTCGCCGCCGCGCGATTGCCGCGACAGGCGGTACAGGCAGCGGACTATTCTTCTTCCGCTGCTGCGTCCGGCGCCGTATCCGGATGGGCCGAGCCCGGCAGTGTTTCCCACACCTGCGCATGCAGCTGACCCAGCACGCTGTAGTGGGTATAGAGGTCCACCACTTCGGTGTTGGCCACTTCATAGGCCCCGCCCAGCGCCGGCGCCTGCTTGAAGCCGTAGCAATGGCCCGGCGTCAGCGTCAGGCCGGCGGCGACGCAGTCGTCCACCAACGGCATCATCAGCCACTCGTTGGCGTTGTTGTCCTGGCGCAGCCTGGCGTCGAAATCCTCCTGGCTGTGCGCGATGCGGCGCAGGGTGCCGGCGCCGACGTCGAGCATGCACACCGCGCCGTCTTCCGGCAGAACCAGGAACAGGTCGCCGTAGCGGTTCACCAGCCACAGCGTGAAGCGCACCGGGAGGATCCAGTTCCAGTCGGCCAGCAGGGCCGCCCAGTCGCTCTCGCCGCGCTCCAGCAGGTAATCGTTGATGTCCATCGTGGCGGTACTTGTCGTCTGCGCGCAGTTTATCCCGCCCAAGGGGTGATCGACAGCCTGGCCGCGAGCCCGCTAGAACTCCACCACCTCCACCACGCCGGAATACTTGCCGCCGAGCGACTGGGCAAAGGACACCGCTTCCTCGATGGTGCCGTCGACATGGCTGGAGGTGAGCATGGCGTAGCCATGGCCCGCGCCCTCGTCGTCGTCGTCAAGACACAACTCGTCGATGATGTCCTCGATGATTTCGCAATCCTTGCCGACCACACCCACGAACAACACGCCGTCCCTCTTGAAGTCGGCGACCAGACTCTCCAGGCCGGGGCGATAACCCCAGCGGGAGCGCAACACTATCTTCTTGGCGTACGGCACGATCCAGTGCTCTTTGGAGGTTCTCGCCGCAGCATGACTGTGAATTGCTGCATTTTTTTGATTGTCGCCGAGCCGTGGACGATTGGGGTCGTGGACCGGCATTGCGCCGGACGGATGCGTCCTGCTCCCCTGGCGGCCTATACTCGGGCATCAGCCGTTCCGCGCCCGGCGTTGTCCGGGGCGCCAGGCAAACCCCCGCTGCACACCGCCGATGAAGGATCATTGACAGGGCCGGGCCTCGATGCCGCTATTCGCTCCAAAGACCGTATTGCAGGCCGCGCAGGGCGGGGCGCAGACCAAGCGTTTCCGCGATTTCGTCATCGCCCATTTCGAAGGTGAGGGCGCCATCGCCGTGCCCAATGCGATCTGGCTGCCGGCGGCCGCCTGGGCCAATTCGCGCCAGCCTTCCGGCAACCGCATGCGCGACCGCGGCATGCTGCTGCAGCGGCTGGACGTGCTGGTCACGCGCCGCGGCACCACCGTCGTTTCCACCAGCGGCGGCATGATCCCGCTGGCGCGGCTGCGCAACGTCATGCGCTCCGAGGGCCTCGATCTGAAGGAATGGAACTTCCCGCCGGACTCCGTGCTGGACAAGGCGCTCGATCCAGGCAGCGGCAAGAAGGACGGGGAGCCGGAAGCGGCGGATGGCGCGGAGCCGCAGCAGCCAAGCCCCGGCACGTTCAGCCGCGTCGATGCCCACTGCGTGCGCAGCGGCGCGGGCTTCGAGGTGCTGATCGTCGATCAATACACGGCGCACTATGTCGAGGGGCCGCTCAAGCTGATCATCCACGGCGTGCCCGGCACCATCGGCGGCCGGCCGGGCTTCAAGGTCAAGCTCGATGCGCTGGTCTCCAGCGCCCCGCTCTCCGCCGCCGAGCGCGGCCGCGCGCTGGCGAACTTCAGCGCGGCGATGGAGTTTCAGAACGTGTCGGTGATGCTGTAGCTGGCGGTTCAAGCACTTGCGGGTTGACCAGGTAGCGCGGCCGCCGGCCGGCCAGGGCGTCGATCAGGTTGTGCGCCGCGCACAGTTCCATGGCGTGACGCGTTTCCCGGGTGGCGGAGCCGACATGCGGCAGCGCCAGCACATTGGGCATGGCCAGCAGCGGCGATTGCGGCGGCAGCGGCTCCTGTTCGAACACATCCAGTCCGGCGCCCGCGATCCGCCGCCGTTGCAGGGCGTCGATCAGCGCGGACTCGTCGACCACGGCGCCGCGCGCCGCGTTGATCAGGAACGCCTCCGGCTTCATCCGCGCCAGCTGTTCCGCGCCGATCAGGTGCCGGGTCTGCGCCGTCAGCGGCGCCAGCACGCAGACGAAATCGGATTCGCCCAGCAGGGCCTCCAGCTCGCGCCATTGCGCGCCCAGCGCCTGCTCCAGCTGCGGCTTGGGCGAACGCGCGGTGTACAGCACGCGCATGCCGAAGCCCAGCGCCGCGCGGCGCGCCACCGCGCCGCCGATGCGCCCCATGCCGACGATGCCCAGGGTTTTGCCGTGCACGTCGACGCCGTATTGTTCGGCGCCCACCGGGCGCTGCCAGTGGCCTTCCTTCAGCCACTGCGCCAGTTCCGCGACGCGGCGCGCCACGCCGAGGAGCAGCAGGAAGGCGGTATCGGCGGTGGTTTCGGTCAGCACGTCCGGGGTATTGCACAGCAGGATGCCGCGCGCGTTCAGCGCCGCGAGATCGATGGCGTCGTAACCGACCGAGACGGTGGACACCGCTTGCAGCCTGGGCGCCGCGGCGATGAAGCCGGCGTCGATGCGCCCGTACATGCCGATCAGGCCCTGCGCCCGGGCCAATGCGGCGAGGAAATCGGGGCGTGTGGCGGCAGCGAGGCCGTCGAATTCGTCGACCTCGAAATGCTCCTTGAGCAGGGCCAGCACATCGGGCTGGACGACCTTGTAGAGGAGGATAGGCTTTTTCATGGGGACGCGGTGTGTATGGGGCTGCGGCATTGTGGCGGCGGCAGCGGGCTCATGCTACATGTGTCGCTCCTCTCAACCACAACAAGGCTCGCGGTCATGGACCTGAAAGGCAAACTGGTCGCCATCACCGGCGGCGGCAAGGGCATCGGACGCGCCATCGCGGCCGCGTTCGCCGAGCGCGGCGCCGACATCGCCCTGCTCGATCTGGACGAGGCCGATCTGATCCACAGCAAGGCCCTGTGCGAATCGAAAGGCGTGATCGCCCGCACCTACCTGTGCAATGTGGCGCGGGAGGAGCAGGTGATCGCCGCGCTCGACGCGGTGGTTGGCGATGCCGGCCGGCTCGACGTGCTGGTCAACAATGCCGGCATCACCCGCGATGCGCTGCTGCTGAAGATGAAGGACGGCGAGGTGGTCGGCAAGATGTCCCTGCAGCAGTGGCAGGCGGTGATCGACGTCAACCTCACCGGAGTGTTTCTGTGCGGGCGCGAAGCGGCCGAGCGCATGGCCAGGCTCGGGCATGGCGGCCTCATCATCAATATCTCCAGCATCTCGCGCCACGGCAACGCCGGGCAGAGCAATTATTCCGCGGCCAAGGCCGGCGTGGCGGCGATGGCGGTGGTGTGGGCCAGGGAGCTGGCGCGCTACTCCATCCGCGCCGCCGCCATCGCGCCAGGCTTCGTGCGCACCGACATCCTCAGCGCGATGAAGCCGGAAGTGCTGAAGAAAATCCTGGCCCCGGTGCCGGCGGGACGGCTGGGCGAGGCGGAGGAGATCGCGCACGCGGCGCTGTTCATCGCCGAGAACGACTACTTCAACGGCCGCGTGCTGGAAGTCGATGGCGGGCTGAGGTTATAAGGCCGCTCAGGCGCGCTTCGGCGCAGTCGCGGTCCCGGCAGTCACCGCGCCGCCGCTGTCCTCGCGCCGCGCCGCATATTTCTGCGCCAGCACAGCGCACACCATCAGCTGCATCTGGTGGAACAGCATCAGCGGCAGCACGATCACGCCGACGGCGTGGCCGGCGAACAGCACCTTGGCCATCGGCACGCCGCTGGCCAGGCTTTTCTTGGAGCCGCAGAACACGGTGGTGATCTCGTCGGCGCGGTCGAAGCCCTGCAGCCGCGCGGCGTAGCGGGTGGAGAGCAGCACCAGGGTCAGCAGCGCGCCGTTCACCACCAGCAGTCCGGCCAGTGAACGCAGCGGCACCTGGTGCCACAGGCCCTGCAACACGGCGGCGCTGAAGGCCACGTAGACCACCAGCAGGATCGAGCCCTGGTCGACGAACTTGAGCAGGCCCTTGTTGCGGTCGACCCAGCCGCCGATCCAGCCGCGCGCCACCTGGCCGGCGATGAACGGCAGCAGCAGCTGCACGATGATCTTGCCGATGGCATGCAGGGTGTCGCCGTTCCCGGCGGCGGGCAATTGCGCGCCCATCAGGATGCCGACCAGCACCGGTGTCAGGAAAATGCCGATGAAGCTGGAGGCGGAGGCGCTGCAGATCGCCGCCGGCACGTTGCCGCGGGCTATCGAGGTGAAGGCGATGGCGGATTGCACCGTGGCCGGCAGGGCGCAGACGAACAGCACGCCCAGGTACAGCTCCGGCGTCACCAGCGGCAACAGCAGCGGCTTCAGGACGAAGCCGAGCAGCGGGAACAGCATGAAGGTGCTGATCACCACGGTCAGGTGCAGCCGCCAGTGGCTGGCGCCGGCGATCATCGCCTCGCGCGACAGCTTGGCGCCGTGCAGGAAGAACAGCAGGGCGATGGCGAATACCGTGGCGCCGTCGAAGAACCTCGCCATCAGGCCGCTGGCCGGCAGCAGCGTCGCGGTGGTGACCGTGGCCACCAGGGCCAGGGTGAAGTTGTCGATGCCGATGCTTTGGCGCGTCATCATGAGACCGCCCGGTGAAATCCTGGCGCCTATTTCAGACCTGTTTCATTTAGAATACAAATTGATTTATAAAATGACTTCATGAGTTATTGATATGAATGTCTCGCTGCGCCAGCTGAAAGTGTTCCAGGCCGTGGCGCGCACGCGCAATTTCAGCCGCGCCGGCGACAGGATCGGCCTGACCCAGCCGGCGGTGAGCCGCTGCATCCGCGACCTGGAGGAAGAGCTGGGCCTGCGGCTGCTCGACCGCACCACCCGCGAAGTCGAGCTGACCGAGGCCGGGATCAAGCTGTCCGGCGCGCTGGACCGGCTGATCGACGAGTTGGAGAGCGTGCTGCTGGAAACGCGCGCCAGCGGCGAGCAGCATCGCGGCAAGGTGCGGGTGGCCAGCGCGCCGACCCTGTCCGCCGGGCTGATGCCGGAGTACATCTCCGCCGGCGCCCAGCGCTATCCCGGCATCACCCTGATGATGCGCGACCAGAGCCAGAAACAGGTGATGGACAGTGTGCGCAGCGGCGAAGTCGACTTCGGCCTGACCATCGAGCCGCAGCAGACCGAAGACCTGCACACGCACCGCATCATGGCCGACTCGTTCTCCCTGGTGTGCCGCGCCGATCATCCGCTGGCGCGGCGCCAGCAGGTGCCCTGGACCGCCCTGAACGGCGAGAAGCTGGTGCTGCTCGATTATTCCTCGGGCAGCCGCCCGCTGATCGACCGAGCCTTGGTGGCGAAGCGGGTGCGCTGCGAGGTGGTGCAGGAAGTCGGGCATCTGAGCACCGCCTTCCGCATGATCGAGGTGGGCATCGGACTCAGCGTGGTGCCCGCGCTGTTCCTGCCGCTGCCGCAAACCGGGCTGGTGTCGCGGCCGTTGACGCCGCAGGTGCGTCGCGGCATCGTGCTGGTGCGGCGGCGCAACCGCTCGCTGTCGCCCGCGGCCGAGGCGGTGTGGCAGCTCATCGTCGAAATGGCCGGGCGGCACAGCGCCTGAGCCGCGGCACTCTTGCTTTTCTTCGCCCGCGCCGCCGCGAGCGCTGGGGGGCTAGAAGCGCGAGGTTTTCTTCGACGGCCCCAGTCCGGTGACCAGGCCGAACACGCCGGTCACGAATTCCACCAGCAGCAGCATGATGCCGGCGAGCGCGAAGCCGCTGTAGATGGCGCTGCCGTCGAGCGTTACCGCAAAGGAATAGCTCGCATAGGTCTCGCGGATCAGGTCGCGGTCGCCGTGCTCGACCAGGTACAGCACCTGGCCGGGCAGGCTGGTCTGCAGGGCGTTGCGCTGGTCGTTGAAGTGCAGGTAACGCAGGTACATGGCCTCGATCGGCGCCGCCTCGTCGCGGAACACCATGTCGGTGCTGTCCTTGTGGCGGCGGATCAGGTCTTCCATCGAGCCGTTGAAGTCGCGGTCGGCGATGTCGCGATAGCCCTTGAGATTGGCCTGCACTTCCTGGAAGTGCGCGTCCAGCCGCTTCTGGAACTGGTCGACGAAGGTGGGGATATGGATGCCGAGCAGCAGCGCGACACAGGCGATGAAGATCAGCAGGTAGCGGTACAGGAAAGGCATGGCAGGCGCGGATTTTTATGGTCTGGGCGGGCGGCGGGACCTGAGCGATGTTGCGGCCCGCTCACGGGATGATAGCCAAAGCGCATTCGCGGCATAGGCAAAATTGTCTTGTCTTCCACCGGCTTTACTCATTTAATGAGAATAATTCTCATCTAAGGATTGAGGCCATGAGCGCTGTTGTTGCCAACCGGATACAGACACTGCCGGCTGGTGCCGGGTTCAGCCCGTTGCGCCGCTTGGCGGGGCCGGGCTTGCTGGTGGCGGTCGGCTACATGGACCCCGGCAACTGGGCCACCGATATTGCCGGCGGCGCATCCTTCCGCTATGCCCTGATCAGCGTGGTCATCGCCGCCAGCCTGCTCGGCCTGCTGTTCCAGACGCTGGCGGCGCGCGTGGCGGTGGCGACCGGCGAGGACCTGGCGCAGCTCACCGCGCGCCATCTGCCGGCGCCGCTGGCCAAGGCTGCGTGGCTGGCGGGCGAGCTGGCCATCGTGGCCACGGCACTGGCGGAACTGGTCGGCGGCGCCATTGCCCTGCAACTGCTGTTCGGCCTGCCGTTCGGCGCCGGCCTGGCCTTGAGCGCGCTGGCGACGCTGGCGGTGATGGCCCTGTCCAGCGGCCATGCCGATCTGCACGAGACCATCGTCAATGTGCTGCTGGCGGTGGTCGGGCTGAGCTTCGTGGCCCTGCTGCTGCAGTCGCGGCCCGACTTCGGCCTGGCGGCGCACGATGTGGCCCGCAGCGGGAGCCTGCTGCACAGCCGCGACGCGCTGCTGCTGGCCCTGGGCATCGTCGGCGCCACGGTGATGCCGCATAACCTCTATCTGCATTCCGGCCTGGTGGCCGAGCGGGTGCGCGGCATTGCGCCGCGCCTGCGCCGGCAGGCGATGCGGCTGGCCACGCGCGACACGGCGGTGGCGCTAGGCCTGGCGTTGCTGGTGAATGTCGCCATCCTTGCCGTGGCAGCCGCTTCGCTCGGCGGCCAGGGGCCGGCCGTGTCCAGCCTGGCGGGCGCGCATGCCGCGCTGCGCCTGAGCCTCGGCGCCGGCGCGGCCCTGATCTTCGGCGCGGCGCTGTATGCCGCCGGCCAGAGCTCGGCCATCACCGGCGTGCTGGCCGGGCGCCTGCTGACACGCGGCTTCCGCGGACGCGAAAGCTCCACCTGGCTGCGCGGCATCGCCACGCGGCTGGGGGCGGTGATCCTGGCCTGCCTGTTCGTCGGCGCCACCGGCGTCACTTCGCCGGATGCGCTGCTGGTGTTCAGCCAGGTGATCCTCAGCCTGGCGCTGCCTTTTGCACTGGTACCGCTGGTGCTGCTGGCCTCGCGTCCCGAGCTGATGCAGGAGTTCCGGCTGTCGCCGCTGCTGCGCTACGGCGCCATGGCGCTGACCGCGGGCGTGGCCCTGCTGGATGCCGGGATGCTGCTGGTGCAGTTCGCCGCCTGAGGCGGCGCTTATCTGGCGCCCATCGCGGCGGACAGGGCCGCGCTGCCGCCGGGAGCAAGGCCGTCGCCGCCGCCATGCTGCTTCAGGGTCCATTGCACCCAGTCGCTGTTGCCGCTGAGCAGATCGCGCTGATTGCCGCTGAACACGCGGGGCACCTTCATCAGGTTCAGCCCGAGCAGATTGGCCGAACTGAGGCCGCCGCCGCCCAGGTCGAGCTGCACCAGCGGCGCCGCATCGCAGGCCGAGGATGCAGCGGTGGCGCCGCTGACGCCCATGTCGCCGGCCGTCAGCAGGCACTGCGACTCGGCGCTGCGGCGGCTCTGCTGCACGAATTGCGGGCCTGAGCCGAAGCTGGCGAGCAGATGCGGCGTCCAGTTCTGATCGGCGCGGCCGCCGAAACCGGCGCGCAGGCTGAGCCCGGCCCTGAATTCGTCCTGCGCCTGCGCCGTCGCGGCGCAGGCACACAGGCAGATCAGGGCGGCAATGGCCGTTTTGTGCATTGAAAACCGTTCCGGCGTGCCCCGCCGGCACGATTCGAATGATGAGTTGAGTAGGACTTGGGTAAATCCAGGCAAGTGATATGCCACAGTTGACGCGGCGGCCGGGCACCAGCCGGTCGAACGGTATTTGCGCGCGGAAGACCGGCCCCTGATTCGCGGGGCAGTCCGCGGCGTTTGTTCATGGATACACTCTTACTATGGAGCCGTCGCCGGCTATCGGCGATGATGGGTCCGTCCGACGGCCACCATGGAAGGACTTCGTCGTTTTCTGTTTGACTGCCACCATGCGCTTTTCAAGACTACTCACTCCTGCCCTGTTTGCCGCCTGCGGTGCGGCGCACGCGCTGTCGATCGACGGCGAGCCGCAGTTCCACGCCGCTGTCGGGCAGCCCTTGTCGGTGTCGGTGCCGATCACCCTGGCCGGCGACGAGACCTCGCGCATTTACTACCGCCTGACGCCCGCTTCCGGCCTGGCCGAAGCGGAGGAGCGCGCGGCCGCCGCGGTGCATGCCAGTTACGATCCGTCCGGTCCGGCGATCGTGCTGAGCACCACGGCGCGGATCACGGTGCCGGCGATGCGCCTGCACCTGGAAGTGGGCGCGGGATCGGTGGTGGTGAGCCGCGATCTCACCGTGCTGTACGACATTCCCGACCTCAACAAATCGGCGCCGCTGGATACTCCGGTGCCGCTGGTGGGACCGGTGGTCAATAAATCAGCCGGCGCGGCACAGCCCGCGCCCGCCCCCGCGGCCGCCGCGGTGCCCGATGGCGCGCACGCTATCGCCATCGACCAGGAAGAAGACCAGAAGACGCCGATCGCCTATGGCGATGCCGCGTCCCGCGGGGCGGCGCCATCCGCCGACGCCACCGGCGCCGCGCCGGCGACGGCGCAGACGGTGATCGCGCCGCGCCCGAAATATTTCAACCAGTATCAGGTGAAGCGGGGCGATACCCTCGCCGGCATTGCCGCCCATTTCGCCAGGGCCGGCGCCGGCAGCAGCGATGCGGTGATGCTGGCGGTGTTCGAGGCCAACATCGACGATTTTTCCGCCGGCGATCCGCAGCATCCCATCGTTGGCCGCCTGCTGGGCGTGCCGGATGCGGCGTCGATCGGCAGCGAGCCGGCTTATCGCATCACCGAATTCAAGGAGTACCTGCGCAAGCCGGTGGGTGAATGGCAGGTGCCGGTGACATTGCTGCACAAGGCCGCCAGCCCGCCGCCGGAAGCGCCCGCGGTCACGCCGGCCTGGCGCCAGCCGCGCAATCTGGCTGGCATCGCGGCCCTGCTGCTGTTGCTGTGGGGTTTGCGCAAGTTGTTCGCCGGCGGCGCGCACAAGCGGGCGATGGCGGCGCGGCGGGCGATGGCGACCGGCGGAGTGCCGGCGGTGTCGTCACAGCAGTTGCCGCCCCCTGGCGGCGGCAGCCTGCGCGAGCCGGCTTTGCAACTGGTGACGTCGCCGCCGCCGGAAACCGAACAAGCCGAGATCGCCCGTCTGCGCGAGCTGCTGCAACTGCAGCCGGGGCGCGCCGATATCCGGCTGCGCCTGGCGCAGCGCCTGTTCGAGGCGCGCCGCGCCGCCGGATTTGCCGAGGTGGCGCTGCCGCTCGAGACGGTGCTCAGCGCCGAAGCCTGGGAGCGTGTGCGCGCCATGGGTCATGAGCTGCTGCCTTCCGACTTCCGCTTTCAGCCGCAGGCCGGACTGGCGCCGGCGCCGGAGTTGCTGTCGCTGCTGGAGCAGCGGGCCGCGGCGCAGCAGAAGCTGGCGCCGGCCGCGGAGGCCGGCACCATCGACTTCGATTTTCACGGCGAGATGGCGCGTGTCGACAAGGCGCGCAGCGATGTGTTCGGCAATGGCGACGAGCCCCAGCCGGTTTAGCGAATCATCAGCGCCATCAAGTGGTCCAGCGCGGCCTCGCCGGCTGCGCTCCGGCTGGGGGTGCGACTAGCAAATGAGTTGCAAGGCAGCTAGTTAGGCTCCGGTTGGTCCAGGAGCAATTTCAGAGCCGACTCCATCCCGGCCGCATTGTCGTCGCCTGCGTGGGTCTCGCCCACCATTGCGAATCGGATCAACCCTTGACGATCCACTAGGTAATAGGCAGGCCAGTAGCTATTTCCCATGGCGTTCCAGTAAGAATAGTCGTTGTCCAGCATGATCGGATTAGTCAGCGAATATTGACGCAGGCTTTCGATCACACCGGCCTTGGCACGCTCTGACGAGAGCTCAGGGGTATGTACGCTGACCACCACAAGCCCTTTTCCCGCATAGCGGGCGACAAGGGAGTTCAGCCAGGGAAAGGAGCGATAGCAGTTCCAGCACTCACGCGCCCAGAAGTCGACCAATACGACGGAGCCCTGCAGCTGCTGGACTGACAGTGGCGGGGAATTCAACCAGTCCCCGGCGTCCCGGTGGGTGAATTCAGGCAAGTGGGCGCCAATGGCAGCGCCTCGAGCTAGCGCTGGCCGACCCACTGCCATGCAAAGAAAAGCCGCAATGGCACAAAGTCCCGCGGAAATGGCGTGGGAAGTTTTTCTCATACTGGATTTTCGCGGTTTTGCGGTGTGCCTTGGGTATCGGAGCCCGTGATCAAGCGGGCTCCCCGTCCATAGGTCAGGTAGCTGAAGAACCACTGGACTGCGACGAGCAGCCGGTTCCTGGCGCCGATCAGGAAATAGATGTGCGCCAGGCCCCAGATCCACCAGGCAATCCAGCCTTTCAAGCGGATGCGGCCGAAGTCGATGACCGCGGAATGGCGTCCGATCGTGGCCAGGCTGCCGTAGTGACGGTAGCGGAAGGCCCGGCTCGGGGCGCGACCGCGGACCAGGCCATCGATCACGTAGGCGACATAGCGGCCCTGCTGTTTGGCGGCCGGAGCGATGCCCGGAATCGGTTTGCCGTCCTGGTTGGCCGCGGCCGTATCGCCGATCACGAAGATGTCATTGAACCCGGGAGCACGCAGATACTCGTCGACGACCACTCGACCGGCGCGATCTGCCGGCGCGCCGATCCAGCGCGCGGCAGGAGAGGCTGCGACCCCCGCTGCCCAGAGGATCGTGCCGGCCTGCTGGCGCATTCCGGAGGCGACGATTCCCGCGGCGTCGCAGCTGTTGACCATGCAATTGAGCCGCACTTCGACGCCCATACGATTCAGCTCGTTCGCGGCGACGGCGGATAGCGACTCGGGAAAGGTTGGGAGCAGACGTGGGCCTCCCTCCACCAGAATGATACGGGTCTGGTCGGGATCGATGATGCGAAAATCCGACGCCAGTGTCTTGCGCGACAACTCCGCCAGCGCGCCTGCCAATTCGACGCCCGTCGGGCCGCCACCGATCACCACGAAGGTGAGAAGCCGTTCGCGCTCAGAGGGCGTCATCGCCGTTTCCGCGCGTTCGAACGCCAGCAGTATCCGGCGCCGCAAAAGAGTCGCGTCGTCGATCCGTTTCAGGCCTCCGGCAACATTGCTCCACTCGTCATGGCCGAAATAGGTATGTGTGGCTCCAGTGGCGAGTACCAGCCAGTCGTACTTCAAAACCCGGCCGTCTGCGAGTGATACGGTGTGCGGCGCCGCGGCGATTTCGGACACCTCGCCCAGGATCACCCTCACATTGGCCTGACCCCGCAAGATGCTGCGGATCGGCCAGGCGATATCCGAAGGGTTAAGACCGGCGGTGGCTACCTGGTAGAGGAGCGGCTGGAACAGATGAAAATTGCGCCGGTCCACCAGCGTGATGTAGGCCGGGCTGTGCGCTAAAGCCCGGGCGGCGGACAGCCCCGCAAACCCAGCCCCGACGATCAGGACGCGATGCAAAGGAACCAAATTGTCGTCCTGCGGATTCATCGGTCTGGCGCTCACGAATTTGAGGTTCTATGCGCGTTGGATCCCGGAACCAGGGCCGATAGAGCGGCCTTGATTCCGGGGCACAGCTGGTTACTTCGCGGCTTCGAACTTGCCGCCGGCCTTGTCGCAGTCCGCCTTGGTGGTGGCGGTGAAACCCTGGCCCTTGCACGAGTTCTGGCCCTTGCAGGAGTGGTTGCCGCCCTTGCAGGAACTCTGGCCCTTGCAGGAGTTGGCGCCCACGCAGTGGCCCACCGAGGCGCTGGCCGAGTCGTCGGCGCTGGCGGCAAGCGGAGCAGCGAGGAACAGGGCGGCAGCGGCGGCAGCCAGGGCAAAGCCGTTGGTTTTGGTAGCGAGTTGCATGTCAGTCTCCAGGGGCATTCGAGCCCATTCATCAATGTTGGAAAGATGGCCGCGCCTGACGATAGCCAGCCGCTAGCCGGAGCCTATGGTGTTGCAAGGGCGGCGAGTCCAATAGCACCGCAGGTCCCAACCTTATGTCCAAAAATCCGGTGCGCCCGCAGGACGTTCGGTTACAAAGTTGGGACGGATGCTTCTACTCCAGCGGGTTTCCTGGGCCTATCGTGACGGCATACCTGTTCGGGGCGTTACGCCTCGAATCACGAATGCGTATTGCCGGAGCTGTCTTATGAGCACACTTTCTGCGGAAGCCTCGGGCGTCGGCGACGACTCCTCCGGGGTGGCGTACGACCTTAGCCCGCTGCCGCCCGATCTGAAGGATCGCCTGGTCGCGCGGCTCAGTGCGGAGGAGCGGCGGGTCATCCTTCACCAGGGTACCGAGCGGGCATTTTGCGGCATCTTTGTTGACAACCATCTGGACGGCATCTATACCTGCAAGCTGTGCGGGCTGCCGCTGTTCCGGTCCGACGCGAAGTTCGATTCCGGTACCGGCTGGCCCAGCTTTTTCGAGCCGGTTGAGCCAGCGCATATTCGCAGCCTGCCCGACAACAGCTATGGAGTGGAGCGTACGGAGATCCGCTGCCGCCGCTGCGACGGTCATCTGGGACACGTTTTCGCCGATGGTCCGCCTCCGACAGGCCTGCGTTACTGTCTGAACTCGGTGTCGATGGGCTTTCATCCGCGGCGCGCCGGCTTCGCGGAGCCCAAAGGATCAACCACGGCGGCCAATCGCGGCGCGCCAGGTCAAGGAGGATAAATCCCATGAAATCGCTCTATCGCCTGCTTCTTGCGGTGACCTTGAGTTCGTTTGCCTCGGGCGCTTTTGCCGACGAACACCCCTATTCCGCCGAGGCCTTCGCCCAGCTCACGCAGGCGGGCCAGGATGTGATCGTCGACGTCCACGCCGACTGGTGCCCGACATGCCGTCGGCAACAACCAGTGCTGGAGGGATTGATCAAGACCGACAAATACAAGAAGTACACCATCCTGGTGGTGGACTTCGACACCCAGACCCAGGCACTGCAGCAGTTTCGTGTTGCTCAGCAAAGCACCCTGATCGTGTTCCACGGCCGTGAGGAGAAGGGCCGGGCAACCGGGATCACCGAGTCTGGGCAAATAGCCGCACTGCTGGACCAGGGGCTGTAGGAGTCCGGCGGGATGTCAAACGCTGATCTTCTCCTGGCTCTGCTCTCGGGAGTGCTGTCGACGCTTTCGCCCTGCGTGCTGCCCTTGCTGCCGATCGTCATCGCCTCGGCGACCCAGGCGCATCGCTGGGGTGGCGTCGCCCTCGGCCTTGGACTGACGATCTCATTCACCCTGCTGGGCCTCTTCCTTGCCACCGTGGGGATCGAGATCGGCCTGAGCCCAAGCCGGTTCCGGCTGGTTGCCGGAGTCATATTGCTGGTCTTTGGCTTGATCTTGGTCGTGCCGGCTCTCTATCGGCGATTCACCGAGGCGGCCAGCTTGATCGCCGGGCGGAGCGGCAATCTATCTTCCCGCATCTCCGGGGAAAGCTGGCATGGACAGCTCCTGGTTGGCCTCCTGCTGGGCGCGATCTGGACGCCCTGCGTCGGCCCGACCCTGGGGGCAGCTGCGACACTGGCCAGCTCGGGTCAGCATCTCGGCCATGCGGCGATGACCATGCTGGCGTTTGGAATCGGCGCGGCGCTGCCGTTGGTGCTGCTTGGAACGGTTTCGCGCCAGACCCTCAACAAGATCCGCTCGCGCCTGCTTCAATCCGCAGAGAGTGGAAAGAGGGTGCTCGGTGCCCTGCTATTGTTGATCGGGATGGGAATCGTCACCGGCTATGACCGCAAGGCCGAAAGCATCCTCGTGTCGGCGTCGCCCGACTGGCTGACGGAACTGACCACGCACTTTTGAGTCCGATGCGCATCGGCTCTTAGTGCTTCGGTGCAAGTGGCAAGGCAGCTTTCCAAAGTTCGTCCGCGCTGAGCCTCACCCGAAAATCGGGATTGGAATAGACGAAGCGAATGACACCGGAGGCGTCGACGATGAATACCGACGGCACCGGCAGTGCGTGAGCCTTGGTGCCGGTGGTCTTTTCCAGGTCCACTCCGTATTTGAGCTGCTGTGCGTACTTCTGGTCGTCCAGATGAAAGGCGATATGGAATGCCTGCGCCGCCTTCAACTCGGGGTCGGACAACAAGGTGTAGCCGACATCCGGGTTCTTGAGGCTCGAATACAGGAGCTCGGGCCGATCGGTGCTGAGAAAGACGACGGCAAAGCCCGCCGCTCGCAGCTTGGGTTCCACTGAATGAAGGTCGGCGAGCTGCAGGTTGCAATAAGGGCACCAGCCGCCGCGATAGAAAATGATGACCTGCGGCCGGTCCAGATGAGCTGCCGAAAACGTATACACCGACCCGTCAGCGCGCACGGCGGCAAAGTCAGGAGCCTGGGCGCCGACGCCCAGCGCTTGAGCCGCTTCGGCATTCGGCGCGAAGTCCGCGCCGGCCAGCTGACTCATCGCACAGCCCAACGCGGCCGCGACAACAGCCGTCCACCTGAGAAATAGTTTACGCACACTGCACCTCCATCTAGGGGCCGCATCAGCAGCCGTATCGCCAATTTCCCGGTCATTCCTGATCGGTTCGATCGTCAAGGCAAATCAAGCAGGGTGAGCGCCGGGCGGATGACGCCTTCCAGAAGCGCGCGCTCGGGCCTGACCCTGGCCAGGGCGCGCAAGCCCATCAGTACCGCCAGCAGATGTTGAGCGAGGTTTCGCGCCGGCAGCGATCGCGTGATGGTGCCGTCCGCCTGGCCCGATTTGATGCACCCCAGGAAAAACTGTTCGATGCGGCGCAGCACGGCGGCAATGACTTCCTGAAATTCAGCGTCGTGCGGAGCAATCTCGAGGGCCGAGTTCACCAGCAGGCAGCCTTTGTGGTCAGGATCGCTCAGCGAGAGGGTGAGAATCTCCTCGAAGAATGCCCCGATGGCCTCCCGCGGCGCCAAGGTCTGGCAGCGGCGCATCCGATCGGCAACGCCGCCTTCGACATAGCGATCAAGGACCGCGCGAAACAACGCGCGCTTGTCGCCGAATGCATTGTAGAGGCTGGCGGCTGTGATCCCCGTCTTCGCCACCAGATCCTTCACGGACGTCGATTCATAGCCCCGGTCCCAGAAGCACTGGGTCGCCGCGCCAAGTACGAATGCTTCGTCAAACTCCCTCGGTCTTGCCATTCAAAACACTCAGACTCGTCAATGGCTTCATTTTAGAATGATTGTGATAAAATGCAAAAAACGGGTGTTCACACCGCAGCAAGCTACTCGCCACCGAGGGCGCACTTGCGATACCGCGACGAGGAGAATGGAGTCGATGATCCGCTTCTACTTTCACCCGACGCCCAACCCGGCGAAGGTCGCGCTTTTTCTGGAAGAGACGGGGCTGCCGTACGAGCTGATCCCCGTCGACACCCGAAAAGGGGAGCAACACCTTCCTTCCTTTCGCGCGATCAATCCGAACGGCAAAGTGCCGGCGATCGTCGATACCGACGGTCCCGGCGGAGAGGCGAGGGTATTCGACTCCACCGCCATTCTTCTGTATTTGGCGGAGAAGACGGGCAAGTTCCTCGGAGCGCCGGCGGATCGCCCTGAGCTGCTTTCCTGGCTCCTCTTCATCGCCTCCGGCCTGGGGCCTTTTTCCGGGCAATCCGTCCACTTTCTGCTGGCCGCGCCGGAAGGGCTTGCCTATGCGCAGAATCGGTATCGCCGCGAAGCGCAGCGGCACTATCAGGTGCTGAACGATCATCTGGCGGGCCGCCAATTCATCGTCGGCGACAGCTATACGGTTGCGGATATGTCCGCCTGGGGCTGGCTCGACCGCGCTTCGTTCGTGCTGAGGGGTGACGCGGATCCCTTGGGACCCTATCCCCACTTGAAGCGCTTGTTCGAGACCGTCGAAGCCCGGCCGGCGGTGGCACGGGCACGCGCCGTCGGCAAGGAGCATTCCTTCAAGACGAGCAACGACGAGGAAGCCAAGCGCGCCCTCTTTCCCTCCAACTATCCGCCGGCCTGAAGCGCTCGGCGGACTTTCTTTATCTTGGGCGAGGCAATGAAGAGTTCTCCCGAATACGCTCCGCCGAAAGTCTGGACCTGGAGCAAACCCAATGGCGGCACATTCTCGAGCATCAACCGGCCGATCGCCGGAGCTACGCATGATCGCGAATTGCCGGTAGGACGACACCCGCTGCAGCTGTATTCGATGGGAACGCCCAATGGCGTGAAAGTCACCGTGATGCTCGAGGAACTGCTGGCTCTCGGTCATCAGGGCGCCGAGTACGATGCCTGGCTGATCAAGATTGGCGAAGGCGACCAGTTCGGGTCCGGGTTCGTGGCGGTAAACCCCAACTCCAAGATTCCGGCCTTGGTCGATCGCAGCGGAGCGAAGCCGGTCCGGGTCTTCGAGTCCGGCTCAATTCTTGTTTATTTGGCGGAAAAATTCGGCGCCTTGTTGCCGACGTCGGGCGCCGAGCGCGCGGAGTGCCTGTCCTGGCTGTTCTGGCAAATGGGCAGCGCGCCCTATCTCGGCGGCGGGTTCGGCCACTTCTTCGCCTATGCACCGAGCAAGATCGAGTATTCCATCGACCGGTTTGCGATGGAAGTGAAGCGCCAGCTCGATGTACTCGACCGCCGGCTCGCTGAATCCAGCTTCATTGCAGGTGACGCCTACACCATCGCGGACATAGCGATCTTTCCCTGGTACGGATGGCTGGCCAAGGGCTGGCTCTACGGCGCCGGCGAGTTCTTGAGCGTGCAGGACTACAGCAATGTCCAGCGCTGGGCCGATGAGATGCTCGATCGGCCGGCCGTGCAGCGCGGGCGTATGGTCAACAGAACATTCGGCGAGCCCTCCAGCCAATTGCATGAACGCCACGATGCGAGTGATTTCGACATGAACACCGCCGACAAACGTCCACCGAATCGATCACAGGAGAATCAAGCATGAATACAGGTAATCCAGTCGTTCTCATCACCGGTGCGCTTACGGGTATTGGCCGTGCCACGGCCTTGGCCTTTGCCCGCCAGGGCGCGAAGCTGATCATTTCGGGGCGTCGCGCCGAAGAGGGAAAAGCATTCGCCCGCGAGTTGGCGCTCTCCGGCGGGGAAGCAAAGTTCGTCCTGACCGACGTAACGGACGAATCCCAGATCGAGAAGCTGGTCGGCGAGGCGAAAAGCGCCTTCGGGCGCCTGGATGTCGCCGTGAACAACGCGGGCGTCGAGGGCACCCCTGGCCCCATCACCGAGGTGACGGTGAGCAACTACCAGGCCGTATTCGACGCCAACGTCAGGGGTGTACTGTTTTCGATGAAGCACGAACTGCCGCTGATGCTCCAACAGGGGAGCGGAAGCATCATCAACATTTCCTCGATCGTCGGCCACGTCGGCATGCCCGGAGCCAGCATCTATACCGCGAGCAAGCACGCGGTGGAGGGCCTGACCCGAGCCGCGGCGCTTGAGGCCGCAGCCGGCGGCGTCCGTGTCAACGCCGTAGCGCCCGGCCCCATCGAAACCGCCATGCTGAACCGCTTTACCGGGCATAGCGCGGAAATGAAGGCGGGGCTGATCGGCATGATGCCTGCCAAGCGCTCCGGAACCGTCGACGAAGTCGCTGCCGCCATCGTCTACCTGGCCAGCCCGGGTGCGGCGTACGTCACCGGGCAAATCCTCGGCATCGATGGCGGCTATTCCGCTCAATAGGGAAGCTCGTCCGGGTCCCGGCCGGGGCCCGGGCACCCTCTCGATGGTGCATCGCTATTGGCGGATGCTTAGGCCGAGGCTACGGCGGATGATCGGCCATAAATGGGGGAAGTGTTGCGATATCCGCACCTTCTAGCGGCCTCTACGATGGCCCCCATGCAAATGATCTCTTTTCGTACTCCGATCCGGGCGGCCATCAGTCCGGGCTCCGATCCGCAGTCGTCGACACGCCGGACCGGGTCATGAGTCGGGCGCCTATTGAAGTCGTTCTCGAAACGGCGCTGAGCTCCTATCAGCTGCGGATCGAGGTGATCACCAGCGCCCGATATTGCGGCGACTGGGTGGACCGGGAGCCCGAGACATCCCGTGGCCAGTTTCATCTGATGGAGCAGGGCGAGTGCATGGTCTCAGGCCCGAGCATCGACACTCCCATCCTGCTGCGCAGCGGGGACTTCATCGTCTTTCCCAAGGGCACGGCACATATCTTGTCGGCCTGCCCGCACACGGAAGCGCCGATCGCGGCGAGCGATTACACCACTATCCTGTGCGGGGAAATGGAATTCGTATCCGGAGCACGGAATCCGGTCTTCTCGGCCCTGCCAAGCCACTTCGTCGTTCGCCACGGCGCAGTAAGCGGCGCCTTTCAGAATATAGCCCGGACCTTGATCGAAGTATCCTCCTCGGATGACGTCGGTCGGCATGTCGTCAGGAACAAGCTCGCCGACAGCTTGTTCACAATGGCCGTTCTTGACCACGTGCGGAGCGCCGATGAGCTCAAAGGCATATTCGCCGCACTAACCGACCGGCGCATCGCCAACGTGCTGGCCGCGATTCAGTCGCGCCCCGGTGCCGATTGGACGCTGCATAGCATGGCAGGACTGGCCGGCATGTCCCGAACCAGTTTCGCCCTGCGCTTTGCGGAGCTCATGGGGCTGGCGCCGGTCCAGTACCTGACGCAATGGCGTATCAACGAAGCCCACCGAATGCTGCGCGACCAGGGAATCTCCGTGGCGACGGTGGCTGAACTGCTCGGTTACAGCACCGAGGCCTCATTCAGGCGCACCTTCAAACGGTTGACGGGGCTGGGGCCGGGGCAGGTGCGGTCCGCAAGCCGGCTGGCCCTGTACTGATTGGGACTCTCGGTGAACGTCCAATCACAAATACCGGCTGTCTGGTTATAGCCGCCAGCCGGCAATTTCAATCATCCTGCATCCTCAATCGGCCGCACGGCTGCAGCCACCAACGACGGGGTTTCCTTGATCGCCATTCTAGGCATGCTGTTCAGGTCTACGAAGCCGCGGCTCGGCCTGTCGGTCTGCATCATCACCCATGGAACGCTGTTGCATAGGGTGGTGATGTCCATCACCGTGGATGAACTGATTCCAAATTCACCCGCCGCCATGAGCCCGCTCGCGATTGGCGATCGGGTCCTGCGAATCGACGATCGTGACGTCGCCGGCAGCAGGGTTCGGGACGTCAGAACATGGATACTTCGACCATCCGGCGGCAGCATAGGCCTGATGGTCGCGCGGCCCACGGGACAGATCTTGAAGGTTCAACTGAGGTGTGGCCCTTGAAGGGCTGTTGTTCGGGGTCCAGTCCTTTGGGGCGCTTGCGATGCGGCAAAAAGACGCTGGTCGCTGTCACGGCGACCAGCGAATAACTCACACCACGGAGACCTACTACTTCGGTGCTGCCTGGAACGTGCCGCCGACCTGGTCGCACTGGTCTTTGGTCAGGTCAACGAATCCCTGACCCTTGCACGAATTCTGGCCTTTGCAGGCGTTGTTGGCGCTCTTGCAGCTGCTGTGCCCCTTGCAGGAGTTGACACCGGCACACTCGCCGAGCTTGGCATGGGAGGTCTTGCCGGCGCTCGCGACAGGCGCGGTGAGGAACAGGGTTGCCGCCGCGGTGGCCAGCGCCACGCCGTTCAATGTCTTTGCGAATTTCATGGGAGAGTCCTTGGCTAGTGAGAGTTGGTTATCGATGAGCGGGCCATTCCTTCGATCGCCCGCCGAACCAGAATGCTGGCCCGAGCGCACCACTGGATACAGCCGCGCGTTCGGATTTTGTGTCAGCCCGTTCCGATTCCATCCGTGCCGCTCGCTCCAAAATCAGCCTTGGCCTGTGACGTCGAGACCGGCTCAATCACGGTGAGGCCTGCCGCTGGGATTTGACCGGCAATACAGGTGTAGACGCCTACGGCGCGTGCTCAGGGCTTCCCGACTTGGCCGGAGGCGGCTCCCAGGGATGCTCCTGGGACAGCAGGATGTTGAGCAAGTTGTCCTGGAAATTGATGTTGCCGGTCAAGTGTTCATGGTCTTCACACAGGAAGAACGAGTAGGCCAGCGGAAAGAACAGGTCGTCGGAGCGTTGCACTGTCGGATTCAGCGATTGACGCGCCAGCAGGGATGGCTTCGTGACATCTCCGTCGCCTGGTTCCAGCATCAGTTCCGAATAGTCCACGCCCGGCACGGGATGCCGGATATCCTCGGGATACAGGCGCACCTGGGCTTCACCGCCCCCATCAGCATCCTCCACCACCACGCGGGCGGGCGTCAGTCGGCAGTCGGCGCCGAATACCACGAGCTTGACGGGCGCCTGTTGGGTTTCGTTGTAGCTGAGCGACCATACGAACCGCCGGGCGCGCTCCAGGCGCTTTGCGAAATAGCCTTGCAGGGTCTTCACGTAAGCATCGCCGTCTGCGGCGCGGGCAAAGTGGGCCCTAATGCGGGCCTGCACCTCCGGATCAAATACCGACCATCGATAGGCCAGCCAGGTCCCTGCAAAAAACAAGTCACGCTCCAGCGGCTTGCCGTCCACGCCGATAATCCAGTCATTGATCGGGTGTGGCAGCAATTCGTAGATGCTGGGCATGGTCGCCAGGCTTTCTGTGGGAATGTGCTGCAATCCAACCCGATGGCCGCGCAGGAAGCTTTGCAAGGCACTGACCGATCCCAGGTTCGGAGTGCCCAGCAGCACCACGGTACGCAGCTTCGAGGCACCCGCGAAGTTGGCTTTGAACTCGTTGCCGCCCAACACATCGACCGTGCCGTACTGCAGGTAATAGCGAAGAATCAGGCCGCCCATGCTGTGCGCGACGACGTCGACCTTGAGCTGCGGGTCGTGGTAGTCGCGGCGGATTTGCTCGATCAGCCCATCCAGCTTGCGCGCGGTTACAACATTGTCCTGGCGCCAGTCGTAGGGAAAGATGTAGTAGCGGCGCTGCGATGGATCCGCGGGTTGACCAGGCGTGCCGCGCACATAGCCGCCGCTGCGTTCCAGCGTGTCAAGGATCGCGCCGTAGACGTCGGTGCCGAGCGCGCTGCGGAACAGATCGTGTGCCTCGATGTTATCGGGCCGGGGTTCGAGCGTCTGGGGATCGATGTCCAGTGCCAAAGATTGCGCGCTAAACAAGAGGTTGTAGTCGGATCCGGGCCAGACCTCTTCGCCCGTGCGGCGGTCGCGAAGTTTCGAGCCGAGAATGCCGGGAACGATGATGACCGGCGGGATGTGGCGCTGCTCCATGCCCGTTTCGTACAAACGGCGCAAGTCAGGAGTCGCGCGCCGTTCGCAGCCAGATGTGAACAGCATCAGCAGCAGTGTGATGCCCAACACCCATCGTGCAGGTCTTGCAGCGGCAAAACATGCCGGCTTCATTTTCGACCATTGTTCGAATGCGGTGTTCGGCATGCCGTACCCTCCAGCGAGGTTCGAGGTCCCCTCCCCGCTAGTGGAAGGAGCTAAGCGATAATCAACTGATCTGCAGGAGCAGGACCACGCCGATGGACAAGAGGATCAGGAGCCAGCCAAAGATGGCCCAGAACGCCGTCATCATGGTGCCTCCGCGGACCACGTCCGGCATCCGCTCGGGAAACAGCGCCAGCAACAGTCCGCTGACTCCGGGTCCCAGCATGCCGGTTGCCGGATAGTGCCCCGGGCCGGGAGGAAGATGGGACGCACGGACGATGATGATGATTACCAGCAGCAGGAAGGCGCCCACAGCAGCGAGCTGAGGGACGCCCAACACCTCGTCCAGCTCGATGGCGTCTCCGTTCGACAGGACCTGCAAGACGATCACCACGACGCCGCCGCAGATGATGAGCTCGGTCATCGGTATGGCGATCGGCTGGCGCGTACATCTAGTCGTGGAAGTGCTGCAACGCTTGTTCCACGATGATGGGCCCCGCTTCCTGGACGAAGTGTCCGGCGCCGCTGAGCGTCAGGGGTTCTGGGCAGCCGCGGATGATGCGCCGCAGCGCCTGCATGACCGGGGGGCCGAGGACCGGATCGAGGACCCCGATGGCCATGAAGCTCTCGCCGGCCCACTGCGTTTTCCACCACTCCCGTGCCCGGCGGGAGATGTCCGCCCCTTCGGACTGGGGATGATCCGGGACCAGGTTGGGGAAGCGGCGCACGCCGGCCTTGTAGCGCTGGTCCGGGAACGGGGCTGCGTAGGCCTGGGCCTCGGCATCGGTGATCCCCGGCACCGCCCGCCGCATCAGGCCGGCGATGTCCATATCCGGATTGCGGTTGTTGAAGGCGCGCCAGGCCAGGAAGCCTTCGCCCAGCGGGTGGTCGCCCGTGCCCAGGCCGGTGTTCATGACCAGCAGCCGGTCGAACCGACCGGGCATATCCATCGGCAGCGTTAGGCCAAGCAGCCCGCCCCAGTCCTGGCAGACCAGCGTGATACGGTGCAAATCCAGGTGCTCGACCAGGCGCTGCAGGGCGGTGCGGTGGAACGGGATAGTGTAGACACTCTCCTCAACCGGCTTGTCGGAACGGCCGAATCCGAACAGATCCGGAACAACCACCCTGTATCCGGCTGCTGTGAATGCCGGAATCATCTTGCGATAGAGATAGCTCCAGGTTGGCTGCCCGTGCAGGCACAGCGCGACCCTGGCGTCGCCAGGGCCTTCGTCCAGGTAGTGCATGCGCAGTCCCGGGTATCCGGCGAGCTGGTCGACATAGTGCGGGGCGAAGGAAAAGTCCGGAAGCTGGGAAAAGCGGTCATCGGGGGTTCTCAGGGCTTCCATGGGCAGTTCCTCTCGGTTGGTGGGTGCTGCTTGCTCTTGGGAAACGGGACTGTTTTCTGTCCTATTCGAAAAGAGCGTGTGTTTGAACTAAGGTCTATTTATCCATACAGATGCGCAGTTGTTCCAGGCCTCGTCGGACCCAGGTCTTGACCGTACCCAGCGGCGCGTCGAACTTCCTTGCCAATTCAACATGGGAATAACCATGATAGTAAGCCAGCACCACACAATACCTCTGCTCTGGCCTCAGGCTTTCCAAGCAGTATCCGATTTGAAAGAAGGCTTGCCGCTGTATGGCGTTTCGTTCCGGATTTTCGAGCTCGTCGGCCATGTCGATGTCATCCCGATAATCCAGATGCCGATTCAGGGCGCGTTGGGCGCGTAGAACATCGAAGGCCTGATAGCGGGCGATTGTCATGAGCCAGGCGAGGGGGCTCCCTCTAGAAGGGTCGTAACGCTCGGCACTGTTCCATAGTAGAACGAAGTATTCCTGCAGTGCATCGTTGGCCAAGTCGTCATGAACGAGTATGCGACGCATAAGGCCGTAGATTCTTGGGCTGATGTAGTTATAGAGTTCCCTAAACGCGACCTGGTCGTGATTTCCGACGCTCTCCAGTAAAGAAACCAGGTCAGGTGTGCTGGACATAGCCGATCAGAGCGAAGACAAGCAGCTCAGTCCTTTTTCCGGAACTACGCCATAGATCATCCCTGTCTAAAAAGATGATCATGTTGCCCGGGACTTTGCCTGAGGCACTCTATGGAATCGGGTGGTAGGTGGCTGGTAGCGCTTACTACACTAGCTTCAGGTCGAGTTGGGCTTGAGCTGCGCTCATCCTGAAACGCATCGCCACGCCGTTCATGCAGTAGCGCAGGCCGGTGGGCGGCGGGCCGTCCGGAAAGACGTGACCGAGATGGCCGCCGCAGCGGCTGCAGCGCACCGCTGTGCGGAACATGCCGAAGGAATGGTCCTGCGTCTCCAACACCGCGTTGTCCAGGGGCTTCCAGAAGCTCGGCCAGCCGGTGCCGCTGTCGAACTTGGTCTTGGAGGAGTACAGATCCTGGTCGCAGCCGGCGCAGGCGAATACGCCCACGCGGTGCTCGTTGTCGAGCGGGCTGCTGTAGGGCCGTTCGGTGCCCTCTCCGCGCAGCACGGCATATTGGTCCGGTGACAACAGCTTGTGCCATTCGGCATCGGTATGTGTGACCGGGAAGTTACCGGCCGGGGCGGCCTTGGCGGCGCTGCCGAGGCTGCGCAGCCCCAGCAGGCCCAGCGCGGTGCCCAGAAGAAAGCCGCGTCGAGAAGAAATCATGGGAAGTCTCCAGTAATAGAGTGAGCCGCCCGGCGCCAGTGTTACTTGGCCGGCAGGGCCGAGGCGACCAGCACCGGCTTGTCCATGTAGCGGTCCGGGAAAAGCCGTTGCAGGTCGCGGACCTTGGGCAGGTCGTTGATGACGATGTAGGGATAGCTGGGATTCAGCGCCAGGAAGTCCTGGTGATAGTTCTCCGCCGGGTAGAAGCCGCGGAAATGCTCCACCTTGGTGACGATGGGGTGGGGAAAAGCCTTGGCATGGTCGAGCTGCGCGATATAGCGCTCGGCGATGCTGCGCTGCTGATCGTTCTGCGGGAAGATCGCCGAGCGGTACTGCGTGCCGTAGTCCGGTCCCTGCTCGTTCAGTTCGGTGGGATCGTGCGCCACCGCGAAATAGATCTGCAGCAGCTGGCCGTAAGTGATCTGCTTCGGATCGAAAGTAATCTCCACCGACTCTGCGTGCCCGGTGGTGCCCGTGCTCACGATCTCGTATTGGGCGTTGGCCTCGCTGCCGCCGGAATAGCCGGACAGCGCGCGGGTGACGCCCTTGACGTGCTGGAATACCCCTTGCACGCCCCAGAAGCAGCCGCCCGAGAGCACCGCTTTCTCCGAACTGGCGGTGCCGGCCGGTTCATCGAATGTCGGCGGCGGCAGGTTGGCAACAGCCTGGGAGAATGCGGGAAATTGCCACAAAAGCAACAAGACAACGCTGGTGCCCAAGGCGAGAGAGGTGAGCCAGTTTTTCATCGACGTTCCAGGCACTTAATAGAGTTGATCGGCTTGAACATCGTATTTCAGGGGCAATTTGCGGCAATACCCGAGCGTCCCAAATGTATGCTCGCGAGTTCTTGCTGGATCTGATCCGAGATTGGGAGCCTGTTCGAATCGAGCTGCCCCGATGGGGGGCTGGGGCATAAATTCTGAACGGGCGAGCATTTCGCAGCCCGGGAAGGAACGGTATGTTTTGCGATGAGGGAAGCTTCCGTCGAGCCGTGACCGCCCTCTATCCCCGCTCCCAGGAGTAATGTTCATGCAATGGATGGTTGTTGTGGCGCCGGCGCTGCTCGTCGTTGGCGCCGTTTCGGCGAACTTGGCCGGAACCGTACCGCCGCGGACCGACGGCTCCGCGCTTTCCCATCAATGCACGACAAGGAACGGCTTCGACTTGGGCGGAGGCCATGTCGATCTCATCTTCGACCCGCAAGAATTCAGTGTGTCTCCCTCCCAGGTTTGCGATTGGGTCACCGAGTCTGCGCAGGCCGTGACGAGTTACTTCGGGCGGTTTCCGGTCCACAGGGTTCGCCTGGTTTTGAAGCCGGTCGACGGTGACCATATTTCCGGGGGAACCACCTATGGCGGCAGCGACGACGGCAATCCCTTGATCGTCGTTCGCCTGGGGCGCAGCGCCGACATGGCCGCGCTGCAGCGCGACTGGGTGATGACCCACGAGATGGTCCATCTTTCGGTGCCCTCCGTCCCCGACAACAGCCACTGGCTGGAGGAAGGCATTGCGACCTACGTCGAGCCGATCGCCCGCGCTCAGGTGGGAGCGGTCAGCGTTCACAAGGTATGGGCGGACATGTTTCACGGGATGGTCAAAGGCATGCCGGTTCCCGGAGACCAGGGATTGGACTACACACCAACCTGGGGCCGGACCTATTGGGGCGGAGCGCTGTTCTGCCTGATGGCCGACGTCGAAATCCGGCGGCGAACGGGCAATCGGATGGGGTTGCAGGACGCCTTGCGCGGAGTGCTCGCCGCTGGCGGGAGCATCCGGCAGGACTGGTCTGTCGAGCGAGTGCTCACTGCCGGAGACCGGGCTACCGGAGTGCCTGTACTGATGGAACTCTACAAGCAGATGGGTGCTACCCCAAGCCCTGCTGCAGGCGAACTCGAAGCCTTGTGGCGTCAATTGGGGGTTTTACCCGCTGGCGATGACGTCGCATTGTCCGAAGATTCGCCCTTGGCGCCGCAGCGCGAGGCAATTACCGCACCCCCTTCTTAGCGGAGCGGCGCCGATCATGTTTTTGTAAGGCGTCTTGAGCTTGGGCTTGTCCTCAAAACGATGGCCGGCCGGGACTTAGCGCTTGGCCGGGAACTCGGGCATCCGCTGCGTAAAGACATCGCCGCCGAATCCTGTTTGCGTGTTCGCCGCGGCATAGCCCAGGTAGGGCAGTCCGAACAGGTCCTCGATGCTGCGCAGCAGCGAGTAGTGGTTGTAGGCCACCGACGAGACGGTGCCGGGCTTGATGAAAGGCGACAGCAGCACCGCGCCGGTGCGCCCGCCGCCCGCGCCGGTGAGGCCGGGATGGCGCGCATTCGGTCCCGCCACTTCGCCGCAGCAGGCCGAGGAGTCGCTCTGCGGGCCGTTGGATTCGTCGAAGGTCACGATCAGCACGCCGTCCTGCCTGAAGGCAGGGGAGTCCAGAATCAGCGGCACCCATTGCTGCAGGAATGCGTTGGCCGACACCAGTCCGCCGGGCTGGCCGTCGACGCAGGGCGAATCGTGGCCGTCATGGCACAGGCCCGGCGTGATGAAGACGAAGTCCGGCGTGCTGTCGGCACTGGCCAGGTCGGCGCCCAGCTGCTTCAGGTTCACCACATGCCGGTCGCAGCGCGCGGTATCGTCGATGACGCGGTGAAAGTAGACGAAGGGATTGTGCTTGGTGGCGTACTCATCTCCGACCTGGGCCTTGCGCGCGGGGTCGGTGGCGCCCGGCGTCGGGTGTCCGCAAGTGGCGGCCTCGCGCCGCGGATCGTTGCCCATGTCCTCCATGTAGCCGCGCCAGCTCAGGCCCGCCTGTTCCAGCTGGTCCGGCAGGCTGCGCACTTCGCTGGGATAGACGCAGCCCTGGCCGGGCAGCTGTCCGTCGGCATCGAAACCGGCAGTGGCCTTGAATTCAACGAAGTCATGGCAGTCCATCTGCATATTGCCGGTGGGGGCCTGGCCGCTGATCAGGGCGATGTAATTGCCCAGGCTGTTGTGCGCGGTGCCGTAGTAGTTGGGCAGCAGCG
>Ga0302316_10000254_pt1 | contig 48058 bp, 40 predicted proteins | sample III_Palsa_N3_2_FD_200456 | JGI IMG/M metagenome (GOLD analysis project Ga0302316, IMG submission 200456) | Peat permafrost microbial communities from Stordalen Mire near Abisko, Sweden - III_Palsa_N3_2 | ecosystem: Environmental > Terrestrial > Soil > Palsa > Peat permafrost | place: Sweden...
TCGACCGGAACGATTGCCGGATATTTCAATGAGACCGAGACTGACATTCTGTCGAGGGATGGAAACTCCTATTCCGGAACCAATGTCTCGATTTTCTATGACATGCACGGCACCGTGGTGCCGGCACCGGGACAATCCGCGCCCGCACCATCGGGTGGATATCCTGGTACGTCGTCGGCGGTTCGAATCGCGCCGTAATATCCTTTGATCCGCTGACCCCAAGTTCCCGTCGTCGCAAAGTCAGCGACGGCGGGAGCCTTGCCTCCTGGACTCGAGGTTATGCGGAATGGTGCGGGTCAATTGTCCACGTCACCGTTCGCGAGTGAATAACACCGGAGCGGGCACGTCCCCGCAAATGGGGAACCCGCCAGAAGATCTGACTGCCGCGCCGAACAAGGTGGCCGCGCACATGGTGAAGTCGCGAAGCGCGACGGCCGATGCCGGAGAAGCCGTCATTGGAGGGCCGATACTCGGGCAACGGCGAGAAGACTTCGATCTGGTCAAGAAGTGGCGCTTTCCCTGACTTCGACCGCGCCCGATTGAGCCGTTCCAGCATAAGCGGTCGGCGGGGCAAATTCGGGCGGGTTGAGAGAAGCAGGAAGAACGCCAACACCACAGGAATGTCGACTGCAACGCTGCCGAGTGCGTAGTGCGAGACCGCGGCGGATTGCACGGCCGTCAGCTGTCCCCCATTGTAATAATCCTGCCACGAGCGCTCAAACAGAAATCGGAAGCAGCGCCGCAGGATATCCCCCTTGCCGGCAGCATTGTCCGATACGCAATATGAAGGGCGCTTCTGCGGGGCGGAGGTGGCGGGATCGTCGCCTTCCTGCGTATCAAAATCGAAGTGGGCCTCCATGCTGCTGGAACGTACCTCCAATTCGGACTCGCCACTGGTCCAGAACGTTCGCATGAGGCCCTGGCGCCCTTCGCGATTGGACTGAATGAAAATGCCCCGTCGGCCCGAGGAGACCGACTCCGAGGCGCCTTTGAAGCCGTAACGTGCAAGTTCATTCCGCCAGGGGGCTTCGGTCCACTCGATCCATACGCGCTCCGCGGGCACGTGCAAGAGGTCTGTACAGGCGAGTGTGCGCGCTCCCTTCGAGTAGGCGAGGGCCGTGCATAAGCGCGTCAACTCATCGCTTAGGACATACCGCGTGGCACATCTCTCGATGTCTTTTGCGAATGCGGCCGCACTGTTTAAGTACGTGACCGATCCATCCTTCGTGTTTTCGACGACGAGCGGACTTTGACATTGCGCAATACGATCAGCCAATCTCATTCGCCGAAATTAACAGTTCCGCAAAAGGGCGAACCGACTTTGGGATGAATCCGGCTGGCATCGTGATTAACCCCCCTTTTTCTGACATCGATTCCGCGAATGTTTACGCTACGGTGCCTCGGTAGCGCTTCGACAGCGCGGGCAGCGGGATGATGCGCAGAATCGAGTTCCGGTAGGCTGCGCTCGAGTGCAGGCAAACCCCGGAGTTCAGCGTCAAGGCGAACGTTCCATGGCGTGCCACTTCGGCATATGCGACCGCCGTGGCATTCACCAGCAGTGACCGCTCGATGCGGATAAAGCCCAGGTCTGCAAGCTGCAGCGCCAGACGTTTGATCGAATCCCGGCTGAGGTATTCCTCCTTGCCGGCGCGCAGGGTGACGTAGTTGCCGTCCGCCTCGATGTAGTCGATTGACCTCGGATCCAGCGGATAGAGTCGCCGCCGCCGCTCACCCACCAAAAACCGGGGTGGATTCGGTAACGTGCCGTAATTGAGCCGATGCTGGGCGCGGGTCATTGCCCGGTCGAATCGCTCTTCCGCGACGGGCATCACAAGGTAATCAAATACACCTTCTTCAAAGGCCCTGGTCGCGTGACCGGCGCAGTTCGAGGCCATGATGCCTAAAGGACGTATGTCCGCCGACACGGTTCGCAAGAGGTCGAAGCCGGACATATCCGGCAATTCTACGCCCAGGAGCACGATGTCAAGGTTGAGGGGGCCCGCGGCATCGATGGCCGCGGTGCCGCAGGTCGCCTCGCCGACCACCTGTACGTCATCCCTGCGCTCACAGAGCCGAAGCAGGCAATTTCGCGTAGCGACCTCGTCGTCGACTATCAGTACTTTCATGTGTGCTCCCGAGCGCAATTGTGTATTGACGCGTTGGGACACCACGGCGTTAGCCTTGCCCGGCGCTCACTGCAGATGGAAAGCTGGATTGGGCACCGAAGTAGCACTCGATGGCCTCCAGTTTGTCTTCCCGCAGCCTCAAGTACTCCACGTTGCGGAACGTCTTACCGTTCGTGGTGTGACAGACGTACAACACCGTTGCCTCGTCGCCACGTCCGAAGACACGCTGCAGGTCAAACCGCTTGATGAAATCCTTCTGCGACTCCCAGCATTGCGCCTTGAAAGCGCTTTTGCTGATGTGATCGTCACCGGCTGCGCTCGAAAATGTGAAGTCGTCCGCCAGCAGGGCGTCGACCGGGCGCCAGTCCTTTTGCTCCCACGCCGCATACCACCTGCGGATAATCTCGGCGCTTGTCGAATTCAGTCCGGCCTCCGCGTGTGCACCTGCAATCTCCGGGATGCCCGCCGCGCCAGCCAGCGCGCATGGACTGGCCTTCAGTACCGAGCGGCGCGACACCGTTTTCGTTCCCATGACGTAGTGCTCCCTTGGATTATCTGTCGCCGTCCCCCTCATGAGAGTGTACGGCTGGGACTTAAGGGCGCGCATCGCTTTGCGACAGTGCGGACCAGATGTGCGACAAAGCGGTCATGGAGAGCGTCGAAAGGTCGAATGCCCGGCTGCCTGGACGTTCGCGCCGATCAGTCGTTCAACTGACGCACGGTAGTGTCTCGTCAGTTTAAGTTCCGTGCCGTCGTTGAGTACGACACTATATTCTCCCTTGTCCAGGGGACGAAGTTCCCTGACTCGCTCGGCATTCACCAGGGTGGAGCGGTGAATTCTCACGAATCCGGACAAGGCCAGTCGAAGTTCGACGGCGGCGATGGTTTCGCGCATCAACCAGGTCTTGCCTCCCGTATATACCGATACATAGTCGCCGTCCGCCTCGATCCAGTCTATGTCAGCCACGCGCACAACAACTATGCGGCCGTTGACCTTTATCGGGAGGCGATCCACAGCGGAGCCCATTGAAGGGGTCGGGACTACGGGCAGATCCGCGGTCCCCTCTCGAACGCGCTGAACCATTGCGTGGCCCGTAGCGTGCGACATCGCCTCGCGTACACGTGCCAATGCAGCGTCGAACCGCTCTTCGTTAACGGGCTTGAGAAGGTAATCCAGCGCATGCACCTCAAAAGCCCGCAGCGCGAATTTGTCGTAAGCAGTCACAAATACGACATGCGGGCGCTGGGCATCTGCAATGGCACTGATGACATCGAACCCGGTCTTGCCCGGCATCTGGACGTCCAGGAACACCAGGTCCGGTCGATACCGATGAATCGCGTCCACGGCTTCACGCCCGTTGCTGCACTCGCAGATAAGTTCCAAATCCGCGCATCGCTGCGAAAGTGCCCTGAGACCGCGTCGTGCAAGCTCCTCGTCATCCGCTATTACCGTGCGGATCTTCATGCTCGCGCGGCCTCTATTGCATTGTCCGAGGGTTGAATGATAGGCGCCAGCCTGAAGGGGAGACTGATAACGACCGCACACCCCGTGCCATCGGTTCTGCTGCCTATCGTCAGGCGCGCGGCGGCACCATACAATGCATTCAGGCGGTCAGAGGAGTTTTGCAGGCCCATGCCGAAGGCGCAGGATGGGCCCTCGTTGAGTCCGGTTCCATCGTCCTCCACCGACACGATCAGGGCAGCGAGCTCCTTTCGAACCGACACCCACAGGGAGCCGCCGGCCTCGCGCGGCAGTACGCTGAAGCGTACGGCATTTTCAACGAGTGGCTGCAGGATGAGGGTCGGGATGAGGGCGCCGAGCGCATCCTGCTCGGCCTCGACCACCGCATGCAGACGGCTGCCAAACCGATAACGCTGAACGCGCAGGTACTGATTAATGAGGTCGATCTCCTCGGCAACTCGAAGCTCAGGGGTATCCAATCGCTCCAACGTTGATCGCAGAAAGGTGCTCAGGGCATCGATCATAGCCGGCGCAGTTACGAAGTCCCGTTCCCGGACCAGGGTCGCAATACCATTTAGCGAGTTGAACAGGAAATGCGGGTTCAAATTTGATTGCAGGGCACGAAGACGGGCCGTGTCCGCCAATTTAAGCGCTTGGACGACATTCGCGCGCTCCGACTCCAGATCAAGGATCGCGTTGACGCCGTAATAGAGCGATGCCCATGTGAAGAGGATGACGGAATAGAAGGGCCACAGGTACTGCGTAAGCAGCAGGGGTTCGCGCACCATAACGGCGACGTTCGCGGAAAACAATGGTCGCAGCGCATCTATGTGTAGGAGCGCGGGCAGCGTTGTGCGTAAGCCGATGTGCTCCATGAAATACCACAGCGGTGCGAGCAGCACGCTCGAGATCAGTGCGATGGCGGCGACCACTACGTGTGAGTGGTGGAGCCGACGCGATCGGTGGTAGAGGGGATGTATGCCAAGTGTGATAAGAAATCCACATAAGGCCCAAATCAACGTATCGAACAGCGCCGGCCAAAGGCCTTGATCCTGCTCGGCTGCCAGCGCGCAGACCGCGTAGGCGGCGGTCCAGCCCCCCGCATTGAGGACGTTGAACATGCTGCGTTTGGAGATCTTCCGTCCCGATCCCAACGTGACGGATGGAGCCTCTGCGATCGGCGGATCAGCGTGAATAGAATGTCTGGGTGTCATGAAGGCGGTGTTCGCGTGTCATCGGAATAAAGTGTACCGCGGCATGTACCGGCTACGCTTCGCGAGTCTTGGAGTCGGTCCGCTTCGTCGCGGATTTAGTCCCGTTCGTCGCGGGATATTGAACGAACCGCGATCCAAGTAAGTCAACTGGACTGACCGGGACCGGTCGGCGGGCTTCCTGGCTTGGTGGTGACGCGAGATGCGAGCGGCTAAGACGTACAACTACGGTTCATCCATTTGCCAGGCGGCTTCATCACGCTGCAAGCGGCATTCATCCCATTTTCACTCTCAGTTGCTGGCGGGCGGCTATCGTGTGCCGCATCAGATCGGCGTCCGTTTGTTCTGTCTGTAGCGACAATACAACGGGGAATGATCGCACGTGCGAACACGCCGCCACCTAAATCTCACGTCGAGGGAGACAAAAATGAGGATGCGGAAGCTAATGGGTGTCACATCGCTCGTGAAGCGATTCACGATCACCTTGTTCGCGTGTGTATGCATGGCCGCCATGGAGTTGCCCTCCATGGCGCAGGAGGCTCCGGCCAGCGCCGACGACAACGCGCCCCTCCAGGAAGTCATCGTGACCGGCTCGATGATCAAACGGCCGAGCGCCGAAACGGCGGAGGCCATCACGGTCCTCAAGGCGGACTCCCTCAAGGATCAGGGCATCTCAAGTGTGGAGCAGGCGCTGGGGACGCTCACGTCCATGACTCCAGTGGTCAACATTGCCTCATCCGTAGGAACGTTTTCCGGTGGCGGCAGCTACGCCAACCTGCGCAACCTGGGCGACGGACGCACCTTGGTGCTGCTGGATGGGCAGCGGCTTGCCAACAATGCCTTCATCGGTAATGCGGTCGACCTGAGCGGTATTCCGTTCTCGGCCATCGACCAGGTCCAGGTGCTGCGGGAGGGCGCGTCGGCGCTATACGGCTCGGACGCGATCGCGGGCGTGATCAACTTCATCACCAAGAAGAATTACCAGGGGGCCGAAGTCCAGGTCAATTTCGACCGTCCACAGGAAAACGGCGGCGGCTCGGGTGAGGCAGATTTCACGTTGGGGCACGGGGATCTGGTGAACGACGGCTATAATTTCATGATCACGGCAAGTTATAGCAAGCAACAGGAGCTGCGTGCGACACAACGTGGGTTTTCCGCCGAGGGTTTTGACCCGGCGGCAGGCGTCCCGAATACGAACTATTATGGATCGTTTCCCGGGGTGATCCTGGATGCCAACAACAACATTTTTCAGTATGGTTATCCGGCGTGCGCGGGCAATCCGCAGCTGACCGAGTATTACGGGGACTGCTCATACCGGTATTCCGCCGCGACGGATCTGCTCCCGGAGTCCCACGAGATCTCGGGAATGGTGTCCTTTACCAAGGCGCTGCCGGCCAATAACCAGGTGCAGCTGCAGTATTTTTATACCCAATCCGAAGTGAACGGTTATTCCGGGCCCGTGTTCTACCAATTCGGGCTGGATCCGGCGAGTCCCTACTTTCCGTCTGCGTCGCAGCTGACATGCGACAACAGGGGCTCGACCTGCGGTGGCCTGGCGCCGGATCTGACCGATCCGGTCCAAGCGGCCTGGAGCCCTCCCGACAACAACCGTTATCTGGGCAACCTCAATGTCGAGCAAAGGGTTCTGTTGACGTTTTCCGGCAGCAACGCGGGTTGGGACTACACGACGGAACTCAACTACAGCAAGAACACCGATGACAACCGCGATACCGGAGGCATTCCCAATGAGTCCGTGCTGGCGCCCGGCGACGTCTTGAGCGATCTGATCAACCCCTTCGGTCCCTCGAGCCCGGCAGGAGTGGCTTTGATCAACTCGTCCTACTCCAATGGCGTGTACCAGCTCGGCGAGGACTCGCGGTGGAGTGTCGACGGCCATGCCAGCCATCCGTTGGGTGATGCCTTCAATGCGGGCACTCCGGCGACCGTGGCGCTCGGCTTCGATGTTGGGGGCGAACGCTTCGCGGAGTCGACCACGCCCTTTAACGACGTCACGGCCGCCGCAACCGGACTTACGGACTTTTCTACGGAAGGCAGTCGCCAGACGCAGGCGGCTTTCGTCGAGCTGGACGTGCCGATCGCCAAGAGCCTCGATCTCGATATATCGGACCGCGAGGACCGCTACAGCGATTTCGGCAGGACCAACAATGCGAAGGTGTCGGTGCGTTACCAGCCGGCCAGCTTCCTGACCTTCAGGGGGACCGCCTCCACCGGCTTCCGGGCCCCCACGCTCTTCAATCTGTACTCGTCGAACTCCTTGTCGGCCTCGAGCAGCGGCCCCATGGAACAAGGAAACCCGTACTGTGCAACCACCCCGCCCACTCCGCCCTTCACCACGACAACCTGCGCCTCGCAGGGACTGGAGTTGTCCGGCGGAAACAGGAATTTGACGCCTGAAACATCGCAGAACTTCGATCTCGGCGTCATCGTCTCGCCGATCCAGGACATGGGCATTACGCTCGACTATTACAGAATCCTGCTCAAGAACACCATTGCAACCATTCCGACTTCGGCCATTTACGGTGATCCCGCCACCTTCGCGAACGAATACGTATTGAACGCAAGTGGGGGACTGACTCCGACAGTGAACGAGGCCGCGAATTGCCTGCCTTCTTACACACTACCGACCTGTGGATACATCATCAGGACCTTTCAGAATACGGGTAGAATCACGACCGACGGGCTCGACCTCAGCGTCCAATACACGCAGCACACCCCGTTTGGGACGTTCCACGAGGATCTGGAAGGGACCGCGATCACGCAGTTTCGGCAGCAGCAGTACAACGGCGGTCCGCTCGTCAATCTGGTGGGCAATTTGGCAATCATTGAATTCCCGCCCGCGTACCGGTGGCAGCACAACCTCAGGGTCGACTGGAAAAGCCCCGGGGGCATGTTCGGTGGGGGACTGGACGACCGCTTCTATTCGACGTACATCGATGAATTCCCCGATGGCAACGGCAATCAGCGCACAGTGGGCAGTTACAATCTCGTTGATGCCTATGTGAGCGTAAAGCCGGTCGAAAAGCTGACTGTGCTGTTTGGAATCAAAAATATCTTGAACAGGAATCCGCCGTACACCAATGCTTCGCAAAATAACTTTGCGGCTGGATACAACGCGCTCAATGCGGACCCCCTGTTGCGGAACTTCTATGTCAATCTGAAGTATATCTTCTTCTAAATTCCTCCAGGAAAAGTCCATTCCAAGCCCCGCCTCGTGCGGGGCTTTTTTTGGGCGCGCAGCATTTCGCAGGCGGTGCCGGCTTCGTCGCGTTGGTGTTGTGTGCTACGCTGCGCGCTCAACGATCCGAAGGGAATGCGCCTAGTGTATGCAGGTTGCTCGCGCCTCCATCTTCGCGCGTCTGGGCGGTATTGGGCATATGTGTCGCATCGCCGCCGCGCGCTACGGCGAGAGCCGTGTGACGGTCGCCCTTCGCCTTTTTAATCTTTATCGACTTCGGGGCTTCCGGCCGGGGGAGGCGCTGGCGTTGGGATTGGCGGATCCGGGGATTTCGACGGAAGCCTTGGGGGCGTGCTTTCCGAAGCCTGAGATGCAGGCGCTTCAGGACCGGCTGAACCCGACGGAGCTGATTCCGCTCACCGAGGACAAGGGCATCTTCGATGCCTATTGTGTCGCGCGAGGCATTCCCGTTCCCACTCAATTCGCCATCCTTGGTCGCGCAGCCGGCCAGCGCCCATCGGTGCCGACCTTGACCTCATGCGACGAGTGGCTGCGCGAGGTGGTACCGCGGCTACCTGCCACCTTCATCACGAAGCCGGCCCTGGGAGTCTACGGAGAGGGCGTCAACGCATGGACGCGCATGGATTCTGGCTTCTGCGATCAAGCCCAGCGCCTGTTTTCCGCCCGGGGCATCTTCGACCTGTGTGGCGCTGACTCGAAGTACGACCGCTTCCTGGTGCAGGAGCGCCTGACCAACCATCCCTCCCTATTGGCGCTCACCGGCGCTGCCACGCTCCAAACCGTAAGAGTGGCAACTCTGGTCGATGCCGAGGGTGAGGCGAGGGTTCTTTATGCGGTATGGAAACTGGTGGTTGGCGCTGGCGATGGCGTCACCGACAACTTCCACTTTGGACTGAGCGGAAACATGTTCGCCAATGTAGCGCTGGCCGACGGAGCAAGCGGGGCTGCACTGGGCCCCGCGCCCGATGGAATAGGCTTACGGTCACTGTCCATCCACCCGGTGACCGGCGCTTCGCTGGAGGGCTTCCGCCTCCCCGATTGGGACGCGGTGATCGAACTGGCGCTGCGCGCCGCGCGGCTGTTCCTTCCGCTGCGGACCATTGGCTGGGATATCGGTATGACGCCCCGGGGCCCGGTGATCGTGGAAGCGAATCGTTGGTGGGATCCGCCGAACGGAGCGCTGCTCGGACCTGCTGCGCCAGGAGAGGGACCGCACGATTTGATTTTGAGCGCCTCCCTGCTGCGTGCCGCTGTCCAGAAGGCGGATCGACCGTGAACCGGGGTGAGTTGCAGCGCGCGCTGACCTACCTGAGCCCGGGCAAGGTCGCAGCGCGCTACACCTTGCGCGGGGTCCAGCGACTGTCTGGCTTCACCCTTTTCCGTGGGCTGTGCCTGACTGAGAAGAGCGCCCGCGCGTTGCCCACGCTCTCGGAGGTCGAGTATCGCTTCGTGGAGCCCGAGCGGCTGCGTCAGGAAGCGGCGATCGACGGCAACGGGCTTCAACCCGACGAAGTGGAGCGTCGAATCGATGCCAGGGAGGAGTGCTTCGGCGCCTTCATCGGCAAGGTGCTGGCCAGCCAACTATGGTTTTCATCGGGCGCCGCACACCTGAAGGATAAGGCTTTCGTTCACTTCGACCCGGCGTTTGCGTACAGCCGGTGGGCGTTCACCCGAGGGGAGCATCGGGGAAAGCACCTGCATGCCCTCTGCAAGCAAAAAGCGCTCCAGGCGTACGCCGCGCGCGGCCGTCGCGGCATCCTCTCCGTGGTTGAGGCGTGGAATTTTCCATCGCTCAACGCGGGCGCGCGGGCCGGTTGCGTCAGAACCGGCTGGATGGCGATGACGGCCAAAAGTGTCTGGACCAGCGCGGGCTGCAGGCGCCAGGGAATGTGGCTTGAGGGTCGGCGGCCCGAACGCCAATAGCGGTCAGAAAAGTTCAAGAACCTCATCGCCGTGCGCGTCTGCCGTGGCCGTGGGCTTCCAGCCAAGATGTCTGTAAAAACCGTATGACCGGTGTTCGGGACTGCGAGAACAGCCGAGAAACAGGCGCTGGTGCCCAATCTTTCTCAAATCCGTCACGATGTGGGACAACAGCGTCTTCCCGATTCCGCGGCCCTCGTACGCTGGCAAAAGCGCAAGCACGAGAATTTCACCAGTATGGTTATCGCCGAAGCAGTAGCCCACGATGCGATTGGCATCGATGCAGACGACGCCTGAACTGCGTCCCGTCTCGATGCTCTGCGCTGATGACTCTGCGGTGATACCGTAGGAGGCGAGCGTTACCGCGCGGATTGCATTCTCTCGGGTCTGACCGCGCAATACTATGCACGCTTCGGCATCGGCAGGGGCGGCTGGACGATAAGTCACCATTGGTCGTTCATCCCCGGAGGCACGGATCGAACCTCGCCAAACTGGCGGCGCCACCAGAGTATAGGGCGCGTCGGCACAACATCAAATTCGTCCTGAAGCGACTGGCTGCCGGTGGCCCTCCTGCACGTGTTGGGATTGATCCTGTCATTCGGCGTCCCATACAGTAGTCTCGCTCCCGGCTTGCTGTACGACCACACCCGCGATGTAACCTTCCAGGCATGCGCCTTGTCGATCCCAAGAAGCCCGAACCGCCACCGATAAAACTCAAGCCCGGCCCACCTGACGCCTACGGCAACAGCTTCGCGGCGGTCGCCCGATGCTCATGCGGGCATCAGCGACAGTTGCCTGACAGGTGGGTCAAGTTGGGGACTGGTTACGGCCCGGAGTTGGAACAGGAACGTGCGCGGCTGCGGTGTGGAAAGTGTGGCGGGCGAAATCCACGGGTCGAGGTGTTCAGAGTTCCAGGCTGACCGGCGGTGGCGCTGCGCAGTTGAGCGCTCTTCACTGTTTAGAAATTGCATCCAACATATGGACTCGGATGTCGCCTTGCTCGACATTTTTCGGAGGCGGTCATTCGTCACTTGCGGCAGGGGTTGGCCATTCGCGGCGTCGGATTGATCCGGCGTCGCGGATGCCGCAGCGGCAGGGTGGACAATGCCAAGTGTATGCTGGCCGAATGCCAAGCCGATCAGGGCGGTTGGTAGGTGATGTCGCTGGCTGTTGGCCAAGGTGGCCTTGGCGAAATGGTTGTGCCCGATAATGGCCTCCGAATCGGACTCGGAACGCCGGGGTCGAGAGGGTCGGCAAGGTTGTCCAGTGAGCTGTCGGCGTGACCACAAATGCGATATAACTTTTGATATCCGACAGTTTCCGCGCATGCTGTGGGAGCTAGCGGGGAGTTGTGCGGCGAGCTGAACGACATGAGTTGCGCAGTCCCATGGATCGGCACGAAGCACGCGCACGCAATGTCGGAGTAAAAGGAGCATCGAAATGTCAGTCTTCACAGTACAGGCACCTCGCCGTGCCTACACTATGTCGTCAAACACGACATCTCCTCACGTGGAGATTGCATTCACACCTGGGCAGGACATGCATGGCGGTTCCTTTCCCATATCAGGACCATTAGCGACGGAAGAGGCAATTAATCAGGCCATCGACAACCTGATCAGCGAATTGAACGCACTGCGCCCGGTTGCAAAGCGGGCGCTTTCAGGCGCGTAGCTCTGACTTGGGCGGTCGCGGGGATTTGGTCCCCGGGGTTCCTGCCGTTCCCTCGTGGGCGCCTGAAGCGGTTCAGTGCTTCGCCGGAAGCCTTTTTCCTGCGCGCGGGACCCGACCAACTGGCGCGTTGTCATCGAGGTCACTACGCACCAACAAATAGTCCAGCCCGCCGACTCGAAACCAGCGATACCCATAAGCCTCCAGCGTCAATCGGTGTTTGCCGTTCGCCTCGGGCCGGCTATGGTCTTCCGACAATAGATTGACGAGTATCTGGCTCTTTGCCGTTGCGAGGCCCACCGAAAGCAGAACCTCGCGCGGAGTCGGTGCAAGATTGTGAACAAAGAATACGGAGTTGTTTCGCCAGTCGTAGCGAATGGCCAGTATCGCGACATCGGGCGTCGCGATGATTTCGAAATCGCCCCAGCCGACCTCTGGCACCTCCTTGCGCATCCTAATGATGCGTTCCGTCCAATTGAGCATGGAATTGGGGTCGCGCCGCTGTTGCGCCGCATTGACATGCCGGTACCCGAACACGCCAGAATCGATGACTGGAACGACGGGCTTATCGTTCTTGGTGAATCCACCATGGGCCTCGTCCGACCACTGCATCGGTGTGCGGGCGCATTGCCGTTCCGGAAGTGTCAGGTCATCGCCCATGGCTAGCTCATCGCCGTAACGGACGACGGGCGTCCCTGGAAGCGTGAACAACAGACTGTATGCCAACTCGATGCGGCGTCGATCGCCTTGAAGCATCGGAGCCAATCGTCGCCTGATACCGCGATTGTAGAGTTGCATGGCGGGCTTTGGACCAAACGCGCGAAACACCACTTGCCGCTGCTTCTCGGAAAGACGCCCTAAATCAAGTTCGTCGTGATTGCGCAGAAATATGCCCCATTGCGCAGTCTTCGGGCGAGGCTTGGTTGCCAGGAGGGCCCGTCGCAGGGGCCGCGAGTCACTCGCTGCCAGTGCGTAGAAGAGATTTTGATTGGCCTGGAAGTTGAACATCATATTCATGCGCTCACCTTCCTTCCCGAAATACTGCATGTCGGTGCCGGGAAGCACGTTCGCTTCCGCGAGAATGATCGCCTCCCCCTCGCGCCACTGCAGAAACTCTCGGATCGGTCGCAGCATCTCGTACTGCTCCGCGGGCTTGCGCACCTGCGCTCCTTTAGTGGCGATCACGAATGGAACAGCGTCCATCCGAAAGCCGGACACCCCAAGCTGGAGCCAAAATCCCATGATCTTCAGGATTTCTGCCTGAACTTCAGGGCTGGAGGTATTCAAGTCCGGCTGGAAATCGTAGAAACGGTGGAAATACCAAGCGCGCGCCACCGAATCATAGTTCCAGGTCGATTTCTGTACTCCGGGAAACACCATGCCCTTGTTGGCGGCAGGCGGCCGACTCTTGGCCCACACGTACCAGTCTCGGTAAGGTGATTTCGGGTCCCGCCGCGCCTCCTGAAACCAGGGGTGCTGGTCCGAGGTATGGTTCACGACCAGGTCGATGATGACGCGAATCCCCCGTTGCTCAGCCGCATGCGTGAATTCGACGAAGTCGCCAAGCGTCCCGTAGCGCGGATCGACTTCATAATAGTTGGAGACATCGTAGCCATCGTCTCGGCCCGGCGAGGTCTGAAAGGGCATTAGCCAGATGGCAGTGACGCCGAGCCCGCTCAGATAGTCCAGTCGGCGAACGAGCCCGGGAAAATCCCCAACTCCGTCGCCATTGGCATCCAGGTAGGTCGCCACCGAAAGACAGTAGATGACGGCGTTCTTGTACCAAAGATCGTTGATCATGTGCGCGGTATATCCCGGACAGCCGCGATCGCGACGATCAGACCTTCATTGGCGCGCAGTGCGAGAGCAGTTGCGACCAATTCGTCCCCTCTATCCAAATGGGTCGATAGCAGCACGCGGCCTTCTAGTCCGAGCGACTCCAGTTGTAGCCTGCATGTTGAGTTGCCTAGATTAAGCGCTACCAGGATACGCTCGGCGCCGGCGTGTCGAATGTAGGCGAGCAGTTGGTCGCTCACCGATAGAGGCATATATTCACCGATACGGAGCGCCGTGGAAGATCGGCGCAAGACCAGGAGCCTTTGATATAACGTGAGAGAAGAGGATGAATCGCCCGATTCGGTCGCAACATTGATCGCCCGATAGGTGTCCGAGAGCGGCAGCCACGGCGGAGCTGCGCTGAAACCGGCATGTTCGGATTGGTCCCATTGCATTGGGGTCCGGCAGGGGTCTCTTCCCAGACCCTTGCCCGGGACATTCTTTTCGAGCGGATCCTGCACGCGGTCGGCTGGAATAGCGACATTGCTCATCCCGAGTTCGTCGCCGTAATACATGGTCGGCGTTCCGCGCAGCGTCAACAGCAGCATGGCGGCGACCCGGGCTTGCGGTAGCCCGACCCGCGATGTGATGCGCGGATTGTCGTGGTTGCCCAAGACCCAATTGGGCCATCCACCTTCGGGCAGGGCACCCTCGTAGCGGTCAATCAGCGCGGCGATGCTGCGCGCGTTCCAGACCGTTTGCAGCAACTGAAAATTGAATGGTAACTGCACGCCGCCGAGGTTTTCACCGTAATAATCCATCAGCCGATCAAGCGGCAGATAGATTTCTCCGATCATCACACGATCAGGAAACTCATCGAGCACGCCACGCAGACCTGAAACGATTCCGCGCATTTCCGGCCGATCGCCGGTGTATGTGGGCAACTGGCTTTGAAATTCCGGCATGCCGGGCGTGAAGTCGGGATTTGGCGGGTTGTCACGCCACTGTTCATCCTTGATCAGGAGCCATAGAACATCTACCCGGAAACCGTCGACCCCTCGCCTGAGCCAGAAACGCATAACGTCATGCATCGCCGCAATGACCTGCGGATTGCGCCAATTCAGATCAGGTTGCTCCTTCAGGAAAGAGTGATAGTAGTACTGGTTCGTCTGCGGATCCAATTCCCAGGCACTGCCGCCGAAGTGACTCAACCAATTATTAGGGGGCGCGCCGCCGGGAGCCGGATCGTGCCACAAATACCAATCGCGCTTGGCGCTGGTCCGACCGGATCGGGAGTCTTTGAACCATGCGTGCTGGATTGAAGTATGGTTGGGTACGTAATCCATGATCACCTTCATGTCGCGCCGCTTGAGTTCGATGAGCAGGCGATCGAAGTCCTCGAGCGTGCCGAACAGCGGATGGATGTCGGTGTAGTTGGAAACGTCGTAACCGAAATCCGCCATGGGCGACGGGTAGATTGGGGACAACCAGACCGCATCGACGCCTAGGTTCATGCAATAGTCCAGACGTTCGTGTATCCCGATCAGATCTCCTACTCCATCTCCATTGGAGTCCTGGAAGGAGCGCGGATAGATTTGATAAATCACGGCGGGTTGCCACCAAGGATCCGTCATGGCGTGATGTTGAGGCTGCTCGTGGTGTTCATCGTAAAATAGTCTACGTGGCGTGGGCCGCGGCGGGCTCGGCTACGACGAGGCGCATCAGTTCGCAAGGCCTTCCCATAAACGGCCGACGCCTTCTCCGGCGTGCCGTCCGCCATAGTTTCGCCTTCAGGTGACTCCTTATTAAGAGAGACTGGGCTCCAATCGGCCCGACCGGTACGCCCGGAGGATGAAAGCGGTGTAAGAAAAATCCACGCTTTCGACCGTTTAGGACTCAATCGGGCAGTGATGCTGCAGACCGGCGCGGCCGGAGCGGGTTGATAGTGGTGGCGGGACTCGACTTGACACTTATATTCGAATCTGCTGTGCGCATCCCGGCTAGTGGCGATGCACCAATTTTTTGAACTCAGGAGACCGCCAATGAAGTACGTAATCAGTTGGTTCGAACGCCCGCAGGGCTCATCCATCCAGTACGAAAATGCTCAGAAGCGAATCCTTGAGGTCATCGCCTGGCGCGATGTTCTGCCAAGCACAAGTGATGCCGGCCGTCCCAGTTCTATCGGGCGGGCATTGGCAAGGCGGAGTTTGCCGTGGTGGTGCTGTGCACCACCACTGAAACCCATACAAGAGAGCAGGGTTCGAGTCGGTCAGGCCCTCCATACACTGCGCCGCACAAAAGTGTCACTGGTTTAGCGGCGGGCGAAAAATCTCAGCGGCGCTTCCCGGGCACGCGACTACGGCGTATTGGACGCAAGGGATTCAGTTGACGGTAAGTCATTGCTAGTCGTAGCGTTGCCTCAAGGATAAGGATCAATTCGAATCAGGGAGAATCCATTATGAAGAGCCAATGGCAGCACGGAGAATCGCTGCTGGTCGTATTCGTTTGTGTCTGGGCCGTGTGCATTGCCAGTAGACCCGCAAGCGCAGCCCCACCGATTCGGATCGGGAGCAAAGTCACGGCGCAAGGTCAACAACCTCCGACCAACGCCTACTGCGAGACGAAGTTAGGTTTTGAATGTCTCGGGCCGCCGGATATCCGTACCGCTTACGGTCTCACCTCGCTGCTGAATTCTGGATTCACGGGGGTTGGTGAAACCATCGTGATTATCGACTCCTACGGCAGTCCAACGATCGACGAAGATTTGAAGCAGTTCGACAGTGACTATGGCATTCCGGATCCGCCGTCATTCCAGGTGCTCGCACCGCTCGGCACGGTCCCCTTCGACCCGACCCAGCCCGACCAGATCGGTTGGGCTTATGAGACCACGCTTGATGTTGAGTGGGCACATGCCATTGCCCCGGGCGCTTCCATCGTGCTGCTCACAAGTCCGGTGGACGAAACTCAAGGTGTACAAGGCCTGCCCGAGTTCCTGAAGTTAGAGCAATACGCGCTCGAGCATCATCTTGGTAAGATCATCTCGCAGAGCTGGGCGGCCACCGAGAACACTTTGTTCCCCAACGTAGCTGGCCCCCAAGGACCCGCACTGATTGCAGCCTTCAACGAGCTCTTCCAGGACGCTGCTGCGCAGGGCGTCACCGTGCTTGCCGCCGCTGGCGATGGAGGCAGTCAGAATGCAGCCACCTACAGCGAGGCCCTTGGAGCTCCAACCAGCTATTACACTTTTCCAACGGTGAATTTTCCGGCGTCATCGCCTTGGGTAACCAGCGTTGGTGGCACTACGCTCAATGTCGACGCCAAGGACCACTATCTCTTCGAAACCGTCTGGAACGATGACTCGATCGGCGCGGGTGCTGGCGGTGGCGGCATCAGTCAGCTGTTCGGGGAGCCGCTCTATCAGCTCTTCACCCTGTCGCCCAAGACGCAGGAGAAACTAGGCGGCCATCGTGGCATTCCGGATGTCTCCTACAATGCCGACGACTACAACTCTGCGATCTTCATATATCTGAGCTTCCTGGGCCCATCAAACGCGGGCTACTACCTGATCGGCGGCACCAGCGAAGGTTCACCCCAGTGGGCGGGTATTGTGGCAGATCTAAATCAACGGGCCGGATTTCCGCTGGGCTTTCTCAATCCGCGCCTCTATGCGTTGGGCGGATTGGATAAATTTTCTCGCTATGGTCGCGACATTGCTTTGGGTAACAATGCCTATGGCGGAGTGCCGGGGTACAGCGCAGGCCCGGGCTGGGACCCTGTCAGTGGCTGGGGTACGCCGAATCTGAGTCACGTGCAAGACTGGTGGTCGGATTTCGTCAGAACCAATTGAGGCGGCCGCATTCCTCTCCGGATCGTCGAGTAACTCACTTGTCCTTATTAGAGAACCGTTCAAGCAGGGCGTCTGATATGACGTGATAAGCCTCCCTACCCCAGCCAGGGTGCGGCCTTCTTGAATTCACAACCCAGAATTGTCAGCTATGCGCGCAAGAAGTGGAAGGGCACATGGAGACGAGGAGATGTTATTCGAGGGCTGGCCTCGCGCTGGTGCTATTGGTGATGACTGTAACGGCTGGCGCGCAGGTAACCGTGACTGGGCCCATCGCGGGTACGCCGCTCCTCGACCTGGGAAAGTTCGATCTGAAGGCTTTGGGTTATGTCACCGAGGAATTCTTCCTCTCCGGAAAGGCGACGTCTTTCAAGCGGGTTGGTCGGCTAACCGAAGACGGCAACTGGCAGGTGGAGCACGCGGCCACTGCGCCATTCACGACACGCATGGTGGTTGTCCGGCCCGCTGATCCGGGCAAATTCAATGGCGCTGTGGCGGTGGAATGGTTGAATGTCAGCGGCGGCACCGACTTGGCAGCCGACTGGGACGCCATGCATCGCGAAATTGTTCGCGACGGCTTCGCCTATGTCGGCGTCTCGGTGCAGAAGGTGGGTGTCGAGGGCGGGCCGAGCCTGACGCCCAATACTGTGCCGATCAAGAAGGTCGACCCCGCGCGGTATGGCCGGCTCAGCCATCCGGGCGACCCCTTCGCCTACGACATTTATTCGCAGGCGGGCAGGGCTGTTCGCGGGTCAGGGGGGGCCAAGGTACTGGGTCCCTTGGTCGCGAAACGCTTGCTCGCAACGGGTGATTCGCAATCGGCGGCGTTTCTCACGACCTACGTGAACGCCGTCGATCCGAGCGCCAAAGTCTATGACGGCTATCTGATTCACTCACGCTTCGCCGACGCTGCATCGATCGAAGGCGCCTCAAGATTGGAGGGACCGAGCGACATGCCGGCGACGGTCAAACTGCGCGCCCGTCTGCGCGTGCCGGTGATTACGGTCATTACCGAGACCGACCTCATCGGCATCGACTTAGCCGGATTTCACCTAGCCGGGTTTTCGAATGTGGTGCAGGCCGACACCAATCGGCTGCGAACCTGGGAGATTGCGGGAGCGGCGCATGTCGACACCTACATACTTGGTGCTACCTCTATCGACTCGGGTTCGGCGCCCGTTGCGAAACTGGCGGCAGCCTACGCGCCCACCGATACCGACTTAGGTGTAAAGCTGGCGAAGCTGATGAACTCCGCGCCTCAGCACCACTACGTCGTGATGACGGCGCTTTGGAACCTCGACCGCTGGGTGAGGGACGGCCAAGAGCCGCCGAAGGCCCCGCGCCTCAAGACGCTTGCCGGCGACAAGCCGGGAGCGCCGCCGCATTTGGTTCTCGACGCCAATGGCGATGCGGAAGGCGGCATCAGCACACCTTGGGTCGATGTTCCTACGGCGCGCCTATCGGGAATTGGAAATTCCCCCGGAAACCTGGGCTCTCTCGTAGGGGTTACGGAGCCCTTCGACCAGGTGCTGCTCGGCAAACTCTATCCCGGGGGTCGGACCGAGTACCTGAAGAAATTCAACCGGTCTTTGGAGTTGGCAATCAAAGCGGGCTTCATTCTTCCGGCCGATGCAGCGGACATAAAGGCCTTGGCGGCTGCCATGTATCCCGGCTCGAAGTAGATCGGTGTCGCCCGATCCGCGAACAGATCAAAGCCGGTCGCGGTGCACCGCGGACCGCCGCACTAGCTGATATAGCGTCCCGGGTCGCGGCGGCTTTGTGGCCGCGCCTCTCGCGCTCATCTGCCGAGAAGCGACGGATCGTGGAGGAGTAGGGGCAACCCGGTGCCTCGATCGCGGCAGTCGCGCAGCGTTGCGGGATCAGCGTCTTGCCTACGGAGTCCTCTGCAGCTAAAGGCCTGGTTTCCGAGCGCCCTCAGCGCAGCTGCATTGAGATCGAGTTTGCCGGCAGGCAACGGCTGCGCATTCAAGGGTGCGTGGATAGAACGACGCTCTCAGGCGTGATCGACTTGGTCTCTCGCCGATGATAGCGCTGCCTGCGGGTGTCCAGGTGTGGCGGGCAGGCGCTACAGATATGCGCAAGGGCTTTGATGGTCCGTGAAAGAAGGGCTAAGGGATCTGTTATGAACCGCGTCACAGGTGTGCAACCCGGGCGTTGACCCGTGGGCAGTGCTGTGTTGAGGTCGGCGCCGGTAGTCTGGAGTGGTTATGCGTCGGAACAGGGACAAGTGTCAGCCGTTAGCAGAGCAGCGGTCGACGGCGGCGGTTCGGGCCCGGCACGAACGGCATGATTCTGCGCAGGGCCCCATACGCTGTGCAACGCGATAGACACTTGTGCAACTCCAAGGCGGGGCAGGTCTGACGCGGATTGCTGGTTCAATAGCGAGCGGCAGACAACTTGTTTAGTAATATTCGCCAAGATCTGCGCGCTCACCGCGGCGACTGGAGTGCCCAGGGTTTTTGGGTGTTGGTGGTCTACAGGTTCGGGCGTTGGCGTTATGGCGTCCGGCCGGCGCTCCTGCGGAAGCTCTTTTCGCTCCAGTACAAGATTCTCTTCAAGTGCGTCCAGATCGTCACCGGCATCGAGTTGCCGTGCGAGGTTCCGATTGGACGCAATTTTACCATCGATCATTTCGGTGGGATCATCATCAGTGAGTACGCCACGTTTGGTGACGACTGCAGGATCCGACAGGGAGTCACCGTCGGATTGAAAAACGTTGACGAACCGAAGGCTCCTGTCATTGGCAACAATGTCGAGATCTGTGCAGGTGCCAAGGTAATGGGTGGCATTTCCATCGGCAACAATGTGGTCATCGGGGCAAACGCCGTGGTGATTACGGATGTTCCGGACGACTCCATTGCAGTGGGCATTCCTGCCACTATCAAGCCGCGACGGCGCGTATCAGCTCATGAGAGGCGGAAAGGTCCGCCGAGACTTCGGGAACTATCGTCGCGCGGCGCTGGAAAACGGGATGTTCCGGCGGTCATTGTGACTCTGGAGATGCCAGGGATTCTGTCGAACGCCCCGGGGAGTCAGAAAGTTGGAAAGCTCGCAGCGGATAGAGTGGGAGAGGGGGGGGCCAGCGGAGGCTTTCGCCCGCTCTCGGCGGAAGTTGTCAGCGAGGACGACGCAACCTACACCTTGAAGATTGAGCGTCGATAGTCAAGCCGCATCCCGGTCACTATGGAATATCAAATTGCCGGATCAAAGCCGGAGCCGGTAACGACGGAACAAGGTATCGCCCCTCAACAGGGTAGCGAAATGTCGTGGCAGTACCGGCATAAAATGGTTTTAAGGCAGCGCAGTTTCTCCTAGTTGTTCCGACGCTGCGCCACTGCCAAAGGCAATCGTCTATAGCCTGGGCCGCTGGGACGCATTGATCCGCTACATCGACGACGGCGACCGCCTATATGCAAATATCGATATACTGACACCAAAGCTACTCTTTCCTTCGCCGCCGACTTCGCGTGGGACTTGGCTTTGCGCCGCTGGACGCCGGGCCAGTCACCACGGATCGGGGCTAAATTGCCTCGGAACCGACGCAGAGTGTGTTCCCCAGCCGGTTACCCTTTTTCGGTTTGTAGGCCGGTTTTACTGCAGCGCCCGTGAGAGCATGGAATGCTTTAGGCCGGCTTGCGCGACATTCACGGCGGGCGCAACACACGGGCTATCCGTGTTGTCGGGCGGTGAATCAAAGCCTTACCGTCTCGAAAAAAGCCGCCCGAAGGCTGCTTCGGCTTCAGTTATCAGCGTATCCACTCGGTTGTGCCGGGACGCACAGGCATGGACACGGCGAGCATTTCTCGACCTGCTAGTGAACGCGTTTGAGGATTGAGCGTCACCTCGTAGCTCACGACGTGACCGTCCACGAGACGAGCACCCACGACCCTGCAGCGGCTTCCAATCTGGGCCTGTAGCATCGCTTCGTGTAGGCACAGACGGGAGGCGGCACACCAGCGCATCAGCCAAGGCACGTAGGGGTCGAATATCCCCTCTAGCGACCATGCCGTTCGCGCTGCAGGGTTTTGGTAGGTAACAAATCCTCGCAAGTCGATCCATTCGACGCACACCGGCAGGACATCCAGAATCTTGTCCCTCACGTCAATTTGGGAATACAGACCCGGCACCGGTAAGAGCGTGATTCCCGGCATTTGGGGCCGCTGCCCGGATGTTTCCAGAGAACTTGATTCGCGGCTCATCAGCGCTCCCGTATTAAGGCAAAACCATATCAAGAAACGCAGGCAAACCGCACTGCCGGATGTGTCAGCATCTGGCGAGGCATGCCAAGTCGGGGGCGATCTCATGAATGAGTGCTTGCGATGCGGCGAAAAGTGTCACTATATGGCCGATTACGCCACGACCACTGATGCATTGAAAGCGGGATGCAGGGACATTAAATTGAGATCGGACTGTGAATGAATTCGGGCGCGAGTCGTCGACGGTCTCGATGCTTGCAATAACGTTGGCCTGAGAGATGCCTCTACCAAAAATACCTCTGGCGGGCGAGCCCGCCTTTTCTGCCTCCACGGTCGAGGATTTGGTTTCGTCCGTCGAATCTCGCCTGGGCGCGGTGTGTATTGAAGTGCCCACCGAACGCCATATTTGTGCAGTGGCCAACCGCCACAAATTGCCTTCCGGTGAACTGTGGTTCTGCTCATACGGTGAACCGGTCAAGATCCGATTTGCCGAAACAGACTACGTACGTGTGCAATTCCACCACACGGGCATGGGGTCAACACAGCTCGGGCACCGACTCATCGACGTGGCGCCAAATCAAGGCTGCATTTCCGCGGGCGCTGCGACCCTCAATTTCGGCGCCGGTTTTCAGCAGTTGGTGTGGCGAGTCGAGCGCGCGGCCCTTGTCCGCAAACTGATGGCCATTACCGGAGGGGTACTGTCTCGCCAGCTCGAGTTCGAGCCCCAGCTCGATTTGAGTCTGCCAACTGCGCGTCCCCTCCTGGGCATTCTCCATGACATCATTCACTGCGTATCAAAGAAGCCCGGGCGTCACAGCTTTGTGGAAACCGAATTGGAGCAGGCGCTGATGGTTTCGCTGCTCACTCATAGCAGGCACAATGGCCAGCACCTGCTCGAACTTGAGGCAGGTGACGCGGCGCCTTGGCACGTCGTGAAGGTCGAGGAGTACATTGCAGCCCGTCTTGATAAGCCCTTTTCCATTGAAGAGGCTGTGACCATAACCGGGTGCAGTGCGCGGACCATTTATCGCGCATTTCGCAAGCATCGGGGCTACTCCCCGGCAGAATTCTCCAAGCAGCGGCGTTTGCGCAAGGCGCGGGACCTGTTGCGGGAGGGACCCCCGTTTCGCTCCGTCGGTGACGTGGCTGAGATGTGCGGATTTTCAGACCTGAGCCATTTCAGCCGGGATTTCAAGAGCCTGATTGGCGAATGGCCTTCATCTTCCAAGCACATCCGCGGATAGGAACGCTGCTCTGGTCGTAGGTCACGGCTAAGAGGCGGGCTTGAGAGCGTGGATCCCCGAAAGCCGACCGTCGCGGATTACCGGATCGGGTCGGGACCCGCATTTCGGGGGGACTGCCCCTCAGCGGACATTCATCGCCTGCGTTACCAGGGGGGAACCGAAGTCAGGGCATAATCTACATGCACAGAGTTACGCGGTTGCTCTTGTCGCCTAATTATAAGTTAATTGTCTGGTGACATCCATGATTGCGCTGGTCCCCATGACGGCCCCGGAATACAAAACGTATGTGTCAGTGGCCATCCCGGCCTATGCGAACGAAAAGGTCGCAGCCGGTCAGTGGTCTGAAGCGGAGTCCTTAAACCTCGCGAGCAGTCGTTTTCCGAGCTGCTTCCGCAGGGCCTAGGAACTCCAGATCATTTTCTATTCACAATTCGCGACGGCAGTACGCGTCGGCTTGGTGTCCTTTGGGTTGCGATACAGAAACGGGCGGAAAAACGCGTCGCATATGTCTATGAAATATACGTTGACCCGGCACATCGCAGACTAGGCCACGCAACCGGCGCGCTACTAGCACTGGTCCACAAGGCCAATGATCTGCAGTTCTCGGGCATTGCGCTCCACGTATTTGGCCACAATGCCGGGGCGCAGGCCTTGTATGAGAAGCTTGGATTTGTTGTGACAGGCATCACCATGTTTAAGTCTCTCGATCCACAATGAGACATCTAACCTGCATCTATGCATTATTCAAGCAGTTAGCCGCGACATCGACGTGATACCTGGAAGCGTCATTTCCGTACTTCGGCTCACAATGCCCCGGCGGCCCGGGTCCTGCCGGATCGAAATGCACCACACCGACGAACAGACGAAAGAAGCTGCACATCCGGGCGATATAATCGCATGCCCCGCCTGCCTGCGACGCGCTGGTCCCGCTATACCCGAGAGTCTCTCCCGTAGGTCGGCTCCTGAGTGCAGTTGGCGCTACTCCCGCGCAACGCCGTGTTCGTTCCTGACCACGAGCTAAGTCGGCGCGGAGCTCGGCACGAGCGGAGCTACGGGGACGGTTGCGGCGGACCTACGCGGAGCGTACCGGCGTGCGAGGGAAAACTCAGCAAACGCTGTTGATGGGCACTGGATGAAATCTTTCGCCCGTCGGATAGGTGGTACAGCGCAGCAATACTTCGGACGCTGTGCGAGAGTTGCATGCGCATGAACGGCCGCTTTGGAGGTGTCACCTATCGCAGATCAGGCCCAGAGCGGCCGTCGGGCCTGGACTGCGCGCTTTTCTGCCTTAACTCTCGCGCAGGCTCCGCACTGCGCGCTCAATCGCCAAGATGAGCTCATAGAGGCCGAGACTGATGAAGACTGTGATCGAGGCTACAGTCCAGATCATTCCGTAGTCGAGGTTTCCCCTGGCTTCGTTCATCAAGCCGCCAAAACCGTAGCCGGTTGCCAACCACTCCGCCGTCATCACCCCAAGGAGCCCTGTCGGCGCTACTAAACGGGCCGCAGTGAATAGGTAGGGTGTCAAATACTGCAGAATGACTATCCGCAACATTTGAAGCGGGCTGGCGCGGTACAAACGAAGCACATCGAGCGCCGCCTCCGGAGTCCCTTCGAGGGCTTGTGCGAGGGTCAGGAACGCGGGATAAAAGCACACCGATGTTGAGATGGCGAGCGTGGCTGCGGCGCCCCGCCCCAGAGCTAGGATGATTAACGGCGTGAGAGCCACAAGGGGCATGCTCTGTAATAAGAGAACAGGAGCAACTATCGCCTGTCCCAACGAAGGGAAGAATGTTCTGGCCAAGGCGAGACTTAGGGCAGCCACACCGCCCAGGGCCATACCGGCGATCGCTAGAGGGATTGTTTGCTTTGCAGCGGATAAAATGGAGGCCCAGGCCGTGACTGCTTCGGGCCCTGAGGTAAGATAAGTCCAGATCTCACTCGGCGTCTGGATGACCGCGGGCGACAAATTCAGTAGCAGTGGAAGCGATTGCCAGAAGACAAACGGCAGGAGTGTAGCCATTGCGGCAACGAAAAAGCGGGCGGAACGCGAGGCTGGGCGATCATCGGTCCGCGCGAACCCCGTAGTTGCGAAGGTGGAGATCGGTTGCCACGTGACTCGAGCGGCAATCCAGGAGATGAGGTGGAACAACAGCAAAGAGGTAGTGGTTGTCACCATTGCGATGCCCCACACCCGCTCCGGCCGCCCCAGACTCATTGACGCGAGAAGATACGAGCCAAGTCCGGTTGCGCCAGTCCCAAATTCCGCGAGCATCGCGCCCAGCAAAGCAGACGTTACGCTCGCGCGAAGACCGCTCATGATGTGCGGAAGTGCAGATCTTAAACGGATCCACCGAAAGGCGGACCATCGGCTAGCGCCATATAAGTGCACGAGCGCCAAGGCGTCAGGATCGACCTCCCGGAGGCCCGCCATCGTGACGGACATCGTGATGAAGTAAACAGACAGCGCCGCCAAGATGATCTGAGGGGCAACGCCTTGGAACGCGATCGCCAATAGAGGGCCAATTGCAATGGCCGGGACAGCAAACGCTATCATGTTCATTCCGCGTGCGAGCCGTTCGACAACGGGCAGCCTGACGAAGACGACAGCCGCGGCAACAGCCAAGATATTACCGATGAGGTAGCCGATCGATGCGGCGAATACGGTGGCAGCTAGGTTTGACGCATAGGCCTCGCGGTTCGACCAGAGTTCAACGAGCACATTCAGAGGCGAGGGGATCGCGTCGCGCGGAAGAAAACCCGCGACTGAAGCGAGTTGCCAGAGGACCACCGCCAAAACCCATGCGGCTAGTCGTAGACAGTTACCAAGCGTAGTCCTTATGGCCCCGCCATCCCAGCGATGAGATGACCCTCGAGGCGATCCGTCAGAGCATGAAACGCGGAAGTCGTGAACAAGTCGGTCGGCCGGGGGCGACTGAACGGCACCTCGATTATCTCCGAAATCCGGCCAGGACTCGCGGCCATGACAACGATCTGGTCGGCGAGGAAGACGGCTTCGTCGATCCCGTGGGTCACCAGAACGGTTGTGGGTCGATCCTTAAGCCATATTCGTTGCAGCTCGAGGTTCATGCGGCGTCTCAGGATTAGATCGAGCGACGCGAATGGCTCGTCTAGCAACAGTAGAGTCGGATCCGTCACCAGAGCCCGCGCGATCGCGACCCGCTGGCGCATACCTCCCGACAGTTGAGCAGGCTTCGCGTCCTGAAATCCAGAAAGTCCGACCAGATCCACAAGCGCAGCTATTCGAGCACGCTCGTTAGCGCGGTACCGGTGAAGGATCTGGAGAGGGAGAGCGATATTTTCGGAGACCGTTCGCCAAGGGAGTAGCGCGGAATCCTGAAAAGACATGCCGATCTTTCCACGCTGCCGAAGTTCCTTTGGACTGCTTTCAGCCAGCGAAACCTGTCCTCGATCGGGGAGGAGTAAACCGGAAATAACACGAAGCAGGGTCGATTTTCCACACCCGGAAGGACCGATCACGGCAGTGAAGCTGCCGGCCGGAAGGCATAGTTCGATTGAACTCAGAGCTTGGTTTGGACCGAAACTCTTCGATACCTCCGTAACACATAAACCCTCAGCCATCTTTGGCGTTAATGAATCTCTTGGAGCAGGGTGGTATCGAACATTGCGTGGGTTGCGTGCAGACCCAGGCGCCCAACAGCCTCGATGTTTTGAGCAATGTCTTCCTCCGACATTGAAAAGATTCCCGCTCTCGTCGACATCAGGTTGCGATAGGCGGTGTTGGAGAAGGTATCATAGGCCACCGAGCGACCCGCCGGTTTGAGCCAGGTTGTATGCATGGATTGCGGATAAAGGGTCGGATCGCGAAAGTTCTCGTCCCACCCTCGGCGACTCGCGGCCAGCCACTGGACCAAAGCCGCACGCTTTGTTCGCAGCACATCCTCCGTAACCACGACGGTGTCCATAAATTGAGGCATGCCATAGTTGCTCAATAGGAGGATGACGGCGGTCTGGCCGCGTTGCTGGACAACGAAGGGAAAGTCGCTAACGAACCCAAGTGCCGCATCTACTACCCCGCTCAATAGCGACGTTGGGTCGGACTGCAGATCAGGCACGATACGCACCGAGTTCGGGGCAAGCTCATTGATCCTGAAAAAGGCTTTGACAAGCGCCATGCTGACCGGTGATACCGAAAGTGTCTTCCCCACAAGATCCTTTGGTGACCGAACTGGCTTCGCGGCCAGGCTGATGACTCCCATTGGATTTTTCTGGAATTGCGCACCGATAATTCGAAATTTCGCACCTTGTTTTGTGATTGCACTGACCGTTGTGTCGAGGTCCGTAAGAGCCATATCCGCCTTTTGCGAAAAAAGGGCGCTTTCAGGAATTATGTCGGGGCCACCTGGCCGATAGACGAAGTCGATGCCGCGACTCCGATAGTATCCGTTGTCGATCGCCACGAAGTAGCCCAAGAACTCGGCGTCGTTGATATATGACGATTGCATGGTGAGGGTTGTCTGGGCCGCAACCCCGGATCGGGCACTTGTTGCGATTGTGTTGCCCACCAGTGCCAAGAACCGTCGCCTGTGCATCATAAAATCACCACATTTGCTGTCGCCTTATCGCGTGGCAAACGAGTCCATCTCAGAAGCTCATTGACACGCCAAGTATGGCAGCGAATACGGGTTCGACGTAGTAAGAAGGCGAGCTGCCAGGGATGACGCCGCCATTTGTGCCGATCGTATTCTGCGCATTGAGCGGTGCATAGTAGACGCCACTGCGGAAGCGACTGTTGGCGATGTTTGATAAATTCAGTTGTATCTTCAAATTGTGTAGGCGATTAAAATCAGGCAATTCATAGGCGAAAGTGAAGTCATTAGTCAGGAAACTCGGCATCGATTCTTCGTTCATCAGGTCAGAATACTGACGGTCAACCCATCGGAGCCGGACGCCGGCCTTGAATGGCCCGTTTGTATATGTGAGACCGACAGCGGCCTGGAATTCTGGCGCCTGCGGAGACACTTTGCCGCTTGTCGGCAGGCTATCTGCAAGGCTTGCGACATCCACGTCGGCGATATTGCTCTCCGTGTGAGAATTTAAATACTCAAACGAGACGTAAGGGGCGACGTCGTGGATGGGATTCGTACCTATCTGAAGGTCAACGCCACGCGATGACTGATCCCCGGCGTTGGCGGTCACGGCCTCCGGTAGGCCATTCTCATATACATTCAGCGTCAACAAGTGGTTCTTGAGGTCGATGTTAAAAAGGGAAACATCGACTAGTAGGAGGCTATCTGAATAGCGGTATCCAATCTCCTCCTTAAGCGCCGTCTCGGGCGTTGCCTTGCTTGGAGCAGCTGTTTGCATCCCGCTATTGATGCTGTAGTAATCGACAATAGATGTGAGAAATGGAAGGGAAAAGTCCCTCTCGATGTCCGCATAGATGGAATTGCTATCGTCAAACTTAAAGCGGATCTGCCCTTGTGGCAGGAAGGAGTCGAATGTCGTCTTGTTGTAAGGGTTAGCCCCGGGCAAAAGGTTCTCGATATTCGCGTTGATCATGACGTACTTGCCGCCCGCTGAGAGCGTCAATCGATTGTCCAGCAGTGAGAGGGTGTCGCCAGCAAAAACACTGTTGAGGTTGTATCGATCGTTGCTATCATTGACCAAGTAATCCGCACCGCTGGCGAGCTTATAGATGCTCCCGCTATCCCACGGATTACCGGGAACCCCAGTTTGCTGGTTGACGACACCAACAGGATCGCGCTCATAGTTGACATAGTTTTCATACCACCACCCAGCGAGGACGGTGTTGTTGCCGAAGCTGACCGTCGCCTTCGCAACATTGCCGGCCTGATAGGTCGTTGAGTGGAAACCCGCATCTACCAGGATCTGCCCGTCCGTCGGTTGGATAGTTCCGCCGCGAGTTAGGTCGACATTCGCCGGCTGCGTACCCTGATACGCCTGGCCGACCGTCAGTACGTCTCCGCCTGTGCCGGCCCCGAGGAATGCCCAGAAATACGGCGTGTCGTCGAAGGTTATATGGTCGTTAGCAACCAGGTGCACGGGGAGCGAATACACCATGGCATATGACGGTGTTTGCTGGTTGAGTCGGTAGTAGGCGGTGTCACCGAAGTTCTGATAGGTACTGTGAATGTTAAATTGGTTGAAGTCCGCGTCGTAATTGGCAAACTGCTGGGCCGAGGGGTAATAGAAGTAAGTGTAAAACTGGCGGTTGATCGAAGCTTCGAAGCTCACCCTGTTAGCAGTACCCCAGTCCAAGACCCACTTGGAATCAAGATGGAACTTCTCGTTGTTGCCTCCGCCGCGCCAATTGTCAGCATCCGCATGCGAGATGGACACGAAACCTCGCACTCCGCTCGAGCCTAATTGTCCGGTGTCAAAGCGTGTGTACTCTCTGTTGTAACTTTGGGTTCCCGCATCGAAGTCAGCTGATCCGCCCAATGTTAGGCTGGGATCGCGCATTGTCATGTAGATGGTCCCAGCCGCTGATCCGATAGTTGGCGCATCGAGTGTGGACGTGCCCGGCGCAACGGACAGGGTTGTGAGGTCATGCGTGTCGATCGTCTCGTTTGAGTATGCCGATCCGCTGTTATAAACCGGCACGCCATCCAACACGAATCCGAGGTCGAAGGCGGGCAGCCCGTGGATCTGGACGTTGTAGCCGCCCGCAAGTCCGAACGCATCGGTGGCGGAAACATTGACGCTTGGAAGATTGGCTAGCAGTAGCGATGGGTTGGCCGAGGGTACTTGGTCACTGATATAGGCTTGCGAGATAGTCTCGACCACTTGGCTCGCCGTACTGGCGGCTAGAAGACCGCCACCAGCAACTCGCTTAGCGGTGACGACAACCTCGCCAATCTGGGTCTCTGGGGCGTTTGTGTCTTGTGCGGGCTGTTGCGGCGCTTGTTGAGCAATCGCTTGTCCCAAGCTCGTGGTGGAGACCAGAAGGAGACTCATGACCAATTTGTTGTTTAGCATCGTATAGCCCTAGCATTTTGGTATAAGCGAAACGCGAGCGATCAATCACGGCAATGCCCCAACGCAGTGGCACGCCAACAAAAAGGGATTTCGGATCTGACCGACGAAGTCCATCAACTGCGCCTCGGCCGACGTGGATGGGAGCGCGCTGGCGCAGATTGGCAGGAGATCTGGGGAACGTCGTCCTGATAGGTATTGGCCTTGGCATATCTGCCGCGCCCGTGCCGCCTCCGCTGTGGCAGCTCTCACGACCATGGCTGTACTGTGACCGTGGATTTCATGTTCTTTGTTCTCCCCCGCATCAATCCCATACCAAAATCCGCATGAGCTGGGATCTGGAGGTCTAGATCATAAGACCATTCATTCGTTTTGACTACTGAGGGAAATTCATGCGGATCCAACTTGGCGGTTAAGTAGAAAAGGTTCCCGCGAATTCAATAACTTGCAATATTTCTGATGGCTCTATGTGATATTCTTGGAAAATCGGTAAAAGTGGCGCGGCGGCCGGCGGACCACTCGAAGCCACGGAAACTCCCTAAGAGGTCCAACTTCTGTCATGCAGCCAACGAGGGCGAAAGGCACAGCGGCGCCGGTGCCAGCTACCCACAGCTCCGGTCCGGGGCTAATTGATCAGGCTTCGCCGGTGCCGGTGTTTATTCAGGTGGAACAGGACATCCGGCGCCAAATACTTTCCGGTGGATACAAAACAGGAGACCGTCTGCCGCGCGAGACTGAACTTGCGAAGATTTACGGTATCAGTCGCATGACCGTACGCCACGCCCTGGAGGGCCTGGCGAATGCCAAACTGATCAGGCGTGCCCACGGAGTTGGCACGACGGTCATCTCCCCACCGGCTCCTCTTGTGTTCAATCTTGGTTTGATGGTGAGCTTCAGCGACCAGCTTCGCCGCCACGGATTCAGCCTTAAGACGGTTACCGACATGCAAGCCGAAGTCAGGCCACCGGATCACATCAGCAAGGCTTTGGGAATGCACGCAGGTGAGAAGGCGGTGGCGATTCGCCGGGTTCGGATAGTTGAAAATCATCCTCTGGCCTTGACCACATCTTGGTTGCGCGCCAAGCGCTTTTCCGGACTCGCCGAGCGGGAGCTAACCCAAGGATCGCTGTGGGCAACTCTCGAGGAGCACTACGGAGTTCAAGTCAAGAACTCCGAGAATGTGGTCGAACTGATTCAAGCAACGGCGCTGGAAGCGCATCTGCTCCACATTACCACCGACGATAAACTATTGTCCTTCACCGGTATCGTATACGACACGGCTGATCAGCCGGTTGAATACATGACGGCGCTGTGGTCGCGCCAAGTGCGGTTTAATTTCTCCATTTCCGCGCCGCCGGTCAGTTCTCGAGCCGAGCCGGGGTCACGTCCGAAGCTCGCGCAGCGGCGGTGATGCGGCTAGGTCTGGTCCGACGATCGACCAATCGAGGGTCGTCGGTCGCGCGGATTCCGGACAGCGGAGCAGTCGGCTGGGGGTCACGATGTAGTCTGCAAGGACATTCGTTGCAGCAAATTCCGCATTTGCCTCCACCACCTGAATGTCATGCACGAGGGCAACAACCGGTGTCAGCGGTCTCACCAAACCTGCGGCTGCCAGCACTCCCCATTCAACGTCCAGATATTGGGCACCCATGCCAAACCGCAGGCCGCCGGTCGTAATGACCGACGCGCCTGTAATAATAAAATCGAACGGCCCGCGCGTGAGCAGTTGCGCCAGTGACACCGCTGTACCGAAATACTCCATGCCGTCCAACCAGCTGGCGAAGAGTGTCTGGCCCTTCGGGATACGCGCTGCCTCGATGAGGATGAAGCCACGATGCAGGCCATACGAAGGCATGACTAGGTCCCGGTCCGCCTCAAGCAGCATCTGTCGCAGCGGTATCAGGCTGTTATCTGGTGTCGCGAAGACCTGTCGCGCACCATCGTACAAAGGATGTGCCGCGAAGCGGTTTGCTGCCTCGGCACTGCCGATGAAGCCGGGAATGAACTGCGAGAAATCCAGGTGGAAGTGTGAGTCCGGTACCGCCACTTCTTGCATCCGCGAGCTGATGTCACGGGCGGTCTGCTTTAGAATATCGGAGTTGAGGGTCACGTGGATTACCGGGCTGCCGGAAATGCCGGCAGCGTGACCTGCTGCGTAAGGCCCCGCTTGTATTTGTCCGCGAACGCATGGCCGACCTTGCTGAGCATCTGCTTTGCGGTCTCGCGGTCCACCCAGACCGCTTCCACATCCTGTACGAGAATATCGTCGCTCGAGGCGGGAAAGAAAGCATAGATCTCATAGCCAAAGCGACCCTTGTCGACTTCGTCGGTGACCGCAGTCATCGTCTGATAATAGGATTTCGTGATGCCTCGCGCGGAAGGGTCGGTAGGGAAATGCTTCAGCGGAGTGGCCCAATAGCCGGGCCAAACCCTCGCCATTGCCACAGCAAATTCGGGAGAAATCATGTTGTTCAGCACCATCGCGGCTCCGTCCTTGACCTTGGAATTGGCATTGATCGAATAGGTGAGTGGGCTGCCGATGGGATAAATCGGATAGGGGAGTGAGGGGCTCAGCTGCGGAAAAGGCGCGAACCCTAAGTTGTCAGCGTCGGCGCCATGAAAGTAGGTTCCGGCCCACTGGTAGATATAGGACGGGCCAAACATGAAAGGCGACCGACGCTTCTGCAGGAGGTCCAGCGCCGAGTCAAAGCCAAGAGCAAAGTAGTCCTGGCCGCCTAAAAATCCGGACTGGTACCAGCGCTTGAGCTCATTCATTGCGCTGACCATGGAGGGCGAAGTCCAGTCCCCATGCCCGGTCAGAAGCGAGTACAGATAGCCCGGTCCGACAATCTCATTCAGGAAAATTGACACGTAATTTTCATTGACCGGCTGCCAGCCAGCATTGCCAGTGACCGACCCATACATGCCCTTGGCCTGGGCTGCCCGCATGATCGTTTCGACTTCCTTCCCAGTGCGTGGCACGGACCAACCATTCTCGGCCAGAACGGCCTTGTTGTAGAACATGCCAAGCGCCGCCAAGCAGGGTGGCAGACAGTACAGATGTCCCCCCTTGCGGCAGGTATTGAGCAGGCCCGGCAGCAAACGCTCAGACCAGCCATACTTGCGATCGTAGGCATCGAGAAGCTCCAGCTTGCCGGCTTTGGCCAGCGGCATCACATTGTTGGGGCCGGAGGTAAATATTAGGTCCGGACCCTGACCGGCGATGGCTGCGACACGAACGTCGTTGTCCACCGAGACGCGGTATTCGATCTGCAGTTCGTACTGGCTCTGCGAGCGATTGAACGGAATCACAAGATTGTCCAGAAGCGCCTGCTGGTAGGCAGGTGTTGCGCCCCAGAACCACATCGAAATCTTCTCCCGCGCGAGCGCTGGTTCTGTCAGCAGGATGGCGGCTGCGAGTACACCGCACAGGATTGCCCTCATAATCGTGCGCCGGATTCTGCAAAAAGGAAGCATGCGTTGGGATCCGGTAGGATCTGCAGGGGCGTGCCGGCTGCAGCGATACCCGCCCCGCGTTGTTCCATGACTATCCGGGCGCCGTTCTGGGCGCGAACAAACGAATAGGCCACGTGCCCTAACTGCTCAACGAACTCGACCTTGCAGGGAATGCCGGCGGCATCAACCAGAGTATGTTCCGGACGAAATCCCAGGGTAGCGCGCGTGCCTGTAGCGACCGGGGTCCGCACGCCCCCTACACCTATCGCCTCCGCGCCGAGTGTCGCAGCTCGCACCCAGACCGTACCTTCACTGCTTTCCTGAACCTGAACGTCCACGAAATTCATTTTGGGTGAGCCGATGAACCCCGCGACAAACATGTTCGCCGGGTTCTCGTACAGTTCCATGGGCTTGCCCACCTGCTCGATCTGACCATCACGAAGGACCACGATGCGATCGGCGAGCGTCATCGCTTCGACCTGGTCATGAGTCACATAGATCATAGTTGCGCGAAGCTCGCGGTGCAGACGGCCGATCTCGATCCGCATCTGAGTGCGCAGCTCTGCGTCGAGGTTCGACAGCGGCTCGTCAAACAGAAATATCCCAGGCTCTTTGACGATGGCACGGCCGATTGCAACACGCTGGCGCTGCCCACCGGAGAGTTCCTTCGGCTTGCGCTTCAGGTATGGCATGAGCTGCAGTACCTGCGCCGCGAGGGCGACCTTCTCGCGGCGGGCCGCTTTCCCGACACCGGCAATCCGCAACCCGAAACCGATGTTCTCCTCAACACTCATGTGCGGGTAAAGCGCGTAGCTCTGAAATACCATCGCCACGCCACGGGCGGCCGGAGGCAGACGCGTGACGGCTCGTCCACCGATGATGACTTCGCCCGCGGAGACGCCCTCAAGGCCCGCGATCAGCCGTAGCAGGGTGGACTTGCCGCAGCCCGACGGTCCGACGAAGACCACGAACTCACCGTCCATGACTTTGAGGTCCAGTCGTTTGAGGACCCGGGTGGCACCAAACGACTTCTCGAGACCGCTGAGTTCCAGGGACGCCATCGGTATTCAGCCCAAGGCTCGAACTTCGAAGCCCAGTGCCAGGACCGTGCCCTGTTCGATCAGGAAGCCCGCCCCACCGCTTTGCAGGAAGCTGTCACTGGCCTGGACAAGCTCCTCATCGCCAATCGAGAGCCTCAACTCGGAGCCTCTAACCGCCATTTTGAAGCGCAGCTTAGCGTTCTCCTCATACGCATACGGTACCTGCGCCAGCACAGTAATTGCGTCATCAACGCGCTTGATTATCTTTGCCACCTGGTTCTCAACGACTCCGGCGTAATAGCGGCGGTGTCCGCGAGCGCGGACGATCAATCCGACGGCCTTGTGCAAATCGAGCGTCAGCCGCGAACTCACCTCGTAGTCCACCCAGTCACGGCTGCCTGTGGTGATCACGCCGTTGTCATGCGGATGCGACAGGGCAAAGGTCGTATCAAGATCCGGTCTGAAGTGTAGGGCAGAGCTGACGAAGGACTTCATCCAGTAGGAGGAGGTGTCAAAAGGGGTCATGCGCGGCGACATCTCGTGGGCGCGCTTCATGATGAACGCTTTGGGCGCCCCCGCCCAATCCATGTTGAGCAATGCAATCCGGCCGCTGAGCCGCTTGCCGGCGGACAGCTCCAGGCCAATGCGATGGATAGGCAGCCCGTTTACGTCCGGCACCGGCCAGCTGATGGCGTTGTCGCCCTTCTTAAGCCGGATCGAGTCGCCGAGAACCTTGGCCAGATTGCCATCGCCATCATAGTGGATGATGTACAGGCGCAGGGCCGGTGCATTGGTGTCGAAGACCCGAACCGTCGCCTCGATCGTCTGGGTACCATAGATGGATGGACTCGCCAGCACTTCAAAGTAACTGGTTTCTGCGGCGGCCCGGGGTTTTGGATCAATGAAGGTCGGAACGGATACGGAACCTTTGACACCCGCGGCCAGCGCATCGAAGCGCAGTTCCAGGCCGTCGACTTCTGAAGTGGTGTTCAGGTTGCCCACGGCGGTGATCGCCTGACGACCCTCATGCAGTGGGCACAGCTGAAATCCCTGCACTGAGCCTGGGTATTCAAAGGCAAACCGGGAGGTGGGCGGCTGATAGTCGTACCCGCCCAACGCTGCGGCAGCGCGGCGGACACGGCGCGTCTCTAGGACGGCGTCGGAGAGACAGTCGCCGCCATCGGAACTGACCAGGTACAGCAGATCCGAAACCGGTCCGCGAAAATCCGGACCCTCCTCAAGAGCCTTAACTCCCAAGCGGATGCCATTGAGGCAGCCAAGATTGCCGGCATTACAGTCAGTGTCCCAGCCGGAGGACACCGCAATCTTCAGGCCCTCCTGGAAGTTGTCACCGCCCATAATGAAAGAGGCGAGTAGTAGGGCGTGATTGGGCATCATCGGGCAGCAGCCGGGATAATGACGATACGAGTGATTTTCCTCTAGCCACTGCCGCACTTCGCGCCAGTGGCTGGCCTTGGCAACCTGATTGCGGACGTCGCCCACGACGCGCGCCAGTTCATCGTTGCGCGCGTACTTCAGTCCGGTATCGATCAGCTTGTCGATATCACGTTGCACAAAGGCCTCGGCTTCCATGGCCGCCAGCAATACAGCTGCCTCGACCGCGATGCCGTCGTGACTGACCTGTGCAGCCTTGCGGGCCATGTCGGCTGCCAATTCAGGATTGCCGGGGTTCACCAGTGCCCAGGTGTCGATGAAGATCTCCGCGCCGATGGCTTCTGCCATCGCGCGACTATTGAGCTTTGCCGAACCGCTCAGGGGCGGGTAGATACCCGCCTTCAGTCGAAGGTAAGCGGTGTGTTCCGTCGAGCGCCCCAACCCCCCCCACCACAGCACCGTCTTGTCCTCGACGATATAGTTGAGCCAGGTGTCGCCGATGGCCTTGCCCGAGATGTCCCGTGGATAACCGTTGTCCTCGAGCGCCCGGTAGAAGAGAAAGGTGCCGGAGATATCATCATCCGGAACGATCAGCGGCCAGTTGACCTTATCATTCACATAATAGTCGATTTCGTCGAACCGCTTGCGGATGGCACTGTAGGTCCATCCCTCCACCGCGCGGCCAAGGTACACGCCCACCAGTTTGCCGAGAACCCCGGCATAGGTCTGTTCCGCGAAGCGCGCGGAGGGGCTCAACTGGGGCGTCCGTGGGGAAATCTGCGCGTTCATCCTTTTACAGCTCCTGCGGTCATACCCGCAATAATGAATCGTTGCATGAAGAGAAAGAAGACCAGGATCGGGAAGACGATGATCAGCGCACCGGCCATCATGAGTCCGCGATCGGTAACGATGGTCGAATTCATCGACAGGTAGTCGAGAGTCATCGTGAACGCCGCCTGCCCCTGTTGGAACGTCGAGGTGATCATGAATTCGTTCCAGGCGTTGAAACCGACCAGAATGGATACCGTAATTAGACCGGGACGGATCATGGGCAGGATGACGTACCAGAACGTCTTCCAAGGTCCTGCACCATCCATGAGCGCCGCGTTCTCAAGCTCAATGGGTACATTGAGGATGTATGTCCGCAGCAGAAAAATCGCCAGCGGCAGGTTGATGGCGGCCAGTATCAGGCTGGTGGCAAAGGCGTTACTGACCAGTCCCGCGATCGCAAAGATGTAAAACAGTGGGAACAGGAACAACTGGATGGGAACCGTGACGGCACATAGGAAGTAGATTGAAATGAGCTGCCAGAACCGTATTCGTCGGCGGGCCAATGGGTAAGCCGCCAAGGCTGCGCAGCTTGTGGTCAATAGGATTGTCGACCCGCAGATCAGAATGCTGTTGCCGAGGCCGGCAGTGAAGTGACCGCTGATCCATGCGGACACGAAATTACCGGCTGAAGGGGAGGTGGGCCACGCAAGCGGATTGGCAATGATTTCACTGTGGGGTTTGAATGCATTCAATAGGACTAGCGCGATCGGAAGCAGCGCCACCAGGACCGCGACTGTTAGGAACGCACTCCCCGCAAGATGTCCGGCGAAGGAGCGATTAGGAGCTGTCTGGCTCATTGCAGTGACTCCCGACTCATCCACACATAGACAAACGAGGCGAGCAGCCCGAATAGACTCATAAAGAGCGCGATGGCGGCGGCCTTGCCGAACTCGAAGGTGCGGAACGCCGCGCCATAGGCGAGGGTCGACAGCATCTCGGTCGAGTGTGCCGGACCGCCGCTGGTCAACAGATAGACATAGTCAAAGGTGAGAAATGAAAAGATGGTCACCATCGCGACCATCAGCGCAATAGTCGGCAGAATGCTGGGCAATGTGACGTGCCAGAAGATCTGCCAGCCGTTGGCGCCCTCCAGATGTGCCGCCTCCAGCTGCTCATAGGGTGTCTGGCGCATCGCAGCCAGGAAAATCACGGCGAGGTAGCCCCAAAAATGCCACATATCCACTGCAGCTACGGCATAGAAGGCGGCCGACGGACTGCCCAGCGGATCGGTGATCGCCGGCACATTGCGATGGATCAATGACACGATCCCCGAGATGGGATCGAAGATGATGAATCGCCACATGCTGACATTGGCGATCGGAGACATCACATAAGGAGTCAGCAGGATCAGCTGAAATACTGCGGCGCTGCGGCTGCGGTTCATCAGAATGGACGCCGCTATCAGACCCAGTGCCATCGGTACGGTGAGAAAAAGGATAGTCCAGCGAACGTTATTCGTGATCGCCTGCCAGAAGATGACGTCGGAGAACAGTTCACGGAAGTTGTCAAGCCCGATCCAGTCGGGGCGTGAGACGCCGTCCCAGTCAGTGAATGCGGCGACGAATGTAAGCAGTGCGGGAATCACGACGACGCCGGAGCTTAAGAGCAGCGCGGGCAGCACAAACCATCCATAGCCGCCGGTAGTACGGGCGCGCCCAGGCCTGTGATGAGTAATGTTCTGCACGGGCGCGTCAGTAGAGTGCTTTGAGCGGGGTAACGGGTGCGACATATGCGACCTGCGCCCGTGCCGCCAGTCGTGGCGCTTCGCATAAACGGGTGGGGGCGGGCAGGCCGATCTGCGCGATGGCTAGCGCAGCCGAGCCCGCTGCACACTGGCCGGCATACTCAAGATCGCCGGGTCTGATGCACCAGCCGGCGAGAAAGCCCCCGCAAAAGGCATTGCCGCCGCCGGTGACATCGATAACCGGACTATCGGGTGGCGTCAGTCTAAGTGACTGCGAACGATTCGAGATCAGGGCACCATCCGCTCCCATGCGTATGATCACGGTTTGCGCACCGTTCTCCAGCATCAGCCGCGACTGGGCCGCCGGATCGCGGCTGCCAAGCAGGCATTGGCCTTCCGCCAGATTCACGGACACTATGTCTACCTCCGGTAGCAGGTCTCGCACCTGCGGCCACAGATGCTGGGCCGCGACATCGCCCTGCAGTTCCCACAACGTGTGACCCAGATTCCCGCGCTGATTCCGGAAGGCCTGCCAGAACTCGGGCCACAGGTCGCGAAATACGTAGGTGCCCGCGGCGGGCATCAGAGTGGGCGAAATGTCCGCAGCCGTCAGCTGCATATCGCCGAAATGTTGGGCGCCAAAAGTTGGTGTCTCGGTACGACTGCCGTCGGATGCATAGGTCAAGCGCGACTGTATCGTATGTGAATGACGCACTCGTTCCCCATCGATGAGCAGACCGAACTCGCGCAGTTGTCCCGCCGTGACCGTCGCAAGATCCGCACCCACGCCCGCGGCGATGCCCACGCGTGGCCACCAGGCTCGGGCACCAATCGCAGCCCAGACGGCAGCGCCACCGAGGCTGCGACCCTGGTGGGTGCCGTCCGCCAGCCATACATCGTCGATGATGATGTTGGAGAGAATCACGATGGGGGCCACGACGCTCACTTGACGGCCCCTGCCATGTAACCTTCGACGAATCTGCGCTGAAACAGAGTGAACAGGATCAACACTGGCAGCGTAAGTGTGGTCAATGCGGCCAGCAAAGTGGGCCAATCGACAGCGCTTCTCTGAAAGAAATTCAGCAGCCCGACCGGTACTGTCGCCTTGTCGGCAGCGCGCAGGAACACGAAGGCCAAGTAGAGGTCGTTCCACATTCCCATGGCCTGAATGATGATCACCGTCAGAAAACCCGGCAACGCCATCGGTAGCACGACGTGGCGGAAAATGGCGACAGTTCCCGCACCTTCCAGCCGCGCCGCATCTTCGAGTTCCAGAGGTACCGCCATGAAGTAGCTGCGCAGCAGTAGCACCGACATCCCATAACCGCCGGCCGCGTAGACGCAGGCGAGACCGAAAAAAGTGCCCAGTAGACCCAGCGATCTCAGTATCGCAAACAGCGGAATGGTGAGGATGTCCGGCGGGACCATCATGGTGGCCAGGATCACCAGCAACACGGCGCTGCGGCCGCGGAATCGGATACGCGCCAGGGCATATGCCGTAGTTGCGGCACTCAGAACCAGCAGCAGGATCCCAAGGGTCACGACGATCAGGCTATTGCCCAGGTAGTCCCCGACGCGGGCCGTCACGAACGCATCCGAATAATTGCGAAACTGCCAGGTACTCGGCAAAGCCCACGGATCGGTGTAGAACTGCTGCCGCGTCTTCAATGAGCCGGAAATGATCCAGATTACCGGCCCAATGGCCTGAATCATCGCCAGCAGAAGCGCCGCGTACACCAGGATCGTTCCCGGGCGGGGGAACCCTGCGCGCAAAAAAAGGCGTGATGCTGGTTCAGGCAACGGCGCGAGCTCCCCTGCTGGCCCACACATAGGAAAAACTGATCAGCGCGATGACCGCGAACAGGATGTAGCCCATGGCCGCGGCGCGTCCGAATTCGGAGAATTTGAACGCTTCGTTGTACAGATGCGTCACCACGACATCGGTGTCAAAGCCACCCCTGGTCAGCACCCATACCACGTCAAAGCTGCGCACGAAGGCCCCCAGAAGCGCCACCAGCACCGACACAAAAATTACCGGTCGCAGACCTGGAAGCGTTACGGACCAGAAGCGGCACCACGGGCCAGCGCCATCGATGCGCGCGGCGTCGTACAGCTGGGGGTCGATCGACTGAATTCCGGCGAGAAACAACAGCATATGAAGTCCACACCAGCGCCACACTTCGACTAGGGCGACGCTCAGCAATGCGGTCCGCGCCGACGTCAGCCACGAGTGCACCAGAAACCCCAAACCCAGAAGTTGCAGAAGGTGATTGAACAGGCCGCCGAAACGCTCTGCCTCGAGGAAAAACGTCCAGAAGGCGCCGATGACGATAATGTTCATCGTGACCGGCAGGAACAGGATATTTCGCGCGAACCGGGCTCCCCACACTGGCGCGCTGACCAGAAGCGCCAGCCCCAATCCGACGGTGTTCTTGCCGACGACTACAATGGCCGCAAACACGATCGTGTGCCATAGTGCCTGCTGGAAATCCGGATCGATCAGCACCGCCCGGTATTGCGCCAGACCCACCCATTTTCCGATTACCAGCCCGTCGAATTCGTGCAGGCTCAGCCATAGTCCACCGCCGATCGGCGCGATCAGGAATACTCCCAACAGCACCAGGCCCGGTGTCAGCAGCAGCCACGCTTTGCCGGGAGTCATGGGTTGTACCGGAACCCTGAGGCGAACATGCCGTCATACTTCGCCTGCATCCTGCTGGCGGCCTGCTCCGGTGTAATCGTGCCGCCCATCATGTCCTGAACCTGCCGCTGAATGGTGTCAGTGAGTTCAAGGGGCCACATCCAGTCGAGGAATTTGACGGCCGGCAAATAGCTGCGCAGTGTCAGCGATATAGGATTGGAGGCCCCCGGAACATCACGATGGGAGGTGGCGGGTGCGACGAGCGGCGCCAGAAGCGACTTTGCCTGCGGGCTGCTTGCGGCGAAGGCAATGTAGTCGGCCGCTAGCTTTGGCTGTTGAGAACTGGAGGAGAGGCACAAGCCGCTTTCTGCACCCCCAAAGGCACTGGGGTGTCCCGGAACTCCGGCGTACTGCGGGAATTCGAATACCCCCCAGGCAAACGGCGCGGTAGTGGCGACCTCGGCTACGTCCCACGAGTCGCCGAAGAACGCCGCGGCGCGGCCGGAGTAGAACGCCGACTTCATCGCGTCCTCGTCGAGTTCGTTGGACTGCGCATCGAGCAGCCCGTCCGTCACCCAGCGGCGCGTCAGACGCAGCGCCTGGAGACTCGGGGGGTCCGTGAATCGAGCCCTGTGCGACAGAATCGCCTCGGTGTGCGCAATCGGCTGGTTGCCGGTCGTCTGGGCCAGCGCGCTCATATAGTACATGGGCCACATCCACGCGTTCTTGCCCTGGTGCACCACCGGGATCACGCCGAGCCGTCGCAGTTTTGGTGCCGCGGCACGGAATTCGGCATACGTTTCTGGGACGGCAAGTCCCGCCTGCTGAAACAAACGCTTGTTGTAGAAGAAGGTGGTGACGTTGACGGCAGACAGCGGCACGGCCCAGACGCGGCCCCGCAGCGTGAAATTGCCGACGGCCCCGGCACTGAACTGGTCGCCAAGGCGGGCGATCAGCTCGTCCACGGGCACGATCAGGCCCCGAGCCGCGAACGACGTGTTGACCCGGTTCGCGGCGCAGATGATCACGTCGATCTGCTCGCCGGCGAATTGGGCATTGCGCAGACGCGCCAGGCCTTCGGCAACCGTACCGCGCGAGTCGTGAATGATCTGTGTGACCTCGGGGTGCTCGCGCCTGAAGCCAGCATCCAATGCAGCCGTGACAGCGCTGATCACACGCTCCGGCGCGCCTGGTGCGAAGGTATCCCAGCTTGAGGGGCCGAAGATCACCAGGCGCTGCGCGCACTGTCCGGCTCCGGGAAGCGCCAGCAACAGCGTCAGGAACATGATCAGCGCCCGCATCGCGTTAGTCTCCCAATCCCATGGAAGGCAACCAGTACGGAGCCGTGCCGCGCGCGCGATCCATCTTCGCCAGAATTGCCATGCCTTCGAGGGCGGTGTCGATCGCGGCCTGGTGCCCGGCACCCGCGCTGAACACTTCCCCGGTGGCGATGTTGTCGGCGACTGAGCACACCGAACCGCCTCGCTTGCCGAAAAGTGTGGCCATGGTAACGATCGCCGCTGCTTCCCGTTCACCATTGAGGACGCCCGTGCGCCGGCATTCATCGACTGCGCGCAGGGAATCTGGCCGCAGGTAACCGCGCACCGACGGGCGTCCGCCTGAGATCAGATCCGAGTCAGCGCTGCGAGTGAGACCAATGTGATAGCGCACCCCAAGGGTCTGCGCCGCTTGCGCCAGGGCCAGCACGACCTCCGGATCACACACTGCGGGCCAGCCGGGACCGACGTAGGCAGCACTCAGCCCTTCATCGCGCACAATGCCCTTGGCGATAACCAAGTCCCCGGGGCGCACCGAATCATGGGTTCCGCCCGAACCCCCGACCCGAAGATAGGTGCTGGCATTGGAGTACTCCAGCAATTCGAACATGCAAAGCTCCGCCTCAGGTGAGCCGCTGCCGCCACTGATGGCGGAGATCCGCGCGCCCTTGTACGTGCCTGACCAAGTCGTGAACATTCCGCTTTGCCCGGCCAGCTCCGCGTTATCCAGCCGCTTCGCCAGCAGCGTCGCCGGATCGCCTTCATAGGCACACAGCGGATCGCGGACGAACACAAATACATAGTCGCCTATCTTGGCCGGGTCGATGCCCGTCAGTGCGGGCCGCCCGTTGAGGGTGAGCCCCCGCAGGGGCACGCGATTACGGTACTTGTAGTTCTCCCAGGTCTCCCGGCTCACCGGTGGAAGACGGTCTAGATCATCATTCATTGGGTTAACACCTTCACGTGCACAGTGCGCTTGCGCGGTCCATCAAATTCCCAGAAGAAAATCTTCTGGGAATGGCCTAAGCCAAGTTTCCCGTCCTCGAGGTAGAACATGCGTGAATGGCCCACAATCGACGCCTTGATGTGACCGGCGGCGTCTTGCGGCGTGTCGTACTGATGCTTGAAGTCGACGCGGGTCGGTATTAGGCGACTCAACTCATCCTGTACGTCCTCCAGCCCCAGGGGATCCCACGGGGAGACCACGGTGATTGCGGCCGTGGAGTGCGGTACAGAGACCAGCACTAAACCCGCGCGAGCGCCGCTTTCGTCTAAGGCCGCTTCAGCCAGCGGCGTAATATCGTAGAGACCGTTGCGATCGGTCTCGAGAGTGAAGGTTTTCAGCATGGTTTCCTCTACGAGCCCGATTCAATGCTGCTGCCGCGCACCAAGGCGGCGTCCTGCGCGCCACGCCAGGGGCCAGTTAGACCCCGGAAATGAACGCTGCCGCGCCGCAATGCCGCATGGGCAGCGAGCAGTGTCGCCGGTACGGCGTGCAGAAGGGGTGCAAAAAACTCGTCTACCTCACGAAGCATTAGACTGTGCCCCGGGGGCGCAAAGTCCGCGGAGTCCGTTATGACGAGGTAAGGGCGTCCCAGCGGCGGGAGGATGCGGGCGAGTTCCTGTGTGCGGGTCCGGGACAGGGCTTGGGAAGGCGCGAAGATGATCGCAGGGACGCGCTGCGGGTCGTCCACGAAGTAATTCAGATGATGAAACTCTTCGACGTCCTGCGCAGCCGCGTGCAGACCCGCCGCTTCGACAAGCTTCGCCGCGGCAAAATGGGCCGACGCCAGCGCAGGACCGCTACCGATGCAGTCCACCGCAAATACCGAATCCCAGCTGCGGACAAATTCTGCCACCGGCTCGACGCACTGCGCCGCCATCCGGGTGAGCGGCTCGTTGAGCAGTACGAGGTCGCGGCGTAGTCGGTCGGCCTGCTCCATCGTCATGCACATCAACATCTCGGCGATACGGATCCCCAGGTGCAGTGCGCCAAGCAGGGATGCGACATAGCTGCGCCCTCCCGGTCCGCTGCCGGCAGACGGAATAGCGATATTGAGGATCCTTTCCGCGGATTGGCCAAGTCGGCTGTCGTTGTCTCCGGTGACGGCGACCGTTAGCGCCCCGAACCTGCGCAGACGCTGCACGGCTTCGATTAGCCGCGCCACTTCCCCGGAGCTGCTGATGGCAATGACCAGCAATCCTCGAGTGCGTCCGGAGCGCGGCGGGCGACCATTATCGACATAGCGCGACGCCTCCATAGACACCATGGCGTTTACCGGCAGGCCGGTCCAGGCGCGCAATGCCGGGGCCACCGCCAGCGCCGCAAAAAACGAGTCGCCCGAGCCGGTCAGGATAATCTGCCGCACCGCATACACATCCTCCATGCGCAGCAGCAGTCGCGCGCGCCCAGCAATGGTGTCCGATTCGGTCCTGACCAGCTCGCCGAGACTTCGCGTTTGCTCGCAGAACGCTTCGAATTGTTCTTGCATGCCCTGGGGCCCTTTGTACTTGCCGAGAGGTACTATAGTATAGACCTCACCACTTGTGCAGGTGGTCGTACCCGATCGCCACAGGATTTGCAGACATGACAGTACTGGTTGCCGGCAATGCGGCCCACTTTGACCTGATTTTGCAGGCCGACAGGCAGCCGGGGGCTTCCGAGGTGGCGACGTTGACGGGGGGGCCGGGTACCCGCGGGACGTGGTTCCCGGGGGGCGCCGCGCGCACGATCGCGCTGGCCATCCGGGCCCAGGGAGTGCCTGTCAGGCTGTGGTATCCCCACCCGGTCCACACCGACGATACCAGTGATCTCGCGCTACTGCGTCGCGCGGGAATTGATATATCCCTGCTCCCGGCGGTCGCCGCAGATGCGGGCCGGTGTGTTCTGGTGTACTCGCCGCGAGGCCGGCAGGCTTGGTCCACACCCCCCGCAGCGGCGCTCCCTGCGAATCTCAATGCACTCTTTGGGGGTGTCACGCACCTGGTGATCGCGCCCGCGTGGGGTGAGTGGGCGCAGCACCTGATCGCCGAGGCCGAACGGCACAATCTTCCCTGTTCGCTGATCGGCGAAGTGGCGTCGCAACTGTCGCAGCAGCGCTGGCACACGGTTATCGTGGATGAGTCTCAGCGCGACTCATTCCAGTCCCTTGCGGCGACCACGCTCGTGGTGACGCGCGGCGCAGCAGGGGCGCGCGTGACGGAGAGTGGTCAAACCTACGAGATCGCTGCCGTGAAGGCGGATGTCGTGGATACCACAGGCGCAGGCGACACCTTCGGGGGCACGTTCCTGGCGCGACGGCTGTGCGGCGATACCGTCGAGGCGGCTGCCGCCGCCGCCGCCGCCCACGCGGCGCGAACCTGCCAAAGCTGGGGCGCCTGGAGCAGCTTCGTCGATCAACCTGTTGCGACGCCGAACGTAGAACGTGGGTCGCGCGTTCGCGGTGCACTCGCCGCAACTGCCTGCGGCGACGCATTCGGCATGCCCAATTCATTTCTGCGTGCCCCGGTATGGCGAACCGCGATGGAGCCCGGGCCGGCCAATAGTCCATATCACGCCGGATATCCAGCCGGACGCATAACCGACGACACCGAGCAGGCCCTCGCGCTGACCGATGCCCTTGAGGAGGGGTTCAGCGCCGCCGTTGTCGCTGCGCACCTCAACAAGTGGTTCGTCAGTGTCGGCGGCGAGCACTCACTGGCTGTTGGGCCGAGCACCAAGCGGGCGCTGATGGCCTATCAGGCCGGCACTCCGGTGGAGGAGATCGGGCTTTCCGGCGTAACCAATGGCGCGGCGATGCGCATCGCGCCCATCGGTGTATATGGCGCCCTGGCGGGTCTGTCTCTTGAGCAGCTGGCGGATGTGGTGGCCATTGCTTGCATGCCCACGCATGCCACCAGTCCGGCGAATTCCGGTGCCACCGCACTGGCGGCAGCGATTGCCGCCGGCATCAGTGGTGGCAGTTGGGCGCAGGTGATGACAGCGGCTGCCGCCGGAGCCAAGGCGGGCGAACGACGCGGCCGGTGGATCTACGCCGCGGATGTCGCAGCACGTATCGGCTTGGCGCGGCAACTGGCGGCGGGTGCGCGCTCCAAGACCGAGGTCGCAACTCTCATGTCCGAGATCATCGGCGCTGGCGAGCCATCCACGGAATCCGTGCCGGCCGCCATCGGTATTGCGGATTACGCGAGAGGGGACCCGCAATTGGCCATCGAAATATCCGGAAACCTGCGTGGTGACACGGACACGATCGCAGCAATGTCTGGCGCCGTCTGTGGCGCCTTTGCGGGTGAGGATGCACTACCGCGGGCGTGGCGGGACCTGGTCGCGAAGGCCAATAACCTGGACATCAACCGCTGGGCAGAGCGTCTCACGGCAGCGGCGCAGAAATCATCCTGAGGACGGACATGAACCACAAGACAGAAGTGCGCGAACGGGTTTGGGCTGAACTGAGTAAGGTCGCCGTGGCGGACAGCAGATTCCACTTCGATTTCGGCGAATTCATCGCCGACTTTGCGGGGGGCGATGCTGCCTGCGCGCGTCTGACCGCCCACGCCTACTACCGCGACGCCAAGCTCATTTTCATCGCGCCGGACAACTGCATCGAGCGGCTGCGCCTGCAGGCCCTGCGCGACGGCAAGCTGGTGCTGATGACCACATACTCCATCAAGCGTGGCTTCTGGGTGCTGGATCCAGCCAGGATCGCGGCCGCCGATTACGCCTATGCATCGACCCTGGACGGCATGGAGCGCTGTGGTCAGCGCGTGACGTTGGCACAGATCGCGGGGATGCAGGCGGTGGATTACATGGTTACAGGCACGGGGGCCATCAATCATGAGGGGGTGCGATTCGGCAAAGGACACGGGTTCTTCGATGCCGAATGGGGAATGCTGTATCAACTCGGACGGGTCAACGCGCAGACCAAGGTGGCGGCGATCGTCCACGACTGCCAGGTGCTTTCCGAGACGTTGTACCCAGATGTCTTTGACACCGTGGCAGACGTCATATTCACGCCCACCCGTACGATCGAGGTTACAGCACCGCACAAGCCGACCTGCGGAATCCTCTGGGACCGCCTGGACCCCCACATGTACGCTACGATTCCGCCACTTCAGGAGCTGCGGGGTATGGGGTTGTGAAAAAGGTCCTGATCGACACCGATCCCGGAATCGATGATGCGCTGGCCATAATGCTGGCTTTGCAATCCGGCGTGCTGGACGTAAAAGCGATCACGACTGTCTCCGGTAATCTGCAGGCGGATCGGTGTTCGCTAAACGCGCGTAAGGTGCTGGACTTGGTGGGTGCAGGTGATATTCCGGTTGCCCGTGGGCCGCAGCATCCTTTGACGCGCCGTTACCCGAAGGATCCGTTCTCTCACGGTGACGACGGGTTGGCAAACCTGGATCTGCCCCCCACGAAGCGGCCGGAGGATCCAAGATTCGCGGCCGAGATGATCGTGGAAATGGCGAATCGGCATGCCGGGGACCTCACTCTGATTGCCCTAGGGCCGCTGACCAATGTGGCCCTGGCATGCCTTTGCGATGCCACGCTGCCGCGCAAGGTATCGTCACTGGTGGCGATCGGGGGTGCGTTCGGTTTCAACAAAGAAAGCTCCACGCGCGCAACTGGCGACAATCCAGTGAGCGAGTGGAATATCTATGTTGATCCGGAGGCTGCCCGGATCGTGTTCGAAGCCGGTTTTGCACTCACGGCAATCGGCTTGGACGTGGCGACGCATGACAGTATGGCCGTCACTCCTGCGCTGTCCGCTCAGCTGGCGGCCTCGAAGCGTCGATCAGCTTGGTTCCTGCAGGGGGTTTTGAATTTCCTTGAAAGGAGGGGATTCAAATCATACTGCGCGTTGATCGACTCACTCGCGGTCGCGGCGGTGATCGACCCGGGGGTCATTCGCACGGAGAAAATCCGGGTTGGCATAGAAACCAAAGGCGATCTCACGACGGGCCAAACCGTCGTCGACCGCCGGGAGAATTTTGCCTGGAAGCATCTGCCGCTCATCAATGCGGCCGCTCAATTCGATAGTGAGCGGTTCTTGACTCTGTTGGGGTCG
>Ga0302316_10000256_pt1 | contig 47926 bp, 41 predicted proteins | sample III_Palsa_N3_2_FD_200456 | JGI IMG/M metagenome (GOLD analysis project Ga0302316, IMG submission 200456) | Peat permafrost microbial communities from Stordalen Mire near Abisko, Sweden - III_Palsa_N3_2 | ecosystem: Environmental > Terrestrial > Soil > Palsa > Peat permafrost | place: Sweden...
TTGGGTGTGAGTGATTACCTGGCGCCGCTATTACAGGTGTGGAACATTGCAGAATCATGACGTTGTCACCGATCTGTCATTTGCGTGCCGGTCTGGCGACATCGTTCCGAAGATACACGGGCTGGGCCTGTTCAGGTGCAACCCCTTGACCCGCCAGCCAATGGGGGGCCGCCAGGCGCGCAATTTCGCGAGCCCGGGGCAGTAGGTCGGCCTGTACCTCAAGGAGTCGGCCGCCGAGGCGCTGCTGCAGCGAGGGCCACACGGCAAAGCCCCGGCCGGCGCCCAGGAGCGGCCCGGGCAATCCCGGCGGCAGCTGGACGCTGTCCGCCCCCCCGACCTGCTCAGCGGCGGCGGCCACGGCCAGGCCGTCGGGTCCGCGGACGGCACAGGTCCAGTAGACCTCCTGCATCCGGGCGTCATTGCAGACCAGCACGCCGGCGGCGGCAGGTGTCAGGTCCAGGGCCTGCTGGGCCACCGCCAGCAGGTCCGAGACCGGGATGACTGCCAGCCCGGCTCCATAGGCCAGGCCCTGGGTCACACTGGCCGCCAGGCGCACCCCGGTGAAGCCCCCCGGACCCCGGCCGAAGGCCACGCAGTCCAACTCGTTCAGGCTCACGGAGCCTTCGGCGAGCACCGCCTGCACCAGCGACAGGATATGCGCCGAATGTCCGGGGCCGGCTGGCAGCTCGCGGACCCGCAGCGTGGGAGCGGCCCCCGGCTCCTGTAGCAGCAGGGCGACGGAGCAGACCTCGGTGGCGGTATCCAGCGCGAGGATCTTCAAGACAAGGCCTCGCGCACGCGCCGCGGCGCGTGGCGGTTGAGGAACTGCGCGACCTCCTCCAGGGACTGTGCGCGCCGCATGGGCGGCAGCGCGGCGAGCAGGGTCCGGCCGTAGGGTCGCGTCCGCAGCCGGCGATCCGCAATCATGACCACACCGAAATCCGCCTCGCTGCGGATCAGGCGACCGACGCCCTGACGCAGCGTCAGGGCGGCCTCCTGCAGCTGGTAATCCTTGAAGGGATTGCCGCCCTGGCGCTGGATGTGCTCCACGCGCGCCTTGACGATGGGATCATCCGGCGAGGCGAACGGCAGTTTTTCGATGATGACCAGCCGCAGCGCCGTCCCCTTCACATCCACGCCCTCCCAGAAACTGGCGGTGCCCAGCAGCACGGCATCACCGTCATCGCGAAAGCCGCGCAGCAGCTGTTCGCGTGGCGCCTCGCCCTGGACGAACAACCGATAGCGCTTGCCTGAAGCGCTCCACAACGCGCGCAGGCGCATGGCCGCCTCGGACAACGCTCGATGACTCGTGAACAGGATGAAGGCGCCGCCGCCGGCCGCATCGATGAGTGGCGTGCTGGCCGCAAGCAGGGCACTCACGAAGTCGCTGGCGGCCGGCTCCGGCAGTCCCTCCGGCAGCCACAACAGGCTCTGGCGTTCGAAGTCGAAGGGACTGGGAATGCGGACGGTCTCGGCATCCTCGAGCCCCAGGCGGGAGGTGAAGTGACTGAAGTCCTCGCCCACCGAGAGCGTCGCGGAGGTGAAAATCCAGGCGCTGCGGCGCGCCCGCACGTGGGACTGGAACCGGTTTGCGATTTCAAACGGCAGCAGGTGCAGGACGAAGCCCCGCGGCGTGCGCTCGGCGGAACGCGCGCCCTCGATCTCTCCGACCTGCGCGATGCGGGTGAGCTGCGCGGCCATTTCGCCCACCCGGCCCGTCAGCCCCTTCGCAACGCTCTCCTCGGGGAGGGACTCCAGTTCGCCAGCCAGCGCGGACATGGCGTGGGCCAGCTCCCGGGTCTTCTCCGTGAGCTCCGGCGGGCACTCCTCCCAGGGCGTGCGACCCGTGCGCGAGGGCAGCACGTCATTGAGTGCGCTGAGCGCATCATCGACGGCGCTCAGCGCAAACTTAAGTCCCGTGTCCGCCACCGTGCCTTCGGCGCGCACGGCATTCAAGACCTGGGTCAGGCCGCGCGCTGCGCAGCTGGCGCCGAAAAACTGCATGGCGAGGTCCGGCAGCTGGTGCGCTTCATCGACCACGACCGCATCGGCGGTGCCGAGCACGTCGCCGAAACCGTCTTCCTTCAGTGTCAGGTCGGCGAGCAACAGGTGGTGATTGACGATCACCACCTGCGCCTCGAGCGCTTCGCGCCGCGCCTTCACCAGGTGGCAGCGCGAGAACTCCGGGCAGCGCGGTCCCAGACAGTTATCGCGCGTGGAGGTGATCTGTGGCCACAGCGGGTGCGAGTCGGCGAAGTCCGGAACTTCGGACAGATCGCCGGTGGCGGTGCGGGAGGCCCAGGCCATCACACGTTCGAGAGGTCCCGCCGACACATCGGGGAGCAACGCGCCACCCCGCAGGGCCTGCTGCAGCTGTGCCTGTCCCAGGCGGTGCAGGCACAGGTAATTGCCCCGTCCCTTGAGGACTGCGACCTCCACCGGCATCCCCAGCGCGCCGCCGAGGAGCGGCAGGTCCTTGTCGTACAGCTGATCCTGCAGCGTCCGCGTGCCGGTGGACACCAGCACCCGCAGCCCGGAGCGCAGGACCGGAACGAGATACCCGAAGGTCTTGCCGGTGCCGGTGCCGGCTTCGATCACCAGCAGCCGCCGCTGCGCCAGTGCATCCGCCACGCGCTGCGCCATGTGCAGCTGCTGGCGGCGCGGAACAAACCCCTTCAACGCCCTGGCAAGGCTGCCTCCGGCATCGAAAATCTCTTCTAAATCAGCTTCTTGCACTTAAATTGTGGGCCAATATTACAGAATAGTCATCTGGATGCTGCACATGCGAGGCAAAAGTTGCATGATTGCGGAGACGACCCAAGTCGGCCGTCTATATAATTGAAAGACTAAGGTATTCCTAGCTTCGCCGGCCAACTCCGCAGCCTCAAGAAAATGTGGCAAACCATAAGAAAGCCGGCGCGAAGCGGCGAATTCAACAAGTGACTTCATAAGGACTGAAACGCATGGCCACCGCTCCGCACGCGATCCTCCCGCTGTCGAAACTCTGCCCTGAAGTCACCGAATGGGTGGAGTCAGTGCGCAACCTGACCCAGCCCGCCTCAGTGTACTGGTGCGAAGGGTCTGATGATGAAATCGAGCGACTCACCGAGCAGCTGCAGGCCAGCGGCGAACTCTTGGAGCTGAATCAGAAGGAGTTCCCGGGTTGCAATCTCGCACGTTCCAACCCTTCAGACGTCGCACGCGTCGAACATCTGACCTTCGTCTGCACCCGCAACAAGGAGGATGCCGGCCCGAACAACAACTGGATGTCCCCGAGTGACGCGCACGAGAAGATGCGCGCGCTGTTCGCCGGCTGCATGAAGGGCCGCACGCTATACGTGGTGCCCTACTGCATGGGACCGCTGGATTCACCGCTGTCACGCTATGGCATCGAGATCACCGACAGCGCCTATGTCGTGCTGAACATGCACATCATGACCCGGACGGGCCGGCCCGCGCTGGAGCTGATCTCCCGCACCGGCAGGTTCGTGAAGGGCCTGCACTCCATCGGCGAACTGGATCCGAACCGCCGCTTCATCATGCACTTCCCCGAAGAACTGCTCATCGAGAGCTTCGGCTCCGGGTACGGCGGCAATGCGTTGCTCGGCAAGAAATGCCACGCGCTGCGCATCGCGAGCTACCAGGCGCGCACCGAGGGCTGGCTGGCCGAACACATGCTCATCGTGGGACTCCAGAATCCGCAGGGCGAGACGCACTACATCGCCGCTGCCTTTCCGTCGGCTTGTGGCAAGACCAACCTGGCGATGCTCATTCCGCCGGACTCCATGCCGGGCTGGAAGGTGTTCACGGTGGGCGATGACATCGCCTGGCTGCACCCGGGTCCGGACGGACGGCTCTGGGCCATCAATCCCGAGGCGGGTTACTTCGGCGTTGCGCCCGGCACCAATCCGGAAACCAATCGCAACGCCTACGACATGATCCGCCGCGACACGCTGTTCACCAACGTGGCACTGACGGCGGACAACCAGCCCTGGTGGGAGGGGCTCAAGGAGGGCACGCCGGTGATCGACTGGCAGGGCCGTCCCTATGACAAGGCCGCAGGTCCCGCCGCCCATCCGAACTCGCGCTTTACCGTTGCGGCCCGCAACAATCCGGGCTATTCCCCGCACGCCGATGACGCGAAGGGCGTGCCGATCACCGCGATCGTATTCGGCGGCCGCCGCCGTACCCTCGCGCCGCTGGTGTACCAGGCCCGCGACTGGGCGCACGGTGTGCTGGTCGGTGCCTCGGTCGCCTCGGAAACCACCGCCGCCGCCACCGGCCAGGTGGGGGTCGTGCGCCGCGACCCGATGGCAATGCAGCCGTTCTGCGGCTACAACTACGCGGACTACTGGCAGCACTGGCTGAATGTCGGCGCCAAGCTCAAGAATCCGCCCAAGATCTTCCATGTGAACTGGTTCCGCCGCGACGAGCAGGGCAAGTTCCTGTGGCCGGGGTACGGTGACAACCTGCGGGTGCTGGCCTGGATGCTGGAGCGCGTGGCGGGCACGGCCGGCGCCAACGATACGGCCATCGGCGCCCTACCGCGGCCGCAGGACCTGAACGTGCAGGGTCTGGATATCGCCCCAGGCGCGCTCAACGAGCTGCTGCGTGTCGATCCTGCGCAATGGCGCAATGAGGTCGGCGAGTTCCGCAAGTACCTCTCGCAGTACGGCTCACGGCTACCGGCGGCGCTGACGCAGAACCTGGATGCGGTCGAGAAGGCCTTGACCTAGGGCCTAGTCCTCTTCGCAGATGAAGCGGATGGTCTGGGGCGAGTCCTGATCCGGGAGCTTGCCCAGACCGATCATTCCCTTGCCCTTGATCTGCACGCTGTCCCGGCGCACGAAGGCTTCATCGCCATCCTGGGTCTGCACGAAGGTGCCGTTGGTGCTCTGATCGACGAGCACGAACTTGTGACGATTGATTTCGATGCGCGCGTGCAATCGCGAGATGAGATTGCCCTTGACGATGAGATCGTTGTCTTCTGCCCGCCCGATCACCACGGTCGGATGACGCTCATCGAGCACGATTTCGCGGTCCTGGAACTGTAGCCGCAACCGCAGGTGCGGCAGTGTGCTGTTGCTCATGCCGATGGCCGGAATCATGCTGGTGACGTCCTCGGTCTGCCAGAGGACCTCGTACAGCACCACCTCATTGCCCTGGCCCTTGAGGGTGGCCACGTCGACCTGGCGGACCGCAGCCCGCCATTGCGGCGCGAGCCGCTCGACCACGGCCGCGGTGGTCATGATCTGCATGGCCTTGGCCTGGCTGGTCATGCGGTTGGCCGTATGCACGGTCGATCCGAATACGTCCCGGTTTTCCAGCACCACCGGGCCATAGTGGCACCCGATCCGCAGCGACACCGGCTGGCCATCCACCTTCAGCTGGGAATGGCGGGAAATCTGCTGCTGCATCTGGGAGGCAGCATTGAGCGCCTGGTCGGCGTCGGCGAAGGTCGACATGACCTCATCGCCCATGGTCTTGATGACGGTGCCCTGGTTCTGTTCCGTCGCGGTGCGCATGACATCGATGCAGATGGCCACCATATCGCGGGCCCGCAGATCGCCCATCAGCTCGTAGAGCCGTGTGGACCCCACGACGTCAGCGAAGAGAATGGCCAGCTCGATATCTTTTCCCATGCACCAATTAGACGTGGAGCCGTGCCGTACATGTCATAACGTACCCGGCACTGATCCACGGGATTATACGCAACTGAGGTGTTACCGCTACTTTGCCGCCCTGACCGCCAGGGGGGCAGCCTGGCACAGCAGCTCCGGACCCGCGCCTGGCGCGCGCGCCCCTTCGCTCAGCGCCCGACGGTAATCGCGCGCTCCGGGCTCCCCGGCATAGAGCCCCAGCATGTGACGGGTAATGCTCGCCAGCCGCTCGCCCTGCCCCAGCTGCCGACGGGCGTAGTCCGCCATCCGCTCCAGCACCGCGAGCCGGTTGCTCGCCCCGCCGCTGCCGCCCAGGGCCGCATGCAGCTGTGTCAGCAGCCAGGGACGATGGTAGGCCTCGCGACCCAGCATCACGCCATCGCACCAGGTCAATGCCTCGAGCACGCTGTCCACCTCCCGCAGGCCGCCATTGAGGATCACCGGCAGATCGGGGTGCCGCTCCTTCACCGCTCTGACCACCGCGTACCGCAGCGGCGGGACTTCCCGGTTTTCCTTGGGCGACAGGCCACCCAGCACCGCCTTGCGGGCATGCACAATGACCGCCGCGGCGCCGGCGGCGCGTACCTGCGCGATGAATCCCAGCAGCGCCTGCGCATCCTCATCCGTGAACTGCGTGATCGCCGCGCGCGCCGCGGCATCCTCTCCCACCACCACGCCAATGCGCAGCTTGACGGTCACCGGAATGCGCACCGCCGCATGCATGGCCGCGATGCAATCGGCGACCCGCGCCGGCTCCAGCATGAGGCAGGCGCCGAAGGCGCCGCTGTGCACCCGATCGCTGGGACAGCCGCAGTTGAGGTTGATTTCGTCGTAGCCGAACTCCGCGCCGATGCGCGCGGCCGCGGCGAGATTCTCAGGCTCGCTGCCACCCAGTTGCAGCGCCACCGGATGCTCCGCGGCATCATAGGCCAGCAGACGTTCACGATTGCCACGCAGAATCGCGGCGGCCGTGATCATCTCGGTGTAGAGCAGAACATCCGGTGACAGGGCGCGCAGGAAGTACCGGCAGTGCCGGTCGGTCCAGTCCATCATCGGCGCTACGCTTATTTTTCTATTTAAATTCAACCGGTTAAACTATATTATTTAAGTAACACCTAGAAGCAGTCCTGCCGCGCTGCAGGCCACACGTCTACTGTAACCGAGGCTGTCACCCATGAGCGAAACGACCCCACCGCCGAAAATCATCCATGACCTCGCCGTGGCCTACTGGGCCTCCCGGTGTCTGCACGTCGTCGCGGAACTCGGTATCGCCGATGTGCTCGGCGATGAGCCCCAGACTGCACACTCGCTGGCACAGGCAAGCGCACACAACGCCGCCTCGCGCGTGCTGCGCACTGATGAGCCCGGCTCGATGCGCTCGCTCACGCGCATGATGGGTCTGAAGGTGCACTGGGACGCCTACCGTGAGCTCGACACGGGGCTGCGCACCGGGCAGCCCGCCATCTCATCGGTGGTCGATGGCGGGCTGTTCGGGTATCTGCAGAATCATCCCGAGGCGGGTCGGCTGTTCGACGAGGCGATGGCCGGCAAGTCATTCGCGCAGGTCCGCCCCATCGTCGAGGCCTACGACTTCAGCGGTTTCCGCACGATCGGTGATATCGGCGGCGGTCTTGGCCACATGCTCAGCGGCGTGCTCGAACGCACACCCCAGGCACGCGGCGTCCTGTTCGATTTGCCACAGGTCATCGAGCAGGCACGGCGCGCAGCCAATCCGCGCATCGACTACATCGGCGGCGACTTTTTCAAGGACCCGATCCCGGTCTGCGATGCCTACCTGCTCATGACCGTGCTGCACGACTGGTCGGACCAGGAGTCGGTCGCAATCCTGAGGAACATCAGGGCCCGGGCGCCGCGCAACGCAAAACTGCTGCTCCTCGAAGGAGTGGTTCAGCCTGATGCGCGCGATCACTTTTTGCTGGATCTCGACATCGAGATGCTCGTGATGACAACGGGACGCGAGCGCACCCAACAGGAATGGGACGCCGTGATCCGCGGCGCGGACCTGCGGCTGGCGCGGATCATTCCAGCGGGCCGGTGGTCATCGATCATCGAGGTGGACTTCCCTGGGCACGGGGGTGGAACGTTGTGACCGGCGCAGCTCCGGGCGAGGTACCCTTTCGGGCACATGTCGAACTCCTTGAGCTGCTCCTCGCCCACCGCGACGAAATCGTCGACAGGATCCAAGGGCTGCTGAACGCCCAGCGCAAGCCGGTTCAGTACCTGCAGGACGGCGCCCTGCTCGCCCGCCACTTTGAGGACTGCTGCTTCGCAGTCGCAGCGATCACTCCGGCCCAGGCCCGGCTTCGCGGGCAGCTGCAGGCAGCGCATTGGGCCCGTGGCTTCAGGCCACGCGACATGCCCGGACTGCACAACGACCTGGTCGATCCGGGTCAGATGATGATCCGCAGCTTTCATCTGTGGCAACAGACCCGCTGGCCCGGTCGCAATGGGCGCCTGCAGTACGCGCAGAGGCTGTTTGACCTGTACGTGCTGCGCAGCCTGGAACTGCTGAGCATGCGCGCGTGGGATGCCGCATCGAGCAGCGCCGGGGAGCGGCTGTCGCAGGTTCAGAGCACGCTGGATGCGCTCTGGAGAAGCTCGCCGGCGGGTCAGCCGGTGCTCGTACGCGATGCGCGCTGGCTGTTCGCGTTGGCGCAGAGCCCGACGACCGATGAGCTGGGCGCCTATTTCGAGGTCCTGGAACACATCGCCGGCTCCTTCGTCCCGGAGGACCGGCTGGAGATCCACAAAGCCGCGGTGCAGATGGCCGGCGGACACCTGCGGTCCCAGCTGCGGCACTACCTCATAGCCAAGCATGTGTCGCTTGCGGAGCAGGCACTGGTGCTGAGCTCCCGCAACTCCAATGCCTTGGATTTCGCGATGCTCGTTCAAGGCCTCGTGCCGCTGCTCAAGGCCTATGAGCACGCCTGCCACAGCGCTGACCCGCACCCCAGGCTGCAGCTGGCAAGCGCCATCTGTCAGGGCATTTCCGCGGATCCGGAGCTGTTCGTGAACCGCGTTGATCTCTTGGGCGCCTACACCATGATCGAGCACCTGTTCGTCACGAATGATCACGGTCGAGCTGCCTATACGCCCATGGGACGACGACATGTGCAGCTGCTGCAGGAGTACGCACGCCACATCGGCCGCCTGGCGAAGCCGTTGCATGCGGACAGTGCGCAGTTCAGACCGGTTGCCGGCACTTACTCCCCTTACGGTCTCATTTACGGGTTTTCGTCCAATCTTACCGAGCACATTGCCTTGAAGACCCTGCAATCGGCTCCCGTGACGCATTTCAGCCTGGAGGATGTATTCAGCGATGGCGGCGCCGACAAGCTCGCCTGGGTGAACGGCTGGCGCAAACTGCCGCACATCGACGCTGAGGTGCAGCGCCTGTTCGACTACCCCCAGCAGTTTGCGCAGGATATGTTCGCTCGAATCGAGCAGGCGTTGCAGGAGCGCATGGTCGCCGGTGAGACAACCGCTGCGGCCCGAACCGGGCACCTGTTCATTTCGGCTGCGGATGATCCGGAGGGTGATTCGCGGGCGGCACTGGTGCCGGCGCTCGCCGCGCAGTACATCGGATCCTCAGACCCGCAGCTTGTCGCTGCGGGCACGGCGCATGCGTATGACGAGAAACGCCTGCTGCGCGATCGACAGGAGGGGATGTTCGTTGTGAGTTATGCGACGGCCGGCGGCTGGGTTGCGATCACCAAGGACATCCTCACGGATGTCCTTGGTGCGGCTCGTGACGTGCAGGTGGTCGGGCTTCCGCGCGCAGCGGCCGGCGTGTTGCGATTGATGTGTCCGAATCTTTAGCTACCTGCCACGGAAACTCGCCTGCAGCAGATGCGTCAGGGTGTGGACGTAGCGCAGCTTGCCGTTCTCGATGCGGAACAAATGGCTGTCAGGCGCGCCACTGCCGCCGTTCGGGGTTCCGGCACCGAAAGTGCAGTACACCGACACCGTACCCAGTACTTCGTCCACCACGAACCGGCGATTCACGATGTTGACCCCGGCGGGGACACCCGACTCGCAGGTGTCCGCGGGGGATCCCTTGCCCGTGTAGGCACCGCCCTCGACGCGCACGCATGGATACCCCCAGGGGACCAGGTCGGTGCGCTTCTCGAGGAAGGCATCGAGGTAGGCATTGGCGGCGGCCACCAGCGCGCCGCGCGGAGTGCGCTTCTCGGCGGGGATCGGATCCCAGTTCTCGGCGGATGAATACTTGAGGTAGGCATCGGCGTTGAAGAGCCAGTAGGCCGTGGTCGTCCACAGGACCTCCACCTCGACGATCTTGTCGTGATTGACGCGCAGGCGCGTGCTGAAGATATACGGCGCCGTTTTGTCGGTCACGATGGATTCGGTGATCGTCTGGCAGGTGTCGGTATCCAGAAAACTGCGCTGATGATCGATCTTCATCGGCTTGGTGAGGAACCCCGTCTGGATGTCGGCAGGAGCCACGTTCTCCCAATAGCCGACACCTTTTGCGAGCGGCAGTCCCGACAGGTCCCCCTTGGTCTGCGCGGTGATGTACAGATCCACGGCCTGCTGCAGGCCCGATCGACCGCACGAAACCTCCGCATGGCTGAGCGCGGGAGTCAGGCAGGCAGCACAGAGCGCCAGAGAAAGTCCGGCGAGACTGATGCGTTTCATTGAGAGCTCCTCGGTAAGTCGACCGCGACTAGGCTAGCGTCACACAACCCGAGCGACAAGCCGCGCTCCAAGCTCCGGAAATGCGGGAAACCTGCTAGGATTCCGGCCACTGTTGACGGATAACTAAAGGCGACGAGCAATGTCAAAAACAGTCACCACCGCTTTGTACATCGGGGGCAAGGAACGACAGACCGCGCAGAAGTTGGCGATCGCCGATCCTGCCAAGCCGGGTGTCGTCGTCGGCCAGGCCGCCGCAGCGAGCACGCAGGACGTCAGCGATGCCGTTGCCGCAGCGAAAGCCGCCTATCCCGCCTGGGCTGCCCTCACGCCCCAGAAGCGCGCCGAGAAAATGCTGGCAGCGCTCGGCGGCATTGCCGAGAACCGCGATGACGACGCGGCCATCCTCTCGCAGGAGAACGGCAAGGTCCGCTTCGAAGCCTGGGTTGATTCGCTGGTGCTGGAGCTGCGCTGGAAGCTGGCACTGAGCCACGCCGAGGAGGTGAACGCCGCGAAGGTGCTGCCGCCCGTGCACGGCGCCATTCCGGTTGAAACGACGGTTGCCTACCAGCCGCTGGGCGTCGTGACGATCATCGTGCCCTTCAATTGGCCCGTCGCCATCCTCGGCGCCGCACTGCCGCATGCACTGCTGGCCGGCAATACGGTCATCGTGAAGCCGCCGCTCACGGCACCGCTGGCCACGGCACGCATCGTGCAGCGCATTGCCGAACAGCTGCCCCCCGGCGTACTCAATGTCGTCACCGGCGTCGATGCCAACATGAGCGCGTTGATCCGCAACTCCGATGTCGCGAAGGTCTGCTTCACCGGCTCGGTGAACGGTGGCAAGAAGATGATGGAGATGGCCTCGCACAGTCTCACGCGCGTGACGTTGGAGCTGGGCGGCAACGATGCGGCCATCGTGCTCAAGGATGCCATCCTCGACGACGTGCACGTGGACCGCCTGTTCGCGGCCATCTACGACACTACCGGGCAGATCTGCATGAACGCCAAGCGGCTGTTCGTGCACAAGTCGCGTGTCGATGAGGTGGTCAAGGGCCTGTCCGCGCGCCTGGAGAAGGTGCAGCTCGGCTATGGTCTGGACAAGGGCACGACCATGGGCCCCCTGCACTCACCCGCGCAGAAGACCTTCGTCGACAGCCTGATCAAGGAAGCCAAGGAGTCCGGCGCCCAGGTGCTCGAGTTCGGGGAACTGCCGGGTGGCGACATGAAGGGCGGGAACTTCGTACGTCCGGCCATCGTCGTCGATCCGAAACTCAATCTGCGCGTCGTCACCGAGGAGCAGTTCGGGCCCGTCATTCCGGTGATCCCCTTCGAGACCGAAGAGGACGCCATCCGGATGGCGAATGACAGCTGGGCGGGACTGAGCGGCTCGGTCTGGACGGCTGATCCCAAGACCGCCAACCGCGTCGGCGGCCAGATGGTGTGCGGGTATGTCTGGGTCAACGATCACGGCGCCACCCGACTGGATTTGCGCGCGCCGTTTGGCGGCATGAAGGCATCGGGTATCGGCCGCGAACAGGGTATCGAAGGTGTCCGGGCCTTCCAGGACACCCGCTCCATTGCGCATCTTGATGCGGCGGCGCTGGCGTCCATGGCCCATTGAAATGAATCGATTCGGTGCTATCGGCGCGTCGCTGGCGCTCGTCGCGAGCCTCGCGCTCGCGCAGAGCCCCGATACGGATCTGATCGGTCGCCCGGTGGATCTGGATCTTGCCAAGGGGGTCCAGCCACCGCCGCGCAACACCGCGACACTGCCGACTACATTCGCAGGGGCTGCGAAGACCCAGCCCGTTAATCCCAAATGGGGCACCGTCAAATACCGGCCGAAGAGCCGCCGCGACCTGACGGGGATCTGGATCAATCAAGGCGGCATCGGCTGGACGCCCGGCGTGCCGCCGGGTGCCAAGCAGCAGCCGCCGCTGACGCCTGACTACGCCAAGGCATTCGCGACGCACCTGGCGGATGCCGCCGCCGGCAGGCCGACGGGGGACCCCACCGCATCCTGCCTGCCGCCCGGCATGCCGCGCCTCATGACCATGACCTATCCCATGGAGATCACCATGGGCCCCGACCGGATCATGATCTACGCCGAATGGGACGAACAGGTACGGCGGATCTTCATGGATGGCCGGCCCCTGCCGGTGGATCCCGATCCTACTTTCAACGGCCAGTCGGTCGGGCACTGGGAGGGGAATTTTCTGCATTCCACGGCCTATGGTTTCCGCCTGGAAACCAATATGGAATCCTCGGGCCTGCCCAAGAGCGACAAAGCCATTGCCTACGAGCGTATCTGGCTCGCCGACGATGACACGCTGCGCGATGAGTTCACGCTGGTGGACCCGGTTGCGCTGGTGAAACCCTGGACCGTCACCAAGACCTACAAGCGGGCACCGCCCGACTTCGAGCTCGAACCGTACGTGTGCCTGGAAAACAACCGCAATCCGATTGCTCCGGACGGCAGCATCCATGTGATTCTGCAATCCGGGGACAAACAGAGTGTCCATTAGCCCCGCCCCAAGATAAGCGCCTACGACCGCGTGACCGAGCGCAACGCTGCTTCCAACGCCTCATCTTCGTAGGGCTTGCGCAGGTACACCGCGCCGGGGATCGCTTGCGGGGTGCCCGGCGCCGGGGCGTCATAGCCTGAGGTCACGACGACCTTCAACGCCGCCTGGTGCTTCACCGCCTGCCCGGCCAACTCCTGTCCCGACATTCCCGGCAGGCCCAGATCCGTCACCAGTACATCAAAGCCCTGTGCCGCCAGGCGCTCGAGCGCCTCGATGCCAGTGGCTGCTTCCACCACCGCATGACCCCGCCCTTGCAGCAGATAGCTGGTGCAGGTGCGGATGTCCGCATCATCCTCGACCAGAAGCACCCGCAGAGGTCCCGACGAGGCGGATGCGATAGCGGCAGGGCTCCCCGACCGCGGCGCGCCGCGCGCCGCAAGGCGGCTGAGATTGCGCCGTTCCTGGTTGCGCAGGATGTGGCGTATCTTCCGGGCGAGCGCTTCGCGACTGTAGGGTTTGCTCAGCAGATCGATGCCCTCATCCAGCCGACCGCCGTGCACGATTGCATTTTCCGTGTAGCCGGAGGTGAACAGCACGGCGATGTTCGGCAGCCGCTCGCGCGCCTTGCGGGCAAGTTCCGGGCTGCGCAGCGGCCCGGGCATCACGACATCGGTGAAAATGAGATCAATGGGAATGCCGCTCTCGACGATTGCCAGGGCGCTTTGGGCTTCGCGGGCCTGCAGCACCCGATAGCCCAGCTCCGCCAGCATATCAACGACCGTTGAACGAACGTCTTCGTCATCCTCGACCACGAGCACCGTCTCCGTGCCACCCAGGGTCGGACCGGACTCGATGTTGGTTTCCAGATCCTCCTGGTCCCGCGACCGTGGCAGGTAGAGGCGCACGGTGGTGCCCTGGTCAGGCTCGCTGTAGATCTTGATATGGCCGCCTGACTGCTTGACGAAGCCATACACCATGCTCAGACCGAGCCCGGTGCCCCGACCTTCCGGCTTGGTGGTGAAGAAAGGTTCGAACACCCGTTCGAGGAGTTCGGCGGGGATGCCACAGCCCGTGTCCGTCACGGCGAGCATGACGTACTGACCTGCCGCAACTTCCGCATGCCGCGCAACGTAGTTGTCATCGAGCGCCGCGTTCCCGGCCTCGATCGTGAGCTTGCCGTGACCCGCCATCGCGTCGCGGGAATTGATGGCCAGATTCAGCAAGGCATTCTCCACCTGCACCGAATCGGCAAACGTATTCCACAGGCCGCCGACGACCACCGTCTCGATCTCGATGCCCTCGCCGATCGCCCGGCGCAGCATGTCATCGACGCCGCGTATCAGCCGCCCGAGATTGATGACCTTTGGCGCGAGCGGCTGACGCCGTCCGAAAGCCAGCAGCTGTGAGGCGAGCTTGGAACCGCGATTCAAAGCCGCAACCGCGGTGTCCAGGCGATGTTCGGCGCGCAGATTACCGGCCACATCGCGCGTCAGCAGCTGCAGGTTGCCCGCGATGACCTGCAGCACGTTGTTGAAGTCATGCGCCACACCGCCCGTCAGCCGGCCCACGGCCTCCATCTTCTGCGCCTGCCGCAGCTGCGCCTCGGTATCCGCCCGCTCCGCGATGGCGGCGGCGACGCGGGCCTCCAGCTGCGCGTTGGCCTGCTGCAGGACCTGTTCGGCCTCCTTGCGCTCGGTGATGTCGATGACCGAACCGATGTAACCGAGGAACTCGCCGCCGTCACTGAAGCGCGGCGCGGCCGCACTCAACGCCCACCGGTACTGGCCATCGGCGCGCCGCAACCGATACTCCAACCCGAACGTCTCCTGTGCGGCATTCGCCGCAAAAAAGGCCCGCTGGGAGGTCTCCTTGCTGTCCGGATGCAGTGCGGTCCAGGCACCGTATCCAAGCCCCTGCTGCAGGGTCTGGCCCGTAAACTCCGTCCAGCCGCGGTTGAGGTAGGTCAGCGCCCCACCCGGGTCGGTCATCCACATCATCACCGGTGCGTTGTCGGCCATGTTGCGGAAGCGCGCTTCGCTCTCGCGCAGCTCCCGCGTGGCGTCGCGGCGCACGCGTACCATCTCCAGATTGGCGTTGATCCGGGCGATGAGTTCGCGCGCCGAAAAGGGCTTGGTCAGATAGTCATCGGCACCGGCGTCCAGTCCTTCGATCCGGGCGTCCTCGCCGGCGCGGGCCGAGAGCAGAATGACCGGCAGATCACGCGTGTTCGGGTCGGCACGCAGTGCGCGCAGCAGTCCATAGCCGTCCAGCTCCGGCATCATCACATCGGTGAGCACCAGCTCCGGCTTGCGCCGCCGGATCGCCTCGAGCGCGGCGCGGCCGTTGGCAGCCGTCTCCACCTCCCAGCGTTTGTCGAGCAGGCGACGCACGTAACTGCGCATGTCCGCGTTGTCATCGACGATGAGGACGTGCGCCCCGAGGGTGCGTTCTGCGAATCTAAGATCGGTGACCTCATTCGGACGGTCCGTCACGCTTTCGTCATGCGTTGAGTGCGCCTCCGGCAACCAGCGCAGGGCCTCTTCCACATAGGCTTCCGCGCGCATCGAAGTGGGCGCCAGCTGGCGGTCCGCCCCGATGTGATCCTGGGCCAGATGGGCAGTGCCAAACGGGATCGAAACGACGATCGTCGTGCCCGCGCCGACCGCGCTTTCCACCGCGATCGCGCCGCCGTGCAGGTGCACGAGTTCCTGAACCAGCGCCAGTCCGATTCCCGAACCCTCAAAGGAGCGGCTCTTCTGGCCTTCGATGCGTTGAAAGCGCTCAAAAAGCCTGGGCAGCTCGCGCGGTGGAATGCCAACGCCCGTATCGCGGACCACCACCTCGGCACAGGTGCCATCAGCGGACGAGCGCGTCTGCACCGCAATCTCACCCTCAAAGGTGAACTTGAAGGCGTTGGAAAGCAGGTTGAGGACGATTTTCTCCCACATGTCCCGGTCGACATAGACCGGCTGCGGCAGCGGCGGACAGCTGATCAAAAGGCCCAGGCCGGCCTTCTCGGTCGCGGAATGGAAATTGGAGGCGAGTTCCGCGGTGAATGCCGCCAGATCCGTTTGCCTGTAGCTAGCCTCGACGCGGCCGGCCTCGATGCGCGAAAAGTCGAGCAACGTATTGACCAGCTTCAGGAGTCGCAGGCTGTTGTGATGCGCGGTCTGCAGGCGCACGCGCTGCGCGGGTACCAGCGCCGCCTCGTGTGATTGATCATTCAGCGCATCCTCGATGGGTCCCAGCATCAGCGTCAGCGGTGTGCGGAATTCGTGGCTGACGTTGGAAAAGAACGTCGTCTTGGTCCGGTCGATCTCGGCGAGGGCCTCGGCGCGTCGCCGCTCCTCCTCGTACGCCTGCGCGTTCGCGATCGCGGCACCCACCTGGCCCGCAACCAGGTGCAGGAAGCTTTGGTAGTCCCGGTCAAAGAGGCGAAAGGGGTTGAGTCCGACGACCAGCACTCCCGCCCGCCCGCCTGCGCCCGACGGCGACACCGGCAACAGCACCGCCTGCGCCGGCATCCGCGGCCACGGCCCCGATGGAAACCGGATGCCGCGGCCACTCAGGTCTGAAACGAGCGTCTCGGTCTGTGCGCGCAGCACCGGGCCGAACGGCCACAGCGACTCATCCTCGATCGCCACCTCTTCGGGCGCTGCAGGATCGCCGGGATTGATGCCGGCAGCCGCAGCGAGTTTCATGACGGTGCTGCCCGGTTCGGCCAGGTAGAGCATGGCGAAGGGCAGATCGTGTGGATTGCTCGCAAACGCCTGGGCGGCCCGCTCGCAGACCTCCTGGCGGGTGCGGGCATGAGCCGAATCGGCTGCCAGGTTCCTCAGCAGTCCGAGCTGACGTTCACCGATGACGCGCCGCGTATCATCGCTGTTGGCGCAGAAGATGCCGCCGACCGAGCCATCGTCATTGGGGATGGGGCTATACGAAAAGGTGTAGTAGGTCTCCTCCGGGTAGCCATTGCGCTCCATGATGAGCAGCTGTGCTTCGACGTAGGTTCCGTGGCCGCCATGCATCGCCGTGTCCAGCAGCGGGCCGATGTCCGTCCAGATCTCGCGCCAGACCTCAGTGGTTGGCCGACCCAGCGCCCAGGGGTGCTTACCGCCGACAATCGCCTTGTACGGATCGTTGTAGAAGTAAAAAAGCTCAGGGCCCCATCCGATCCAGATCGGCTGGCGCGAAGTGAGCATGATCCGCAGCGCCATGCGCAAGGCCTGCGGCCAGGTGTCCGGAGAGCCGAGCGGAGTCGACTTCCAGTCGTAATTGCGGATCAGGCCGCCCAGCTCGCCGCCGCCGGAAAGGAACCCGAAGTTGTCGCTCGCCATTCCGCTCCCCCCGAATTACCCCCAATATTAGCGAAAGACCGCGCAGCTTGGGCGTAACGGCGCCGCCAAATTAACCCATTGCGCAGCTTCGCTGACGGCGCGTCGAAGGGCATGGTGCTGTAGGCGGACACCTACTGCGGGCGTGACTTGGCTGCCTCGATGGGCCCGCGCCTATAATCACCACAGCAACAATGCAACAATGATTGAGGATCGCCGGCAAGGCTACCAATGACAGCGGCTGATACGACCACCGAGGATGAACGCGCGCGCCTGGCAGCGGTCGTCGACTCATCGCACGATGCGATCATCAGCAAGACGCTGGACGGTCACATTCAGACATGGAACGCGGCTGCCGAGAAACTCTTCGGCTTCAGTGCCGAGGAAGCAGTCGGCAAACCCATCACCCTCATCATTCCCAAGGAGTTACAGGCCGAGGAAGGTGAGATTCTGGCGCGACTGCAACACGACGAGTGCGTGGAGCACTTCGAGACCATCCGCATCAACAAGGCCGGCCGCCGGATCCCGGTTTCGCTCACCGTTTCCCCCGTGCGCGACGTGGACGGCAGGGTCATCGGGGCTTCGAAAATCGCCCGCGATATTTCCGAGCGGCAAGGGGCCGAGCGGATCCTGCGGCACACGCAGGCGCAACTGGCAGCCCATGCTGACGGACTTGAAAAGCTCAACGAATGCACCGCCCGGCTGTGGAGCTGCCACACACTGCAGGGGGGACTCGAGGAGGTCCTGAGCGCGGTGGTGGACCTGATGGGCGCGCAGAAGGGCACCATTCAGCTACTGGATGAAACCGCGACGATTCTGAGAATCGTCGCCCAGCGTGGTTTCGAGCGGGATTTTCTCGAATTCTTCGACGAAGTAACCACTGCCGACGACAGCTCGTGCGGGCGCGCACTGAAGGCCGGCGAGCGCATGATCGTCGAGGACATCGAGACCGACCAACGCTCCGCGGGCCTGCGCGAGCGGGCCCGCGCCGCCGGCTACCGCGCGGTGGTCTCGACCCCGCTGATCGGACCGGACGGGACGCCGTTCGGCATGCTCTCGACCCATTTCGAAGCCGTCCACCGCCCGGGCGCACAGCAGCTGCGGCTGCTCGACCTGTTCGTCCGGCACGCCTGCGACTTCATACGGCGCTGCAAGATGGAGCAGGCCCTGCGGCTGCGGGAGGAATCCTTGCGTGATGGCGATCGGCGCAAGGATGAGTTTCTGGCACTGCTCGCCCATGAACTTCGCAATCCCCTCGCCCCGGTCCGATACGCACTGGCCACGATCCGCAAGCCCAGCCTGACGCCCGAACAGCGCAACCGCGCCAACGAGATAATCGAACGACAGGTCGTGCACATGAGCCATTTGCTGGATGACCTGCTGGACGTGTCCCGTATTACGCGCGGGGCGATCGTGCTGAAGAAGACCCGCACCGAGCTCCAGCCGATAATCGCGGCCGCAATCGATGCCGCGCGGCCGGTGATCGAGGTCCGACAGCACAGCCTGTTCGTCGAACTGCCTGAGGATCCGGTGTATCTTCAGGCGGACCCGGTGCGCCTGACGCAGGTCTTCTCCAACCTGCTGATCAATGCCGCCAAGTACACCAACTCGAAGGGCCAGATACAGGTAAAGGCGGTCACGGACGGACCGGATGTCGTCATCTCGGTCAGGGACAACGGTGTCGGCATTTCCGCCGAATTGATGCCACGGCTCTTTACATTATTCACCCAGGCCCGCGTGGCGCAGGAACGCTCCGAGGGCGGACTTGGCGTCGGCCTTGCCCTCGTCCGCGGCCTGGTCACCCTGCACGGCGGACATGTGCAGGCGCGCAGCGGCGGCACCAATCAGGGCAGCGACTTCTCCGTGCACCTGCCGATGAGCTCCGTCGCAGACGCGGACGGTCCGGCGCAGGCACCGGCGACCGCGGGAAGCGTCCAGCGCGGGCTGCAGGTCATGGTGGTCGATGACAACCATGATGTGGCCGAGAGCTGCAAGACCCTCCTCGAGCTGTCAGGGCATCGCGTCAGCACGGCCTACACCGGGCGCGAGGCGCTCGAACTGGCGGAGAGCCTGCGTCCGGATGTCATGCTGCTGGACATCGGGCTGCCGGATATCAGCGGCTATGAGGTGGCCCGGCGCATTCGCGCGAGCACCTGGGGCGGCAATGCCGACCTGATCGCCATCACCGGCTGGGGCCAGGAGTCGGACCGTGAACGGGCATTTCGCGCCGGATTCGATCACCACCTGACCAAGCCGATCTCCACCGATTCGCTGGAAACCCTGCTGCAATCCCTGCATTTGCACCCCGCGTGAGTCGGAGTATCGTACGGTCCCGTGGCCGTGCGAACCAAACAAGAAAAAGCCAATCTGCGCCTGGTGGAGCGGATCTACGCGGAAGTGCTGGGGCCGATCGACTCCCGGGCGGTCGACGCGCTGTTCGATCCCGGATACATCCAGCATAACCCCGGCGCCGCCACCGGATCCCAGGGACTCAAGGAGATGCTGGATCGGGCAAGGGTCAAATATCCGAAGTGCGAACATCGGGTCAAGCGCATGCTCGCCGACGGCGATCTGGTGGCCGCCCATGTGCACGTGATCTTCCAGCCCGGCGATGATGGATTCGCGGTCGTGGATATCTTCCGCATCGCCAAAGGCATGATCGCCGAGCACTGGGACGTGATGCAGCCCATCACGGCGAACTCGAAAAACAACAACGGGCGCTTTTAGAGGGGGATCTGAATGGAACTGAACCTGCCGGCCTCCGGAGTCACCTACGCAGGCCGCAACACCTTGCTGGGTCGCTGGTCCTGGGCGGCCTTTGACGGCGCCCGCAGTCCCTTTCAGGTGCTGGTCGTCATCTTCGTCTTCTCGGCCTACTTCAGCACCGTCGTGGTCTCCGATCCGGTACGCGGCCAGGTGCTCTGGAGCTTCACCAGCGCGATCGCCGCCATCATCATTGCGATCGGAGCACCGATTCTGGGAGCCATTGCCGACGCCGGCGGCCGCCGCAAGCCCTGGCTGATCGCCTGCATCTGCTTCGGTGTGCCCTCGATGATCGCCCTGTGGTTTGCGACCCCCGCAATGGGCGCGGGGCTCGGCTGGATTGCCGTGGCCATCGTCGGCGGCATTTTGTTCTACGAGTTCTCCGCCATCTTCTGCAACGCCATGCTGCCGAACGTTGCGCCGCGGGAAATCGGCTTCTGGAGCGGCATGGGATACGCCCTCGGCAATGGCTTCGGCGTCGTCCTGTTCCTGTTCTTCCTGTTTGCGTGGAGCTGGAATCCGCATCCGCTGTTCGGGCTCGACAAAACCCTGCACGAACCGGAACGCGCCGTGGGTGTGCTCGCGGCGGTGTGGATGGTGGTATTTGGCCTGCCGTTGTTTGTGTTCACTCCGGATTCCGCCGGCACCCATCTGAGCGCCGGCACGACTGTTCGCAAGGGCCTGAAGAACCTGCTCGAGACGCTCGGCAGGATCCGGCAGTACCGCAATGTCGGTGTGTTCCTGATCGCGCGCATGACCTACAACGAAGGGTTTGTCGTGCTGATGAGCTTTACCGGCGTGTATGCCGCCGGGGTTCTGCGCTGGAGCGCCGAGGCGCTGATCATGCAAGGACTGCTCAACAGCATCGCGGCGTCATTGGCGGGTCTCCTGGCGGGCTGGATGGACCTGCGGATCGGGTCACGGCGCAGCGCCATGATTTTCGTGGCCGGCTCCCTGTTCGCCATCGTGATCGTGTGTTCAACGAGTCCCGATACGGCCCTGTTCATTCATCTGGCCCCGCCGCTGCGCCAGTACGGCGGCATGTTCCCGACCGTTCCGGACCTGGTGTTCTGCGCAGCGCAGGTCGCCGCAGCCACCTTCGTCACCGGCGGCCTGGCCTCCAGCCGCGCGCTGATGGGCAAGCTCGCGCCGGCGCCAATGCTCAACGAGTTCTTCGGCGTCTACGCGATGTCGGGAACGGCGACCTCGTTCATCGGACCGCTGGCAATCGGGCTCGTCACCACGGTCTCGCACAGCCAGCGCATCGGCATCGCCAGCGGCATCGTGTTCCTGGTCGTTGGCATGCTACTGCTGCTGCGGGTCAAGGAGCCGGCAGTCGCAGCAACGGCCTAGCCACTGGCCCAGAGGTGCTGGGCGGCGTATGCGCGCCACGGCCGCCAGGGTTCGGCGCGTTCCAGCAGCTGCGCCGCCGAGGGGCGCTGCCCCCGGCCGTCGGCCAGGGCACGCATCAGGCCGATATCGGACGCCGGAAAGGCGTCCGGCTCGCGCAGCTGCCGCAATGCGATGTACTGCGCGGTCCACTCCCCGACACCGCGGATCGACCGCAGCCGCGAGATGGCCGCTTCGAGATCACAGTTTGCGCCGAAGAGCTCAGGATTGCCGATCGCAGCGGCCGCGACGCTGCTGAGAGTGGCGGCCCGGCTGCGCGGCATGCCCAGCGTCGTCAGATCAGCCCGCGCCAGGGCCTCGGGTGTCGGGAAGAGATGGGTCAAGCCATCGACCGGCTCCGCCAGCGGCTCACCATAGGCGGCAACCAGACCACCGGCGAGCCGGATGGCCGCAGCGACCGTGATCTGCTGACCCAGCACTGCGCGAATCGCCAGCTCAAATCCATCCCAGGCTCCGGGCACCCGCAGTCCCGGGCGCTGTTTCAGCAGCGGTGCAAGTGTCGGATCGGTGCGCAGATGCGCCGCGATGCTCAGCGGATCTGCCGCCAGGTCAAACTGCCGCCGCAGGCGAGCGATGATGTTCGGCAGGACGGCAAGCCTGGAAATGCGGATGCTCGCACGCAGGGCGTGGCCAGCGGCCGGACGCACACTGAGTGTTCCTTGGACACCGTCCAAGGCCATGGTTCGTGAATAGACACCCGCGGCGACCCGTTCGACACCCGCAATGGCGCGTGGCGCCAGAAATGCAAGCATTGCCGACCAGTCATAGGGCGGCTTGTAGCGCAGCAGCAAACTGAGTTCACCGTGATCCGAAATCGCGATGTCCGGCCCGCTCAGTCGACGCAGCGCACCCGGCGGCCGCCCGAACAGCGCCACGAAGGTCTCGTTGAACCTGCGGATGCTGCCAAATCCCGCGGCAAACGCGATCTGCGTCATGGGCAGGTGTGTTTCGTGAATCAGCTGTTTCGCCAGCAGGATGCGCCGCGCCTGCGCAACGCCGATCGGTGAGGCACCCAGATGCTGGCGGAACAGGCGACGCAACTGACGCTCGCCCATCCCCAGCCGTTCGGCCAGCGCGTCGACGCTGCCGTTGTCGAGGGCGCCCAACTCGATCAGCGCGAGGCCACGCGAGACGCTGTTCGAGGTGCCGCGCCACGCCGCCATATCCGGAGCCGTTTCGGGCCGGCACCGCAGGCAGGGCCGGAACCCCGCCTCCTGCGCGGCCGCCGCGGTTGGAAAGAATTCGACATTGCGGGATTGCGGGGTGCGCGCCGGACAGATCGGCCGGCAGTAGATTCCGGTGGTCTTAACAGCGGCGAAAAACCGCCCGTCGAAGCGCGCGTCACGCAGTTTCACCGCCCGGTAGCAGGCATCGTGATCGAGGTCCATGCTGCGGATGTTCCCATCAAAGCAGGCGCCGCACTAGCGGTTTTCGGACATGAATGTACGGCGTCCGGCAAAGGACTATCATGTCCGAAATCCGCCAGCGCTCGCCACGGAGCAGGGTGACAATCGCCCGCCGGTATTCTCACGGTGGCCAGCCAGCTTCAAGGACGGCGATATGCGCTACGTATACAAGACCCTGAAATCTCCGCTCGGCGTGCTGAAGCTCATCGGCAGCGACCACGGCCTCGCCGCGGTGCTCTGGGAGCACGATGACTCACTGCCGCAGCACTTCGGCGCGGTCGCTGTGGACCTGCGCCACCCGGTTCTGGTCCAGGCACAGCAGCAACTGGATGAATACTTCTGCGGATCCCGCAAACGTTTCACGGTGCCGCTGGACTTCGTCGGCACCGAATTCCAGAACAAGGTCTGGAATGCCCTGCGCACCATTCCGTTCGGCGAGACCCGCAGCTACGGCGAGATTGCCGAGCAGATCGGGAGCAGCAAAGCCGTCCGCGCCGTCGGTGCTGCAAACGGCCGCAATCCGATTCCGGTCATCGTGCCCTGCCACCGCGTCATCGGCGCCGACGGCACTTTGACCGGGTTCGCGGGCGGACTTGAGATCAAGGCGCGGCTGCTGGCGCTCGAGGGACGCCCGCTCAACCCGCGGAATGGCCAGCTGGCGCTGGGTGTTTGAGCATGTCGCCGCCGCGCCGCACCGAGATGCTCGAGATCAGGCCCGCGCGCAACTGATAGCTGACCAGCACTCTGCCCTCGATGTACTCCCCGGCTTTGAGCGCGCCGACCACGAAATCGGGCGCGTCCCGGGTCGCCGTGAAGCGCGTGACGGCGTCCAGTTCGATGGTCGAGTCGGTCATGTGAACGCTGTTGATGGTGAGCTGCTCGCGAACCGACTGAAACATCGGGCGGTAGAAGTCGATGATGCCCTGACGACCCAGGATCGGCGGCACTGAGCCGAGCTCCAGGCGTACGTCCTCGGTATAGAACTTTGGAAAACGCTGGAAGTCCGCATTGCTGAAGGCGGACACGTAGGCGTGGAATGCGGCCTGCTGGCTGGGGTGGGTCCCCAGTCGTGGCAGGTTGGTGACGCCCCGGTTCGGGGGCCAGGTCATCGACTTCAGCTCAACCACTCTGCCCTCGCGCAGCCTGTAGGTGACGAAGAACTTGACCGTCACCAGGTCCCCCGGGTGCAGGTGTCCGAAGGGGAACTCCGCCCGTTCCTTGGTCGCATGAAAGTCCATGTCGACCTCCACGAAAATCAAATCCTCCCGCTGCAGTATGTTCTGGGGCCGCATGACTTCACGCACGCCATCGTGCGCCCAGTCCAGGAACGCCTTCAGTGCCGCCCTGCCCCGGTAGTCGCGCGCCCCGCCCGTGAACAACACGTCCTCGGCAAAGAACCGGTCCACGAGCGCCGCGTCATCGCCGGTATTGAACACGGCGATATAGTCGTCGTAATTAAGCATCGCCAATGAACCGCACCCCGCGGCCCCCTCTTGATTGACACCCAGCATGCGATCCGCTGATACTCGTTGTCAAGACAACGTTGTTGTCACAACGACGCGGACCGCAATGCGCAAAAAACCTGTCAACGCCGGTGGCCGACCCCTCGAGGATCTCATTGCGGTGCGCATCGTCAGAATCGCCGAGGTCGTGGCAAGGCTTGCCACGCAAACCATCGAAGCCAGGGTGGGTCTGCGCAATACGGACCTGCGGATTCTCAATCTGCTGGACCGTGCCGACGGGGTGAGCGTGAACGAGATCGCCCGCCAGGCGCATGTCGACAAGGCCTGGGTCAGCCGCTCGCTGCAGCACCTGGAAACTGCCGGACTGGTCACGCGCAGCGGCCTGAAGCAGGATTCGCGCGTCACGCTCATCAGGCTTGCAGCGCGCGGCCGGGCCAAACTTGCCCAGGTGCGCCCGCTGGCAGCCGATCATGAATTGCGCCTGCTCGCCGGCATCGACCAAGGGGCCCTCAAGGCGCAGCTGGAGCGCCTGATGGCCAATGCCGAGGAACTGCTCACCGAAGGTCTGCCGTCATGACCCAGCCGCGCACGTACCGCTTCCGCCAGCCCCTTAACTCTCCCGAACAGCGCGGCGCGCGACCGCGGCAATTCAGCCGCGAGGAAACGCGCGGCATGATCATTGAGCGGGACGTCGAGATCCCCACCCGGTTCGGCTATGCCCTGTACGCAGATGTGTTCCGGCCGCTGGCGGGGGCGAGGGTCCCGCCACTGCTCGCGTGGACGCCTTACGGCAAGCACGACCCGGCGCCGCTGGCAAAGATCTATCCCGCCAGCGGCGTGCAGCCGGACTGGATGTCGGACCTGACGATTTTCGAGGCGCCCGACCCGCTGTTCTGGGTGGCACAGGGTTACGCGGTCGTCACCATCGACATTCCCGGCGTCTGGCACGCCCAGTCACCCGCCATCTACCTGTCCCCCGAAGAGGCGCAAGCCTTCGCGGACGCAGTGGAATGGGCCGGCGTTCAGCCCTGGAGCAACGGCCGGGTCGGACTTTCCGGGGTCTCCTATCTCACCGTCATGCAGTGGCGGGTTGCCGAACTGAACCCACCGCACCTGGCCGCCATCAACCCCTGGGAGGGTTGGTCGGATACCTATCGCGAGGTGGTGCGCCATGGCGGCATTCCGGACAGCCACTTCTGGTCCTACATCCAGGTGCGCTGGGGTGCATCAGACCAGAAGATCGAAGACCTCTGGGCCGAAACCGCCGAACACCCGTTCCTGGACGACTTCTGGGAATCCAAGGCCGCCGCGTTGGAGCGGATCCGCGTGCCGGCGTACGTCGTCGCGAGCTGGAGCGATCACGGGCTGCACTCGCGCGGCACGCTGGAGGGCTTTCGCCGCATCGCGTCCCGCGATAAGTGGCTGGAAGTCCACGGCCGCAAGAAATGGGCGCACTACTACGACCCGGCAAGTCGCGCCCGGCAGCTGGCGTTCTTCGAGCACTTCCTCAAGGGCCGGGCCGCGCTGCCCGCGTGGCCACGGGTCGATGTTGAAATCCGCGAGCGGGCCCACCAGGCGCATCGCCGCGCCTCGACCGACTGGCCGCTGCCGGAAGTGGTCTATCAGCGGTTTCACCTGGCGGCGCACTCCGGGACGCTCGAACCGGCACCGGTTGCGCGGCAGTCTGCGTGCAACTATGACTCTCTGGCCGAGGATGGCGCTGCAATCTTCGACCTGCGCCTTGCGGCGCCGACCGACATCGTCGGACACCTCTGGTTGAAGCTCTTCGTGTCCAGCGATGAGGGCGATGATCTGGACCTGTTCGTTGCCCTGGAAAAACTGGACATCGACGGTCACGCGGTCGGCTTCATTCACTACGCCATCTTTGAAGACGGGCCGGCTGCGCTCGGGTGGCTGCGGGTTTCGCACCGCACCCTGGACAGGCAGCGATCGACGCAGTTTCTGCCGGTGCTGGCCCACACGCTTGAGGCGAAGGTTCGCCCGGGCGAGATCGTCGAAGCGGACATCGAGATCTGGCCGACCGGCACGCACTTTGCGGCCGGCGAGACGCTGCGGCTGCGGATCCAGGGTCGGGATATATACCGGGCTGCCAAGCCCCTGCTCTACGCGCGGCACGAGGCCACGGTCAACCGCGGCATTCACCGGGTCTGGACCGGCGGTGTCACGGCATCCTGGTTGCAGCTGCCGGTACTGAAGGACTAGCGGCTAGGTCGGCAACGCGCCCGAGAACTTCATCTGAATTGACCCGCGACGCTCCAGGAATTTCCACACACCATGCTCACGAATGAAACGATCCTGCATTTCCCCGAAATAGATGGGCCCACTGGAAATGAACGGCGGTGCCGCATCCTGCGGCGGGGTGGTCGAAATCATGGTGAGGTAGGAGAGCCCGCGCGCCGAATCCCGGCTTTCCACATCGATCATCACATTCGTGCTGAGGTGTTTGGTCAGCAGGGTCTTCGGACGCGTGATCAGCGATGCCCGGATGGCTTCGCGGCCCTGGATCACCTGCCCCGGGTTCATCGGGCGCGCAAACGAGCCGTGTTCCGCAAAACAGTCGGCAGCGGCATTCATGTCACCCAGGTCCAACGCCCGGCCATAGACGTGGGTCAGCCGTTCGCAGGCCCGTTCGATTTCAGTCCGCTCGGCCGCGCTCAGGACATCCGACATGTGGGTTCCCCTTTCCGCCATCAACCAGGTGCTCGAGTGGATTGTAGCCCCTGGAGTGCTGTCCGGCACGTCCTTGAGCAAGCACGCGGCGAAGAAGCGCGCGATAATGGCCTCGTTGCCATGCTGCAGGCACGTTAGAAGAAGGGAATTCAATCATGCTCAAGCTCTATCATGCTGAACCTGCGGCGAACTCCCTCAAGGCCCTGATCAACGTCAAGGAGAAGGGCCTCGAATTCGAGAGCATCTACGTCGACCTGCACAAGTTTGAACAGCATGAGCCGTGGTTCGTCGCCATCAACCCGGAGGGCCAGGTGCCCGTGCTCGACCATGACGGGCACATCATCACGCATACCACGGTCATCGGTGAGTACCTGGAGGATGCGTTTCCCGAAGCGCCGGCACTGCGCCCGGCCGACCCGCTGGGCAAGGCCCGCATGCGGTACTGGAACAAGTTCTGCGATGAGCACGTGATGAACTACGTCTCGATGCACGGCTGGCACCGTCTGGTGAGCGTCATCGCACGCTCGATCGATGGCGGCGAGTTCGAAAAGCTCATGACGCGCATTCCGCTGCACGAACAGCGGGAGAAGTGGCGCACTGCGCGATCCGGCTTCAGCGCAACGGATCTCGCCAATGCGACCCGCAAGATCGAGGTCGCCGTCGACAAGGTCGAGCAGCAGCTGCAGCGCACAACGTGGCTCGCGGGCGAGACGTACACCCTCGCCGATATCAACTTCTTTGCCATCGGCGGCATGGCTCTCGACCGGCTGTTTCCGCATTTGAATGTCGGCAGCCGTGCGCCACAGCTGTCGAAATGGGTTGCCCGCATGTATGAGCGCCCCGCCGTGAAGGCGGCGTTCGCCATGCCGAACCGGACCAACCCCGCCTTCCGCACCTTCACCGGGGAGGCGCGCTAGGCATGGCCCGCTTGACCCGTCGCGAAGCCCTGCACATGGTTGGCCTGGGCGCCGCCGCGCTGGCCGTCACGCCCCTGATCGCGCGGGCGCAGGCGCCCGGCTTTCCCCAAGGCGCCATCATCCGCACCCTGTTCAAGGACCTCGCACCCGAGGAGCTGGCCGGCGGCGCGACGCTGTTCCACGAACACCTGTCACTGGGCGAGGACTTCAGCGATCGGTTCCGCGCCGCGTCCCAAGCGGTGCTCGCGGCGCAGGGTATCGCCGTGCCTGCCGGCGCCACCGCCCCGCCGCCGGCGGCGCCAGGTCCGGATCCCATGCGCAATGTCGAGCTCATGGCACAGGAACTGCGTGACGCGCAGCACGATGGTGTGGCGTGCATCGTCGATGCCAGCCTGGAAGGCGCGGGCATGGACCTGAACTTCATTCGCCAGGCGGCGAGGATGTCCGGTCTGCCGGTCGTGAAAGGTGCCGGCTTCTACACGCAGCCCTTTTACCCAAAGGATGTTGCGGCCCTGAGCGAAGCGCAGCTCACTGCGGCGCTGATCCGGCAGGCCGACACCTATCCGGCTGGCGCCTTCGGCGAAATCGGCTCGTGGGACGAAATCACGGCACTGGAACGGCGCGTGTTCCGCGCGGTCGGCAAGGCGCATCTGGCGACCAACCTGCCCATCTTCACGCACACCGGCATTCCCGGAAAATCGGCCATCGAGCAGCTGGATATCCTGGAGGACGCGGGCGTGGATCCGCACCGCGTGGCCATCGGCCACCTCGGCAACCTCACAGACCCCAACCTCTACGTTCACAAGACGCTGTGCCGGCGCGGCGCGTTCGTCGGCTTTGATCGCCAGGGCAGCGCCCGCGATGCCCCGGTCGTGCCGCTGGTCATGGCGCTGATCGAGGCGGGTTTTGCGGATCACATCCTGATTTCGGGAGACGCCTTCCGCGGCTACGCCCGGCCGATCACGGTGTTCGCGCCGAAGTTGAAGGCGGCGGGCGTGGACGATGCCACGCTGCACCGGATCACGGTCGACAACCCGCGACGCTTCCTGGCCTTCGTGCCCAAGCGCCCGCGCAGCGCAAGCACCTGAGCGTCCTAATGCCGGATCGTGGACAGCGCTCCGCCATCCACGGCCCACGCGGCACCGTTGACGAATGAGGCTGCTTCGGACAGCAGGAAGGTCACGACCTCACCGACTTCTTCCGGCGTGCCGATCCGATCCATGGTCGCAACCTTGCCCAGCGTCTTCTTGCCCGCCGCAACGTCGCCTTTGAACATCATGCGCAGCATCGCTTCCAGCAACGGCGTGTCGATCACGCCCGGCATCACGGCGTTGACCCTCACACCCTTGGCACCCACCTCGCTGGCGGCCGTACGGGTGAGCCCGATCACGGCGTGCTTGGTCGCGTTGTAGGCGCAGGCGCCCGCGAGGCCGCGCTCGCTCGCAATCGAACCGGTATTGACGACCGCGCCCTGACCTTGGCGGAGCATGACCGGCAGCACGTACCGCAGTCCCAGGAAAATGCCCTTCTGATTGACGGCGACGATGCGGTCGTACTCGGCTTCCTCGTACTCGTAGATCGGCCCGAGCTTGCCTTCCATGCCGGCGTTGTTGAAAAAACCGTCGATCCTGCCGAATGCCTCGACGGCCCGTGCAACGTACGCCTGTACGTCCGCCGAGCGGCTGACATCCGCCACATGGGTTTCGACGCGTCCGCCCAGCGCCTCGACGGCACCGCGGCGTGCGCTGAGTGCCGCGGCGTTGATGTCCACCAGCAGCACGTCGGCCCCCGCGCGGGCCAGTGTCATGGCCGCCGCATGCCCGATCATGCCCGCCCCGCCCGTGATGACCACGGCCTTGCCTTTCATGGACTGCGTCATCGATCCGCTCCTGATGGTGATTTGGAACTGCGAAACGGCATGGTCAATACAAACAGAATCCCCCGCCAGCCCAGCAGCTTGAGTCCCTCCCTCACATCGGCGGGAGTCAGGCTCGCGGTCATGGGCATGGTGCCGAAAACCTTGGCCCTGATGACCAGCTTACCGCCATCGCGCTCGATGCGACTGACGGTCATCAGTTCGCGGCGATCCGGACCGTACAGCTTCATGCGGGGGTTTCCAATTTCTCAAAATCAATCTTGAGATCCTCGCACATCACCTGGGCGGTGGCGCGACCGGCACCGAACACGCCGCCACCGGGATACTGGAACGGTCCTACCAGGTAGATCCGCTCGATGCCGGGGACACGGTACTGACCCAGATCCGGCGTCGGACGGTGTGCGCCGCTTTGATAACTGGTCGTGGCGATGCCGTGCAGGTCACCGCGGAGGAAACTCGGCGAAGTACGCTCCATGTCGACGGGACTGTCGCAGTGGAAGTCGAGCAGTACCTCATCGAGGTTCGACACGAAGACCCGCAACCGGTCGAGCATGCTGCGCGCATAGGCGTCCTTGGACTCGTCCCAGGTTCTGCCATCCGGGCGCACATACGGCGCGTAATCCCAGATATGCGCAATGCCCTTGCCCGGTGGCGTGCGGGTGTCATCGAACATGGTGAGGGAGCCCAGGCCCAGCAGATGGGTGCGCATGAAGCCGCCATAGCGCAGGTCATCGAAGCACTCGCGCAGCTCCCGATACGTCTGCGGCAGCAGTTCGATCATCACCGACTGCACCGGATCGGGCGTGCGGAACCGCAGCGGACCATCCAACGCGGCATGCACCGTGACACACGCCGCCTCGGTGATGTGCGTGGCCTCCGCCGCCTTGCGTACCTCCGGATCGATCCCGGGGACCAGCGACGCCAGCTTGTGGGGGTGGATGGCGCCGATCACGGCATCGCGTGCCAGGTACCGGTTGCCATCCGCGGTGATGACACCGGCTGCGCGGCCATTGCTGACCACGACCTCGCGCACATCCTGGCTGGCGAGCACCGTCCCGCCGCGATCCTCGATACTGCGGGTCAGGGCCTCGGTCAGTTTGCCGCTGCCACCGACCGGCACGCCGAACCCATAGGCTTCCAGGAAGCCCAGGAACACGAACACGCCCAGCCCGGTTGCCTTTTCATCCGGCGACACGAGGTTCTCACCCGCAACGCGCGCAAAATGCGCCCGCACCTTGTCGTGTTCGAAATAATCGCGCAGGACATCATGGCTGCTCATCTGCATGGCACGCCAGAACTGCTGCCCTTCGCGGCTCTGGTCGAGAAACGCATTGCCGGCGCCTACCGGCATCGGTGGCGTGTACAGCGTGGAGACCAGCATCGGCAGCCACGCCGCCGCCTGCGCCGACAGCCGCAGGAAGGACTCCGCGTCGCGCTTGGAGAATTTTGCGATCTGCGCCGCCGACTTCTGGGGATCCCGGTACAGCGCCAGCGTCGAGCCGTCCTCGAACACCGACATCATCGGGGATTCCGGAAACAGGTAGCGCAATCCATAGCGGCTCTTCAGACCCAGCTCGTCCCGCTGCAGCAGGGGGTTGGCCTGGATGAAGATATGCGTCATCGAGTGCTGATCGTGGCGGAATCCGGGCCGCGTCAGCTCGCGCGTGACGACGCCACCGCCGAGCCAGGCGTTGCGCTCCAGCACCAGCACGCGTTTACCGGCCTTCGCCAGGTACGCGGCCGCCACCAGTCCGTTGTGGCCGCTGCCGATGGCGATGATGTCGTAGCTCTTCGCATCAGCGGCAGAATTTGATTGCGCGGCTTTGTCTGATTGCCTGATCATAGGATCGACAGACGAAAAGCAAGGGGGATGTGTGTCATGAGTCAGTCCAATGCGCCGAACGAAGTGATAGTGCGGAAATTCTTTGAGCTGCTGAACGCCGAAGACCTCGAGGGCGTGCGCGCCCTGCTCACCGAGGATGCCGCCTGGCTGCCCCAGGCGCGCGACATGCCCGGAGCCGGGGAGTACCGCGGACGCAATGTCATCGTCGATGACTTCCTCAGGCCCATCCGCGGGATGTTCGCGCCGGGAAGTCCATCGAACCGCATCCTGTCGATCGCTTCAAACGGACCCCTGGTGCTCGTGGAGACCCACGGTACGGGCCATCTGCAGGATGGCCGCAGCTACGATAACCGGTATGCGTGGGCGTTTGAACTGCGCGACGGGAAGATCGCCGTGCTGCGCGAGTACCTGGACAGCTATTACATTGTCCGGCTGTTCGGCGCGACCTGAGATTCAAGGCGCCATGCCCCTTCTGTGGCAAGGAGCTCAATTGGCGCGCAGGTACAGCGGCAGTTTGGCGGGGCCGTGGCCGATGGTGGTCATCCACGGAGTCGGCTCCGCCGCGATCTCGATTCGCGCGACGCGGCGCGCCAGTTCGGTCAGCAGCACGTGTGCCTCCATCTGCGCCAGCACCCGGCCGACACAGGCGTGGACGCCGTAGCCCCAACCCACCTGCTTCTTGAGGTCGCGTGACATGTCGTACCGCTGCGGATTCTCCCAGGCGCGCGGGTCGCGATTCGCGGCCGCGAACATCAGGCCCACGCGCTGGTTCGCCGGCACGGTATAGCCGCCGATGTCCACCTCGCGGGTGGTGATGCGGCCGGCCATGCGTGAGGGGGAATCCCACCGCAGGCTTTCGTCAAAGGCGGCCCGCACCAGGCCCGGATCCTGCCGCAGCTTCTGGTACTGATCCGGAAACTTCGCGAACGCGTACATGGCATTGGCCATGGTCATGATCGTCGTGTCGGCGCCGGCCGACAGCACGGTCTGCAGCAGCAGCTTCGCCTCCGCCTGAGTGACGACGCCCTCATCGGCCATGCCATACAGGACCATGCCGATGCCGCCCGCGGCGAGGTTGTCCCGGTCGCAGCACTTCTCAATCCAGGCCAGCACCGGATCGATGTCGACCATGGCTTCGCGGAACAGCTCATTCTCGGGGCCCATGGTGGCCCACACCATGTGACCGAAGGCGTACATGTGTTCGCGTCCTTCGACCCGCACACCGATGGCATCCGGTAGCGCCTTGTAGACGAACCGCTGCGTGATGTCGTGGACTGCGTCGATGACGTTACCGGGACGTGACATCAGGTCGTCAAACAATGCGGCAACGTCGCGCTCGAACGACTGGCGCAGGTTGCCGAGCACCTGGTTGGAGAGCGCCTTGGAGATCACCTGGCGCACATGGGTGTGGCGCGGCGGGTCATCCGTCAGGAGGATCTCCGGACGCAGCGAGTTCGGGTCGTGCCAGGGCCGCGACTTCGAGGAGAACGTCTGCCAGTCCGCAAGGCCCGCGGTGACATCCGCGTGCCGCGTGATCAGCACCGTGCCATCGGGCAGCCGCACCACGGGTGAGAATTCGCGCAGCGTGTCGTCTACGGCGCGGGCGTTGCGCACCGATTCGTGGCTGAACAGATCAACGGTGTAATCAGGTATCGGCTGGCCCATCGGGTAACCCTTCAGTCCTGCGACTTCAATTTCCAGGAAGCGCCGTTGCGCACGATATAGCCCGCGCCCGGATCGGCAAAATGACTGCCGATGACCAGCACCGGCTTCTCCTGAAACCGGTTGACGAAATCAACGCGGGTCCGGGCGCCGGCGGGCTTGTCCATATCGAACGTCGCCAGGTGCTCCGGCAGGGCGACCTGGATGGGATGATGCATCATGTCACCGGTGATGACCGCCTCCGCGCCCTCGGAGCTGATGTGCACGCTGACATGTCCGGGAGTGTGCCCCGGAGTGGGGAACAGGCGGATCTCCTCGCTGATCGCGTGATCGTGGGGAATGAAATCCACCAGCCCCGCCTCGACGACCGGGTCGACCGCATCACTCAGATGATTGATGCCGTGATAGCCCCCGGTTTCCCGCAGCATCAACCAGTGATCGTATTCCTTGCGGCTGAACAGGTAGCGCGCATTGGGGAACGTCGGTATCCAGCGGCCATTCACCAGGTGGGTATTCCAGCCGACGTGATCGAAATGCAGGTGCGTGCACAGCACCGTATCGACATCGGTGGGCTCGATCCCAACCGATGCGAGATCCTGCATGAAGGTCGTGCGCATCTGGGAGAAGATCGGAAACTGGCGTTCGCGATCGGCACCAATGCAGGTGTCGACCATGATGCGGCGCTTGCCGGCCTTGACGACGAAGGCCTGGAAATTGATGAACATCCGCCCTTCGGGCGTGACATGGTGAGGCAGCAGCCACGGCTGGGCCTTGACCACCTCCGGCTTCGCGTCCTCGAGCGCCATCCAGATGTCGTCTTCCCACTTCCAGACCTCGACCAGGCGGATGATCTCCACCCGACCGACCCGCCAGGTCTTCATATGTTCTATTGCCACGAGGCCTCCTTGATCGGTGCGAGGGGGGAGCGCTGTCGGATCATGTCGGCAGCTTTCTCCGCAATCATCACCACCACGGCGTTGGTATTCCCACCGATGATGCGCGGCATGACCGAGGCGTCGACGACCCGCAGGCCATCCAGGCCCCGCAGCCGCAGCTGCGAATCCACTACCGCGTCCGGATGCTCGCCCATCCGGCAGGTGCCCACCTGGTGATGGACCGTATAGGAACTGGCGCGGATGAACTCCGCGATGTCGGCGTCGGACTCGACGACGGCACCGGGTGCCACTTCGGTGCCATGGTAGCGGGCAAATTGCGGGGCCGCGAGGATGCGACGTGCAATCCTGATGGCGCGGATCAGCGGCTGGATGTCTTCCTCGACGCTCAGCAGCGCCGGGTCGATGGCCGGTGCCACGTGAGGATCGTTACTCAGCAGCATCACGCTGCCACGGCTCTTCGGGTACAGCGACACCGGGCTGATGGCATAGCCATGACCGAGGGGCAGCGGAAAGGTGGGCTTGGGGCGTGCCGCGGGCTGGAAGACGAACTGCACGTCCGGCCGGTCCAGACCCGGTGCCGTCTTGAGGAACCCTACCGACTCAAAGACGTTGCTGGCGAAGGGTCCCGAACGCGCCAGCAGATACTGCACGACGGCCCAGATGCCGCGCGGCAGCGCGCGGGCGGAAATACCGTAGGAGGTGGAATTCGTGGTCGTCATCAGCACCGGGCAGGCCAGGTGATCCTGGAGGTTGCGTCCCACCCCGGGCAGGTTGTGCACCGGCTGGATGCCGCTGGCCTGCAGCTGAACTGCCGGACCGATGCCGGAGAGCAGCAATATCTGCGGCGTCTGGATCGCACCACCACACAGGATCACCTCACGGCTCGCGCGCACTTCGCGCTGCTGTCCGTCCCGCTCACACACGACGCCCGTGGCGCGGCCCGCCGCCACCGTGACCCGCAGCACCAGTGAATCCGTGTACAGCGTGACGTTGCCGCGCGCGAGTGCCGGTCGCAGGAAGGACCGTGCCGTCGTCTCACGCCGGCCGGCGCGGATGACGCCCTGGCGAAAGCCGACACCCTCGTTGGTCGGCCCGGTGAAGTCGGAGGTGCCGGGAAAGCCCAGACTCTCGGTGGCCGCGATGAAATCCCGGTTCAGTTGGTTCGGGCCGCGCGGCCGCATCACGTTCATGGGTCCGCCGTGACCGTGGAACGTCGAAGGCGGCAGGTCCTGGTTGTGTTCGGTGCGCAGGAAGTACGGCAGCACTTCCGCGTAACTCCAGCCGCTGGCGCCGGCGGCAGCCCAGTCCTCGTAGTCGCGGGGATTCCCGCGCGAATAGACCATGCCGTTGATCGAACCGGAACCGCCCACGACGCGGCCGCGAGGCTGCGGGATGCGACGGCCATTCAGATGCGCCTGCGGCACCGTCTCGAACCGCCAGTTCAGGCGCCGTGTCCCGATGGCCGCGGCCACCAGCGCCGGGGTACTGATGAACGGATGCCGGTCGCTGCCGCCCGCCTCGATCAGGCACACCCGGACGGCAGGATCCTCAGCGAGCCGTCCGGCCAGGGCACAACCGGCGGTTCCCGCACCAACGATGACGTAGTCAAAGGTGGCGGCGGCAGACTCCTTCATTGCTACAACGCAGCCGCGAGCAGGATGTCGGCGAGCTTCTGCCAGCGCCACACGTTGTCGATGGTCTTCATCAGACCCGTCATCAACCCGACGAAACTGATGTCGCGTTCCGGATCGACCCAGAAAATCGTGGTGCCGGCGCCGTGTGCGCCGAAGGTGCCGGGCGAGCCCAGCGTACCGAACATGGTCGTTCCCATCTGTGGCCCACGGATGGAGAAGCCCAGACCGATGTTCGCCGGCGGCGCGATGCCACCGGCCGCACGGATACCACTGGCATAGAACTCGTTCGGCTTGTCGCCGGTCCAGATGGTGCTCGCCGCTTTGACCATGGCGCGCGAAATGATGGTCCGGCCCTCCAGCGTCCCGCCACAACGCAGCATCTCTGCGAAGCGCATCATGTCATTCGCCGTGGAGACACCGCCCACCCACGGCATTTCGACGTTCTCTTCCTCGAAGGCGCCGTTGGGGCCGAGGTTGCTGTGGCCCAGATGCTTGATGGGATAGTTGCCGCGGAACTCCGGCACCAGGTGTCGCGGCTTCAGATCACGCCGCACCCCCATGGCCGTGTCCTTCATCCCCAGCGCATCGAACAGATCCTGGTGCAGGATCTCCTTGTAGGAGCGCTGCTTCGGATCCACGCGCCGCACCGCCTCACCCAGCAGGGCGTGGTTGAACAGCGGTGCATAACCGACGCTCTGCCCCGCCGCCTCGATGGGCAGCGCCACCTCGACAATCGCGGCAATGGTGTCCGCCAGCACATCGATGTACATGCCCGGGCGCGCCTCGAACAGGCTCGGCAGACCGGTGCTGTGCGTCAGCAGGTGGAAAATGGTGATGCGCTCGCGCAGCCCGCCGGAGAACTCCGGGATGATCTTGGCGAGCGGCGTCGTGAGCGTCAGCAGGCCGCGCTCGATCGCCTGGAACACCAGGATATTGGTGAAGGCCTTGGTCACCGAGAACAGGCTGAACACCGAATCATCGGCGACCGCGCGTTCCTTGCTCTCGCTGCTGTGCCCGAACACCTTGTGATAGGCGCGCTCGCCGCCGCGCTGCACGCTGATGACCCCGCCGAAGTACTGGCCGGCTGCGATGTCGCGCTCAACCGCCGCAGTAAGGAATTCCAGGCGCCTGGCGTCGAATCCGGAATGAGCTGTCACAATAATCCCACCTTGAATATCCAGAGCTTACGAAGGGCCGATGAGGGTATGCCCGGCCCTTTGCCAATGCAACACGAGGCCTTCAGGCCGCGTCGACTTCCGCGAAGGTCTCGCGGGCGATGCGGAAGCTGTCCACCGCCGCCGGCACCCCCGCATAGATGGCCACCTGTAGGAACACTTCGCAGATCTGCGCGCGGGTCACGCCATTGGTCAGCGCACCACGGATATGCGCCTTGAGCTCGTGCGGACGGTTCAGGATGCTGATCATGGCGAGGTTGAGCATGCTGCGCTCGCTGCGCTTGAGTCCCTCGCGTCCCCACACGGCGCCCCAGCAATACTCGGTCACGAGCTCCTGCAACGGCTTGTTGAAATCATCCATGCCGGCCAGGGCCTTTTTGACATAGGCCTCCCCCAGCACCTCGGTACGAATCTTCAGACCCTTATCGAAAAGCTCACTGCTCATAACGACGACCTCTTGCAAAATAACTGTTGGGCTCAAGCGGACCGGTCCGGATCAAGTCCGGCGTCGGCCTCGACGATTTTTGCCATCGCCGTGAAATCCGAGTCGGGGCCCAGGGCAGCGACCGTGCGCTGCAACAGATCGCAGACCGCCGGCCCGACGCCCAGCGGCACCTGCAATGCCTGCGCGGCCGCCAGGCACAGACGAACGTCCTTGAGGCACAGCCCCGAGGCAAACCCGAAATCAAAGGTCCGTGGCAGCACCGAGCGTGGCCACTTGTCCTGCGTGGCGCTGCTGCGGCCGCTGGAAACGTTCAGTACTTCGATCATGCGGGCTGGGTCCAGTCCGGCCTTCGCACCCAGGGTCATGCCCTCGGCCGTGATCGCGATCGCGCAGGCGCCGAGCAGGTTGTTGACCAGTTTCATGGTCTGACCCGCGCCCGGCTTGGCACCCATGAAAAACGGCTTGCCGAAGATTTCCAGCAGCGGCCGTACCTGCTCCCAGGTCGCCTGCGGACCGGAAATCATCAGTGCCAGGGTCCCCTCGCGCGCACCCTTGATGCCACCGGAGACCGGCGCTTCCAGCGAGGCAATATTGCGCTCGGCGAGCCCCGCCGCGAGCTTCACGGCAGTCTCCGGACCGGAGGTCGACAGGTCGACGCACACCTGCAGCCGCTGGCCCGCGCGGATGCCCTGGGCGCCCAGCACCACGTCCTCGACGATCTGCGGATTCGGCAGGCTCAGAAACACCACCGGCGCGACATCCGCGACGGCGCGCGCAGTGGCACCTACGGTGGCGCCCTGCGCCGCCAGCGCCTCGGCTGCGGCAGGACTCGGGTCATACACCACTACCTGATGACCGGCGGCGAGCAGGCGCCGCGCCATGGCACCGCCCATGCGACCCAGTCCGATGAATCCACACTCGCTCATGTCACTCCCCGCACAGTAGGCGCCAGATCCAGGCGCACGATGTCTTCAGTGTCCGGCTCCGCCGGAAAACGCGCCAGCACACCCGGATCATGACCCGGAATGATGTGATCCACGGACGGGGCAAGCGTGCGCAACCGGCGCAGCGCTTCCAGGTACCCGACCACGTCCGCGACGATCGGGAACGGCGTCTCGCGCGTGAGATTGGCCCAGAAGTGGATGGCATCGGATGCCAGGACCACCGGACCGCGCGCGGTCTGCACACGTACCGCCTGCAGTCCCAGCGTGTGACCGGGCAGGTGATGCAAGCTCACTCCAGGGTACAACTGCGCGTCCCCGGCATGGAATACCACCCTGCCGTCGAAGATGCGATGCACCATGTCCGCGATATTTTCAGCATCAAATGGCCCCGCCAGATGCGCGTGCGTCATGGCGCGACCGGTGCAATATGCCATCTCGGCGTCCTGCACGTGGAACCGGGCTTTGGGAAACAGCGCGACATTTCCCGCGTGATCGTAGTGCATGTGCGTGATCACGACATCCTGCACTTCATCGGCCTGCACACCGATGGCGGCGAGGCCCGCGGCGACCGGGCGCAGCAGCGTGCGGCCGCGCCGGGCAGCCGCGGCCGCATCGAAACCGGTGTCGACCAGGATGGTACGGTCGCCGCAGCGGATCACCCAGACGAAATAGTCCAGCGGCATCGGCTGCGCGTGGTCATCACCGCCCAGGAAGTTGTGGTGACTGAGTCGGTCCAGATGGCCGTAGCGAACGGCGTAGATACGATTGCTCACGACAGCCGCTTGCTAGGCCGAGGCCAGGAACCCGCCATCCACGTGCAGGATGTCGCCGCTGATGAACGAGGCCGCGTCACTCAACAGGAACAAGGACGCATAGGTCGCATCCTCGTCGCGCCCGATGCGGCGCAGCGGGATGTTCACCGCGCGCCGCTCGTATTCGGCCTGCGGCGTGATCGCGACGGCGCCGGGCGTGGGAATGGAACCGGGCGCCAGCGCATTCACCCGCACCTTGCGTGGACCGAGCTCGGCGGCCAGGGTGCGCGTGAACGTGCCCATCGCGCCCTTGACCATGCTGTAGACCGCGGTGTTCGGAAAGCCCCGTTCCGCAACCGGTGAGGCGAGATTCAGGATCACCCCTCCGACTTCCGGATCCATGTGGCGCAGCAGGGCCTGCACACCCCACACGGCGCCTTTGATGCCGATTGCCAGCATCCGGTCCAGGATCGCATCATCGACCGCCTCGATGGCGTCGTAGCGGATCAGCATGGCGTTGTTGACCACGGCGTCGATCCGGCCGAGGCGGGCGGCGGCATCCATGAACGCACCCCGGTCCACCACGTCCACCACCTGGGTCGTGATCGCGTCCGATGCCTTGCGCAGCTCGACCAGCGACGGCGCATCCACGTCAAATGCGGTCACCCTCGCGCCGGATTGTGCGGCGCCGATGGCCAGTGCCCGGCCCAGACCCCGTCCGGCGCCGGTGATCAGGATGGATTTGCCTGAAAGATCAAATGTCGTTGCCACGTTTCCTCCCCCAATCTCACGGCTGCTATGCTGGCAGAACGCAGGGCGAAAAGGGGGGCTCCATATGAATCGCTTCGAGAAACAGGTCTATGAGTGCATGCACCCGACCGAGAAGCTGCTGGCACAGACCACCAACCCGCTGCATCGCGCCATTCTCTTGAATTTTTGGCGCCATGTGCACCTGGAAGGCGCGGGGGAGTACGAAAAAATCCTGAAAGCCGACATGGTGGTGGAGCACCCCGTCTATCGCGTGAGCTGGGGCACCAAGCCCGGGGTGGTCGAAGGCAAGACGGGCGTGCTTGGTTTTTACAATAGCGTCGGTGAAGCGGTGCTGTGGCATTCCGATGACCGCCTGGCCGTCGCCGACTGGGGGGTGTGCGACGAGATCACCTTCCACCAGCTGGCCGAAGGCGCCATTCTCAGGCAACTCGGCTATTCGGTCGATCATCCCGATCGGCTGTATCACGTCGCGAGCCGCCAGGCCTTCATCTGGCCCTATGACGCGCGGGCCCGCCTCGCCGGCGAGCACCTGTACGAGGACAAGACCAGCCTCAGGATCGAGGAAGTGGCGCGCAGTGAGGCCATCACTCCGGGGCGGGTGCGGGAGATCCACCGCGAACTGCTCGGCAAGCTCGAGGCACGACTCGGAGCGGATTTCTGGGTCCTGCGCTGATTGCGCAATCAACAGCTTAGGGGGAAGCCATGGGCAGAGTCGGACGGATTCTGATCGGAGCGGCGGGCGTGAGCCTGCTGCTGCAGGTCGCAGCGAGCGCCGCGCCACGGCCGGCCAGCGAGAACTGGATCGGGTCCTGGGGCTATGTGGTCCTGACGCCGCCGCCCGGGACCCCCATGCCGGCAGCAGCGACGCCGCCACCACCGCCCGGGCCGACGCCGCTGGGGGTGTTCGCAGCACCGGCGCCGCCGCCGCCGCCGCCCCGCCCGGTCGGACCGACCGCGGGGATCGATAATCCAGGAAACGTGCCGGTGGACACGACCACCACGGACCTCGGCAATCTGACCGTGCGGCAGGTGGTGCGCGTGTCCCAGGGCGGCACGCGGCTGCGGCTGCGGTTTTCCAATGAGAACAGCGCGGATGCGCTGCCGTTGGCCGCCATTCACGTCGGCGAAGCAGGGACCGATGGTGCCGTCGTCGCCGGCAGCGATCACGTCGTGACGTTCGATGGACAATCATCAGTGATCGTGCCCGCCGCTGCGCCGGTGCTGAGCGATCCGATCGACCTGCCGACCCGCGCGCTCGAGAAGCTGTATATCTCGACCTACCTGCCTGGCCCGATACCCACGCGCGCCCCGCGGACGCTGTTCCAGTACGTTGCCGGCAAGCCGGGCGATTTCACCGCGGCGGCCACCCTGCCGGGTGCGCGACTGATGCGCATTCCCCCATACGTCACGCTGGTCGAGGTTCAGGCGACCGCTCCGACGGGCGTGGTCGTGGCGCTCGGCGACTCCATCACGCAAGGCTCGGCTTCCACCGCGAACGCGTTCCGCGGCTGGCCCGATCGCCTGGCGGAGCGCCTTGCGACCCAGCACTGGGCCGTCGTCAACGCGGGCATCGGTGGCAACCGCCTGCTGCGCTATGGCCTCGGACCCAGTGCCCTGTCACGCCTGGACCGGGACGTGCTGAGTGTGCCGGGACTGAAGGTCATCATCCTGCTCGAAGGCATCAACGATATCGGCGTGGGCTTAGGCTCACTGACATCCGTGGAATCGGTGACCGCCGACGCCCTGGAGAGTGCGGACCGGCAGATCATCGCCCGTGCCCATGAGCACGGCGTGCGCGTCATCGGCGCAACGCTGACCCCCTACCAGGGCGCGGGCTATTCCTCACCGGCCGGGGAGATGGTGCGCGAAGCGCTCAATCACTGGATTCGCAGCAGCGGCGCCTTCGACGGCGTCATCGACTTCGCACCCATCGTCGCCGACCAGAACAATCCCCTGGCCTTCGACAGACGCTATAACGATACCGACCACCTGCATCCCAACGATGCAGGGTACAGGGCCATGGGCGATTCGATCGACCTGTCCCTGATCCTCAAATGAACCCACCGCCGGAGCGCTCTGATGCAGAAAAAATGGCTTCGAGATCTGTCCCTGCGACTGAGCGCCGCGCTGCTGTGCGTCGCGCCGCTGCTGGCGCCGCTGAGCGCCCGGGCCGACACCGTGATGATCACGGGCGCGAACTCCGGCATCGGCCTGGAATTCGCCAAGCAGTACGCCGAGCAGGGATGGACCGTCATTGCCACCCACCGCCGAACGCAGCCGCCGAAGACGCTCACCGATCTGGCCGCCAAGTATCCGAAAGTCCGCATCGAGAGTCTGGACGTCACGAACGTCGATCAGGCAAACCAGTTGGCCGCGAAACTCGCCGACGTGCCCATCGATGTGCTGATCAACAATGCGGGGGTCTACAACGATCGGGCCAAGTGTGCCGGGGATGACGAGGGGTGCGCGGGTGACTATGCGGGAGAGAGCTTCGGTACATTCAAATACTCGCTCCTGGACACCATCATGGCGGTCAACATCAAAGGCCCGCTGATCGTGTCACAGAGCTTCTATAAGAATGTGCTGGCCAGCGGCCAGAAGAAAATCATTGCCGTCAGCTCCAGCAACGGCACCCTGACCGGGGAAGCGCATCCGCGCAAGGGCGCTATGTTCTACCGCATGAGCAAGGCGGCGCTGAACCGGGAAATGCAGATTGTCGCCGCCGAGACCCAGAAGGATGGCGTGACGGTGGTGATGTTCAATCCGGGCCCCACCCTCACCGAACATCAGGCCTACCTGATCCACACGTACGAGGGGATGCTCAAGACCTCCTTCACGGTCGAGAATATGATCCACACCATCGGCAGGGTGACGATCGCCGATACCGGGAAATTCCTGCGCTACGACGGTGTCACGGAGCCCTGGTAAAGCTAGGCCGGGATCGCGCCGTTGTGCAGCAGATCGCGCAGATCGCCAAGCACGTAATGGGGCCGGCGCGTGCCGGTCTCCCGCTCCCAATCCTCCTGCTTCAGGACACCGGTGGTCACACCGAAGGCCGTGGCGCCACCGCGTCGCGCCATGATGATCTCGACGGCCGGATCGTCGCCGACCACACCCACGCTGCGCACGGGAATGCCGAGCTTGCGGGCCACGAAACGCATCGCATGCAGTGAGGGCTTGCCGGTGAGGATCATCGGCACCTTCGTCATGCGCCGGATCGCACCGACGATCGCGTACGAGTAACCCATGCTCCGGCCCTGCCGCGTGGCGAAAAACGGCACATCGGACGCCACGTACAGCTTCGCGCCGGCCCAGATCGCCTGGCAGGCCGCCTCGATATCCCGCATGTGACACTCGGGGTGCCACCCGACGAACACCGCGTCGACTTCGCTCGCCCGCGGCTCCCCGGTGAACACGGTCTCGATCCCGGCCTGCTCGAGCGCGAAGCCCACGCCACGGTTGCCCAGCACCAGCGTACGCCGCACGCCGTGTCGCGACATCACATCCGCGGCCACACTGGAGGGCGTGAACATGCGGTCATCGGCAACGGGTAATCCCAGATCACGCAGGCGCTTGGCCTGCTCCGGCGGGGGGTAGGCGCTGCCGTTGGTGAGCACCAGGTAAGGCACGGATTTCGCGGCGAGTTGCGACAGGACCTCGACTGCGCCTGGCAGTACTTCGTAGCCGCCGAGCGAGCGGTCGCTCAGCAGCAGCGTGCCATCCAGGTCGAACATGAAGCCCCTGATGCCCGCCAACCCCTCATCGCGCATGGCGGCGCAGTTCCATTTTGAATCCCGGCTTGGCGATGGAGACTGCGGACAGTTCCCGGCGGCCTGCGAGCTGCCTGATGAGGTTCATGACGGGTTTCAACTCAGGATTGTAGTGGCGTGGTGCGGGGCCGGCCGCCAGCATGGCATCGACCTGCCCCGCCGGCATGGTCGCGCGCAGCAGGAACTCCTCGTCCGAGAGGTTCGGTCCCAAGCGTCGGCGCAGCTCCTCGATGGAAGGCATACCCGGTTCCGCCCGCAGCTCCCGGGTGCGCGGCATGGAATCGATTCGATCCAGCACGTGGCCCGCGATGGGCACATTGGGCCGGCCGAAACGGCCGATGGCATAGCGGATGGCCTCATCCGGTATCACCTTGTAGCGTTCCTTGCTGGTCACGTTCATGACCGCCTGCGTCATGACGATCTGCGCAAAGGGCGTCATGACGATGGGCCAGCCTAGCTCCTCGCGAACTCGCCCGATCTCCTCGATGACGGCGCCCTCGAGGTGCGAGAGGCGGCTCTCGCCCAGCTGCCGCCGCATGGTGCCGACCATGCCGCCGGGCAGCTGGTGCTGCAGATAGGCGGCATCAAAGCCCTGCGGCTGCCCGATGGGCAGGCCCTCGGCCTGGGCGAGCCGCGTAAAATAGCGGCTGACCTCGCGCAGCGCCGCATCGTCGACGCGCACGGTGTGGCCCAGCGCGCGCAGGTTCGCGACGATGCGTTCCGAGGGCGGATTGGAGGTGCCATCGGCCGCGGCCCCCGAGGCACATTGCAGCACGCTCACGCCATACCCGGGCGCATCCATGTACGTATGCTCCGCAAGCCCGATGGTGCAGTGGGCATGCAGTTCCAGCGGTTTGGCGCCGATGACGGCCTTCACGGCCGGGATCAGGGTCTGCGCGCGCTGCGGTGACAGCAGCCCCCCGGGATCCTTGATGTAGATGGCATCGATATCCGGGCACGCGGCCAGCTTGCGGGCAGCCGCGACGTAGTGCGCGTCGTCGTGGACCGGGCTTAGGGTGAACACCAGGGCCGCGATGACATACTCGCCGCCGCCCTGCTTCACCAGTTGCGCGCAGGCCGTGTTGGAATCGGCATCGTTCATCGGATCCGCCAGGCAGAAACGGCGGATGCCGTTGCGCGCCAGCACTTTGAATACGAGCGCCATGAACTGCGGGTGCGCGGTCTCCCAGGAGATGAACCGGAAGCCCGTCGACATGAACTGCAGCGGCGTGTTGGGGGTTGCGGCTGCCATCAGCCGAATGCGCTCCCAGGGATCCTCCTTCTTGAAGCGCACCGCCACACCCATGTGCGTGGAGGTAGTGAAATCGATGGCCTTGAAGCCCACCCGGTCCATCACCGGCGCAATCGTCAGGGTATTGGCGGTGTCGACGCCGAGCGCGGCCCACAGCGATTGATTGCCATCGCGAAGCGATGTCTCGACCAGTTGCACGTCACTCATGTCCGACGCTCCAGAAGCCGGGCGACAAAGCCCGTGTCGAAACCACCTGCCACGAATTCGGCATCCGCCAGCACCTGCGCCTGAAAACCCAGGTTCGAATGGACACCCTCGAGATGGGTCGCGGCGAGTGCCTGGCGCAGCAGGGTCAGCGCGGCCGCGCGATCCGGCCCATGGGCAATGATCTTGGCCATGAGCGAATCATAGTACGGCGGTACCCGGGACCCGGCCGCGATGTGCGTGTCCACCCGGACCCCCTCCTGCACGGGCCACGTCACCGCGGTGATCTGCCCCGGACTCGGGCGAAAATCGTGGTCCGGATCCTCCGCGTTGATCCGGCATTCGATGGCGCAGCCTCGGGTCCGGATGTCGCTTTGGGCCAGGCGCAGGCCCGCGCCACTGGCGATGGCGATCTGCTCGGCGACCAGATCCACACCGGTCACGGCTTCGGTGACCGGATGTTCCACCTGGATGCGGGCATTCATCTCCAGGAAGTAGAACCCGTCACGTTCCTTGTCCACCAGGAACTCCACCGTCCCCGCGCCGCGATACGCCAGGCGTCGTGCAAAGCGTACGGCAGCGGCGTGCAGCGCTTCGCGCAGCGCGCGTGACAGTCCCGGAGCTGGCGTTTCCTCCACCAGCTTCTGGTACCGCCGCTGGGTCGAGCAGTCGCGTTCCCCCAGGTGGATCACCCGACCCTCGCCATCACCCAGCACCTGCACCTCCACGTGCCGGCCGCTGGCAACATAGCGCTCCAGGTACACGCGCGCATCGCCAAAGGCGGCCCCGGCTTCCGCCGCCGCCAGTTCCAGGGTCGCAGGCAACTGCTCGAGGGAATCCACCCGCTTCATGCCGCGTCCGCCACCACCCCCGACCGCCTTGACCAGCAGCGGTACGCCGATGGTACGGGCCGCAGCCACGGCCTCCTCCAGCTCCGTGACGGCACAGCCGGGCACGACCGGTACCTGCGCCGCCTCGGCCTCGGCGCGGGCGCGCAGCTTGTCCCCGACCGCATCGATCTGCTGGGCCGTCGGACCGATGAACACCACGCCCGAGGCTTCGCACAGCCTGGCGAGCGCGGCGCGTTCGGAGAGAAAACCATAGCCGGGATGAATGGCGTCCGACTGCGTCGCGCGCGCGGCGTGCACGATCGTCTCCACCTTGAGGTAACTGTCCGCGGGACGCGGCGGCCCGATGCACACGGTGCGATCCGCCATCCGGGCAGGCACGCTGTCGAGATCGGCTGCCGATGCCGCGAGCACGGTCTCGATGCCGAGGATGCGGCAGGTACGGATGATCCGCGCCGCGATCTCCCCGCGATTGGCGATCAGTATGCGCCGCACGAAGCGCGATCAGCCCGAGGTGCGAACGCGCATCAGCGTCTCGCCGTATTCGGCGAGCACGCCATCTGCCACCAGGATTTCGGCCACCGTTCCGCGAACGCCCGCGCGCACCGTGTTCATGAGCTTCATGACCTCGATGATGCCGACGATCGTGTCCGCCTCGACCGGCGACCCCACTTCCACGAAGGCGGGGGCTCCGGGCTTGGGAGCGCGATAGAACGTGCCCAGCAGCGGCGACGGCAGATCCTTAAGGCCAGGATCTGCGACCGCTGCGGCCGCTGCCGCCGCGACCGGCGCTGCAGGCGCAGGCTTTGGTGCGGCCGGTGCCGAGGGCGCGCCGCTCGCAGCGACACCACGCCTGAGGCTGATTTTCGTGCCCTCCATCTCCAGCGTCAGTTCATCGAAGCCGGATTGCTCCACCAGGCGCATGATTTCCGCAACGTCTGCGGCCGTCAGACTCATCGATTGACGCCTCCAAAGATTTTCAGCACGTGCAGCGACGGATCCTCCGCGGGCCGCCCCACCGGCGCGGTCTCCCGGCTCGACCAGACGGTTTCCGGTCGGCTCTGCAGCAGCAGGATGGCGCCGCTGTGCCGATCCACGGCCCATTCGATATCCTGCGGTCGACCGTAATGCCGCTCGACCTTGCGGCCGATGAGGCGCAAGGCCTCCAGTTCCACATCGCTCATGCAGGCGCGCAGGCGCTGCGACTCATCGACCGCGACACTGCGGATGCCCCCTTCGTTGCGCGGCACGTGACAGATCTGCTTGTTCGAAATCTCGCGCACCGAGATCTCCCCGGTGATCTTGCCGATGACCCAGCGATCCGGCGTGACTTCGCCGCCCACCACTGCGGAACCCAGACCCCAGGAGCCCTCGATGGCCATGACCGAACGGTCGCCGGTGAGCGGACTGCGCGTGAACATGACCCCGGCGGTGCGCGCATCCACCATGGTCTGCACGACCACGGCCATGGCGACGTCACGTTCGGGGAATCGGTGGCGACGCCGATAGGTGATCGATTCGACCGAATAGAGGCTGCCCCAGCAACTGCGTACCTTCTCGAGCGTCTGTTCGAGACTCTGTACCCACAGGTACGTGTCCTGCAGTCCGGCAAAACTGGCATCGGCCGCATCTTCGGTAGTCGCCGAGGAGCGTACCGCGACGGGCGCCTGCTGAGTTTCGTTGAGCGCGGCGTAAGCGCGCTCGATGGCAGCCGCGAGCTGCGACGGAAGCGGTGTGGCCTCGACCCGGGCGCGCAGTTGCTGTGACAGCACCGTGACTGCCGCCAGGTCGTCCGCATCGACGCTGTCCACCAGCGCCCGAAACGGCGCCTCCTTTTCGGCGGACTCCACAAACCGCTCGAAGGCCGCCGTCTTGACGACGAATCCCGGCGGGACGGCAATACCGGCGCGTGCCAGTTCGCCCAGACTGCCACCCTTGCCGCCGACCTGCGGCCGGTCGGCAAGACCCAGCTCGGCAAACCAGCCGACCATTTCCGAATCGTTCATCG
>Ga0302316_10000257_pt1 | contig 47774 bp, 45 predicted proteins | sample III_Palsa_N3_2_FD_200456 | JGI IMG/M metagenome (GOLD analysis project Ga0302316, IMG submission 200456) | Peat permafrost microbial communities from Stordalen Mire near Abisko, Sweden - III_Palsa_N3_2 | ecosystem: Environmental > Terrestrial > Soil > Palsa > Peat permafrost | place: Sweden...
GTTCGTTGCGGGCGAAGTCGGTAACGACTTCCTCATGGGTAGGGCCATAGCAGAATTCCTGCTGCTTGCGATCCTTGATCTTCAACAGCTGCCCACCGAACTTCTGCCAGCGGCCGGTCTCTTCCCACAATTCCTTCGGCTGGATCGACGGCATCAGTAATTCGATTGCGCCGGCGCGGTTCATTTCCTCGCGTACCACGTTTTCCACCTTGCGCAGCACACGCAGGCCCAACGGTGACCAGGTGTACAGGCCCGAAGCCAGTTTGCGGATCATGCCGGCGCGCAACATCAGCCGATGGCTGGTGATTTCGGCGTCGGCAGGTACTTCCTTGACGGTGGCCAGGTGAAATTGGCTGAGGCGCATGCGGGCAGTCCGGCGTGATAAAGACGCCAATTGTAGCGGTCTGCCAGCGTGCACGGTCATCACAGTGGGCGCCGGCGCGGGATATTTCCGCCGGCGCCATGAATCAACGGCGTTATTGAGACTGGCAATATTGCTGGTATTGGCCCTGGTCGGTTGCGGTTCGCTCCTTGCGCTGAGCGTCGTCGAGCGCAGCGGATTTGTCGCCCTGCTGCACCACGACCGGGCCGCTACCCTGCAGCGCGGCGAGATTGCTCTTCAATGAATCGCACAGCGCGTGACGATTTTCCGGTGTATCGGCGATCGGTGCGGGGGCAGGGGCATGCGCCGTGCTGGCGGCGGCTGCAGGGGCGGCTGGCGCGGGCGGGGCTATGGGATCCACGCCGCCACTGGTTTTCACCTTGTTGAACTTGGTGCCCTCCGCTGGCGGGGTTTCCGAGTAATGCACGGTGCCGTTGGGGTCCGTCCACTTGTAGACCTGGGCATGGGCGAGCGGCGTCAACAACAGCAGCGCCACGGCGATCAGCGAACGGTGCATGGTGCTCTCCAACATGGTTGCGACAAGGTGGCTAGTTATCACATTCCCGCGGCCCGGACTCAAGCACCTGATGGTTTACACTGCGCGCATCCTGTCACGGTTTGATTCATGAGCGACGCAATGCCAGTCCGCCCGCCTCGCCATCGAGGTATTTACCTGTTGCCGAACCTGGTAACTACCGGCGCCATGTTTGCGGGCTTTTACGCGATTATCGCCAGTATTGGTGGACGTTTTACCGAGGCGGCGGTCGCGGTATTCATTGCCGCCGTGCTGGACGGGCTGGATGGCCGCGTAGCGCGGCTCACCGGCACTCAGAGTGAGTTTGGGGTGCAATACGATTCGTTGTCCGACCTGGTCAGCTTTGGACTGGCGCCGGCGCTGGTCATGTACACCTGGTCGCTGTCCGCATTGAAGGACTTCGGCCCACTGTGGGGCAAGCTAGGCTGGGCTGCGGCCTTCATCTATGCAGCTTGCGCGGCGCTGCGGCTGGCCCGCTTCAATACCCAGGTGGGGGTGGCCGACAAACGCTATTTCCAGGGTCTGGCCAGCCCCGCCGCGGCCGCCGTTTGCATGTCGTTTGTATGGAGCGTGGATAAATTCGGCCTCGACGGTAGCGAGTTTTGCTTCATCACGGCGGTGCTGGCGGTGCTGGTGGGTTTGTTGATGGTCAGCCGGTTTCGCTATTTCAGCTTCAAGTCGTTGCCGTTGGGCGAGCGCGGGCGCGTACCGTTCGGTTGGATGGTGGTGGTCGTGCTGCTGCTGGCGCTGCTGATCCTGGATACGGCGCGGGTCCTGTTTGTGGGGTTCACGGCGTATCTGCTGTCCGGACCGATATGGACCATCTGGGGACTGGCCACCCATCGGCGTCGGGCAAGGCGCAGCGCGGTATGAGCCTGGGCGCCCACCAGCCCGTCAGTCCCAGCCATCGCGCTCGCGTATTGCGTGCGTTGGGCGTGACCCCTTGGGTGCGGCGCACGGCGGCGAGCGATGCGGCAGGGCCGGTCGCAGCTTCGAACGCCGGCGCGGGGGTTACCTGTGTCGTGGTATTGCCGCAGGGCTGCAGCACGCGCGAACTCGATCTGCTGGGGCGCGCGTTCAACGCGTTCGGGGCGATGCTGGCGCGCGCTGCACGAGTCACCGTGAAAGACGGACAGCTTGCCGGCGACGTGCCCGAGGCGCGCGCCTATCTGGTGTTCGGCGAGGCCCAGGCGCATGCGCTGGGTCGCACGTTGCCGCCCGCCGTGATGCATCGCGCACAGATCGTGCTGGCCGACGAGCCGGCGCTGGTACTCACCCGTGCTGACGCCAAACGACGGCTGTGGAGCGCACTGCGCACGTTGCGCCGTGGGCTGGCCGCAACGGACGGCTGACCGCCATGGCCGCCGTCGTCCGCCCCGTTGCCCAGATGCGCACCATGCGCGTCGAGGATCTGCCGGTGGTCAGCGCGATGGAAGCTGCCTCTTACGAATTCCCCTGGTCGATCGGCATCTTCGCCGATTGCCTGAAAACCGGACACCCTTGCTGGCTGTTGTGCATGGGTGCGGCGGTCGCCGGCTACGGCATCCTGTCGATTGGCGCCGGCGAGGCGCATTTGCTCAACATTTGCATTGATCCGACGTTTCGCGGGCAGGGGCTGGGGCGTCACTTGCTGGGTCGACTGATGGACATTGCACGCTGGAACGGGGCAGAGCGCCTCTTTCTCGAAGTGCGGCCATCCAATCCGCTGGCAAAGACGCTCTACGAATCGGTGGGGTTTGTCGAGATCGGTCGGCGGCCGCGTTATTACCCGGCGCGGAATGGGCGGGAGGATGCCATCGTGATGGCGCTGGAGTTGTTGCCTGCGTAGCGCGTGGCGCTACTCAGATCGGTTACAGGTACTGGCGTTCGCCTCCTCTGTTCATTGGGGAGAGGGTTAAGGTGAGGGCGGGAGCTCGCGAGAATGCGCATTTCTCGTCACTCCTGCGGAGGCAGGGGCCCAGCGCTGTCACCTACTTGTTTTATTCCCGCGATCTGCCATTTCGGTTGCAGAGCGTTTCGTCCTCCTGCGGAGGGCGAGTCACTTTTCTCTTGCGTGGCCAAGAGAAAAGTAACCCAAAGAGAAGGCCACCCTGCTTGGCGCTTGCCGGGCATCCCTGCCCGGCAAGTCCGTGAGCTGGGGCCGGGCTTTTCGATAGGACTCGTGTCCTGACGAAAAGGGATCGACATCCCTGTTGATCCCCCTGCGGGCCTGTCGCCCCCACCTCACCGCCGCACAGGGGCTCCGGGTAGAGCGGCGCGCGTCCTGCGCGCACCCTTGAAAGAGCCAAAACCCAAAACCCAAAGCCAGGCGGCTAGGTTCGCGACATCAACCCAGCTTCTGTGCCTGCTCGCGCAACGCGGTCAGCGTGACGTTCCAGTCGGTGATGCGTTGGCGTTCCTGGGTGACCACTTCTGCGGGCGCATTGGCGACGAAGTTCGCGTTGCCGAGTTTGCCTTCGCACTTTTTGATTTCGACCTCGATGCGGGCGATTTCCTTGGCGAGGCGTGTCTTCTCGGCGCCAAGATCGATCAGTCCGGCGAGTGGAATCATCACGCGCAGCGAACCGACTACCGCGGCGGCTGCAGCGGGCTCGTCGGCGTTGCTGGCAATCCACTGAGGGGCTTCGACGCGGGCGAGGAAGCTGATCTGGGCGGCGAACTTGGCCACGCGTGCGCGATCGCTGGTGTCGCCGTCGGCGAGCAGTAGCGGGATGGTCTTGCCGGGCGAGATGTTCATCTCGGAACGGATCTTGCGGATACCGCTGAGCACATTCTTGAACCATTCGATCTCGGCTGTCGCAGCGTTGTCGGCAACGATCTCCTCAGGTTTCGGCCATGGCCGCTGCATCAGGCTGCCTTCGACAAGGCCGAGCTTCGGCGCCACGGCCTGCCAGATTTCCTCGGTGATGAACGGGATCACCGGATGCAGCGCGCGCAGCACACTTTCAAGCACTACCAGCAGCGTGTGGCGAGTCGAAGCCGCTGCTGCGACGTCATCACCGTTCAAGGCAGGTTTGGAAAGCTCCAGGAACCAGTCGCAGAATTCGTTCCAGACGAACTCATAGAGTGCTTGTGCGAGGTAGTCGAAGCGATAACTGACGAAATGCTGCTCGACCTCGGTGAGCGTCTGCTTGAGACGGGTTAGGATCCAGCGCTCAGCCTCGGTCACCGGCAGTTTCCCTTCTCCCTGCGGGAGAAGGTGGCGCGCAGCGACGGATGAGGGTTCGGAGTTGCCGGAAGGTGGTGCACCGTCCGAACCCTCAGCGGACTCAAGATTCATCAACACAAATCGCGACGCATTCCACAATTTGTTGCAGAACGATTTATAGCCTTCGGCACGCTTGATATCGAAGTTGATGGTGCGGCTGTAGCTCGCCAGTGCGGCGAAGGTGAAGCGCAGCGCGTCGGTGCCAATCGCCGGGATGCCTTCCGGATAATCCTTGCGGATGCGCTTCTCGACCTTCTCGCGCACCTGCGGGATCAGCAGCGACTTGGTGGATTTTTCCACCAGCGGTTCCAGCTCGATGCCGTCGATCAAGTCCAGCGGGTCCAAAGTGTTGCCCTTGGACTTGGACATTTTCTGGCCCTCCGCGTCGCGCACGATCGCGTTGATGTACACCTCGCGAAACGGCACCTGGCCAGTGAAGTACTTGGTCGCCATCACCATCCGGGCAACCCAGAAAAAGATGATGTCGAAACCGGTGACCAGCACCGCGCTGGGCAGGAAGATCTTGTCGTTTTCCCAATTCGCGACGATCTCGCCACGTTCGTTCTTCACTGGGCCATCAGCTGGCCAGCCCAGTGTCGAGAACGGCCAGAGCGCGGAGCTGAACCAGGTATCCAGCACGTCATCGTCCTGCCGCAGGGCACCGAGCGGAGCGACCGTCGCGTTCGCACGCGCATCCGCCTCGTCGTCGCCCACGAAGATGTTGCCGGCTTCGTCGTACCAAGCCGGAATGCGATGGCCCCACCAAAGCTGACGGCTGATACACCAGTCCTGGATGTTGTCCAGCCACTGCGTATATGTCGTTGCCCAGTTCTCCGGCACGAACTTGATCTCGCCCGAACGCACCGCGTCGAGCGCTGGCTCGGTGATCGCCTTGCGGCCGCCTGGACGTCCATCTTTCTGCACGTCGGAGGTGAGATCGACGAACCACTGGTCGGTGAGCATCGGCTCGATCACTGCGTCCGAGCGCTGGCTTATCGGCACCTGCAGCTTGTGCGGTTTGGTCTCGACCAACAGGTCGAGGGATTCCAGATCGGCCAGGACAGCCTTGCGTGCGTCGTAGCGATCAAGGCCCTGGTATTTTGCCGGAATCCCGATATCCGTAGCCGTGTCGATATAGTTGCTACGGACTTTGCCTGTGCCGCCAGGTTTGCCAACACGACTGGCCCAATCTCTATCGCTGACCACCTTGGCATCTAAGGTGAATATATTGAACTGCGGGAGCTTGTGACGCTGCCCAATTGCGTAGTCGTTAAAATCGTGGGCAGGCGTGATTTTGACGGCACCAGTGCCGAATTCACGATCGACATACTCATCTAGGATTACTGGAATCTCTCGACCAGTGATAGGCAAACGCAACCGCTTACCGTGCAGATGTTTGTATCGTTCGTCTTCGGGATGTATTGCGACGGCGGCATCACCGAGCATAGTCTCAGGGCGGGTCGTCGCCACCACCAAGCCATCATCACCATCGATGGTCGGATAGCGAATCGACCACATGTGGCCATCGCGCTCCACATTGTTCACTTCCAGATCCGACACCGCCGTGCCCAGTACCGGATCCCAGTTCACCAGCCGGTTGCCGCGATAGATCAGCCCCGCGCGATACCAGTCGATAAACACCTTGCGTACCGCGGCCGAGAGGCCCTCGTCCATCGTGAAACGCTCGCGCGACCAGTCGGCCGCCGCGCCAATGCGGCGCATCTGGTTGGTGATGGTGGAGCCGGACTCCTCCTTCCACTTCCACACGCGCTCGATGAAGGCATCACGCCCCAGGTCATGCCGCGATTTGTTGTCGACAGCGAGTTGGTTCTCCACGATTTTCTGCGTGGCGATGCCTGCATGGTCGGTGCCGACCTGCCACAGCGTGTTCATGCCGCGCATGCGCTGGTAGCGCACCAGCATGTCCATCACGGTCTGCTGGAAAGCATGTCCCATGTGCAGCGTGCCGGTGACATTCGGCGGTGGCAGCAGGATGCAATACGGTTCGCCCTTGCCCGACGGCTGGAACGCGTCACTGGCTTCCCAGCGGGCATACCACTTCGACTCGATCTGGCGGGGCTCGAAACTCTTTTCCATCGGGATTGGGCTCGGGGGCGCGCAGCAGCGGCGCGCTCTTTGTCTTGGGGGAAAGCGCTGATTGTACGGGGAGGGGGCCGAGCTGCCAAAAAGTGGCGTCAGGAGGCGCTCCTGGCGATCCAGCCGGGCGGGTGCCTTGATCACCTTGGCGATGAAAACGCCGCTACGTCGTCAGCATTTGACGGAAGCCGCCGCGCGAACTCAGCGTGTAGAAAATCGACGAACCGGCGTACACGCGGCGGCTGAAAGGCGTTCGGGTGGTACATCGCATGGATAGGTGTGGGTGCGGACCATGCGGGTGCGTTGACAAGCATCAACCGACCCGCGCGCACATCATCCGCTACGGCCCAAAGCTGTCGATAGGCGAATCCGCGACCCAGCACGGCCCAATTGCGGATGACTTCGCTGTCGGTGCATTCGTGATATCGCCGAACCCTTACGACCTCTCCCCCAAGGCGCCACTCATTTCGTGGCCCGGCGTTCGTGGTCAGGACCAGCGTCGGCAACTCGACGAGATCTTCCGGCTGCTTTGGCATTCCATAGGTCGTCACGCACGTTGGCGAAGCGCAGACTACCCGCCAGCTGTCGGCAAGGTGACGCGCGACAAGGTCGCTGTTTTCCAAGGGGCCGACACGGACCGCCACGTCGATATCATCCGGTACAAAACGCGAAAGCGAATCCGACAGCGTCAGAACAATGCGCACCTGCGGGTGGAGGTTCATGAAACTGTCGAGGATGTAGACCAGCACGTTACGTCCCAGATCGGAAGGCGCCGATACGCGCAGCGTCCCGCTCACCGCGACGGTGCCGCTGCGAACCGCGCGCTCGGCTTCACGCATGGTCTCGATAGCGACCCGACAGGACGCGATGTAGATACGTCCCTCATCGGTCAGGCGCAATTGACGGGTAGTGCGTTCGAAGAGCCGTGCGCCGAGCATGGCCTCGACCCGTTGCACACAGGCGCTGGCGGCGGCAGGCGAGAGCCCCGCGCGACGCCCGGCGGCCGACAGGCTGCTGAGGTCGGCCGCATCGACGAGGAGCTGCATGTCGCTAAGGCGGTTCATGAGATCGGTCCGAGGTGCAAGAGGCGGTGTTGGAAAGATCTTCAAATAATATTTGAAGGTCAATAAAAATTGAAGCCTATTATCAAATCAGAGGCCAAGAGCGACGATGCCAGCCACCCCATACTGAAGGTGTCGCCATGTCACACGCAAAGCTTCTGCTGCTCGCCTTTTTCGTCGCCCCGATGATCGCGCCGTCGATCCTGACCGCCGCGCCTGTGCAGAGTATGGCGATGAAAAACATGCAGACTGCCCCTGGTCACGCGATGGTGCCGAAGGCATTGATTGGCGCCTGGACGCTCGTTCGCTGCGACAACGTCTACCCCGATGGTCATCGCGTGGAGCTGTACGGCCCCAATCCAGAGGGCCTTTGGCTTATCGATGCCCAAGGCGACTACATGATGCAAATTGTTCGGGCGAAGCGCATGCCGTTCGCGGTGAACGACAAATCCAAGGGGACGGCAGACGAGTACCGTGCTGCTTCGATGGACAGCAATGCCCACTTCGGCCATATCAGTGGCGACGCGAACGAAATGCGCACCCAGATCATGCACGCTTCTTTCCCGAACTGGGACGGCAAAAGCGGCAGCTCGAGTTACACCATCAACGGCGACGAATTGACCTATAGCGTGGCGAAGCCGTCGAGCGGTGCGGCCGAGGGCGCACACGGCGAGGTCGTATGGCGGCGCGTTCGCTCCTAGGAACCAGGGGCTAGCTCAAAGCGCTATCAACTCACCACCCCAATCGGCGGGATCCACATCATCCATGGTTTGGGAAAATGTCCAGAGGTGGCCGCCGATATCCGTCACCGAGTATTGGCGCTCGCCGTAGGGTTGCGTCGTGGGTGCACTATGGATGACGGCGCCTGAGGCCTGTGCATGGGCATGATGGGCGTTCACATCGTCAACGCGCACCATGAGCGAGTGGGACGTGGAAGGGGCGCTGTCCGGTACGCCGTCACCGGTTACGACGACGGCAGCGTCGCCGACCTGCAGTTGGACGCGATGGCTACCGATACGTAGCCGCTCTGCAAAGCCGAAGGTGCGGCATAGCCAGGCGACAGCTTGCGGCACGTCGGGGTAACGCAGTACCGGAATGATCGTGCTGGAGGGCATGGAGCGATTGGTACGCATGGTGCCTCCGACCTTCGAAAAGGCTTAAGCGGTGCGAAGCGTGCGCCCGTAGGCGTGGACTTCGTCGACCAGCACCTTGACGTGTTCGGGATCGACTTCCGGCGTGATGCCGTGGCCGAGATTGAACACGTGGCCAGGATGATTGCCGTAGCTGTCGAGCACGGCTCGGGCTTCGCGGCGGATCACTTCGGGACTCGCGCGAAGGATCGCGGGATCGAGATTGCCCTGTAGTGCAACCTTGCCGGCGACAGCGCGGCGGGCATCGGCGAGGTCGATGGTCCAGTCCACGCCCAGCGCGGAGCAGCCCGTGTCGGCCATTTCGGCGAGATGTTGGCCGGCGCCCTTGGAGAACAGGATGATCGGCAAGTCGCGGGCCTGCGGGTTCGCCTTCAGTGCATCGACAACGCGCGTCATGTAGCGCAGCGAGAATTCGCGAAACGGTGCGGGGCCGAGCAGGCCGCCCCAGGTATCGAAAATCATCAGAACCTGCGCGCCGGCAGCGGCCTGGGCCATCAGATAGTGCGCAACGGCCTGCGCCAGCGTGTCGAGCAGTTGGTGGGCAAGTTTGGGATCGTTCCAGCACATCGCCTTGAGCGTGGCGAAATCCTTCGAGCCCTGACCTTCGACCATGTAGCAGGCCAGCGTCCATGGGCTGCCGGAAAAGCCTATCAGCGGCACGCGGCCGTGCAGCTCGCGACGGATCAGCCGCACGGCGTCCATCACATAGCGCAGTTCGCCGTCCATGTCGGGCACGGCAAGTTTCGCGACGTCGGCGGCGCTGCGCACGGGATGCTTGAACTGCGGGCCCTCTCCTTGCGCGAAGGTCAGGCCCAGACCCATCGCATCGGGAATCGTGAGGATGTCGGAGAACAGGATCGCCGCGTCGAGATCGAAGCGCTCCAGCGGCTGCAAGGTGACCTCACAGGCCAGTTCGGGATTCTGCGCGAGCGCCATGAAACTACCGGCGCGCTCACGGGTAGCGCGATATTCCGGCAGATAACGGCCTGCCTGGCGCATCACCCAGATCGGTGTGGTATCGGTGGACTCGCGACGCAGTGCGCGCAGGAAGCGATCGTTCTTCAACTCAGTCATTTCAACGTCCGTACGGGCCTTCCTGCCCTTGGGCAAACATCACGCGGAAACCGCGCTTCACTTGTGCATCGCGGGCTTTCTCGAACGCGACGATCGCCTCATCGCGCTCCAGGAACTGCTCGCGCTTCAAGGTCGCGCGGCCACCCTGGGTGCCTGATTCTCGGTACAACGTCCAGCCGCCAAGCAGATCCTGCTCCAGCGTGATCTGGACGTAGCGGGGTGCGTCGGCAGTGCCGGGCACGGTTTGCAGATAGAGGCGCATGGTTTCCGGAGCGTACTCGTGCGGCAAGGCATGCCACCAACCCTACATTCTAGAAGGCTGGCGGCCCGGTAGCGAGCGCGCCGACGCGAATCTGCGCGCGCTAGTGGGTTGCCGCCCGCAATACCGCCAATACGTTGGCTTCGGCAACGCCCGCGACAATCTCGGCGTGACCGATACCGCGCCACAGGATCAACCGCAGCGATCCGGCGGTATTTTTCTTGTCCAGCCGCATCAGTTCGAGCACTTGCTGCGCATTCATGCCGGGCGGGATCGACGTCGGCAGGCCAAGTTTTTCCAGCAGTCGCCACAACCGTGCGGTGTCGGTACCGGCACTCATGCCAAGTCGTTCGGACAGCTGCGCGGCCAGCAGCATGCCGATCGATACGCCCTCGCCGTGCAGCAGCGTGGTGTAGCCACCGGCGGTTTCCAGCGCGTGTCCAAACGTGTGACCGAGGTTGAGCAGGGCGCGCTCGCCTTGCTCTGTTTCGTCGCGGGCGACCACGCCGGCCTTGTAGCGCACTTTGCGGGCAATCGCTTCGAGCACCGTATCGGGATCGCGTGCGGCCAGCGCGTCGGCGTGCTGTTCCAGCCAGGTGAAGAACGGCTCGTCGCCGATCGCCGCACCTTTCACGACTTCGGCGAGGCCGGCGCGGTATTCGCGCAGGGGCAGGGTGGTCAACGTATCCAGGTCGGCGATCACGGCCCTTGGCTGATGAAACGCCCCGGCAAGGTTCTTGCCGACTGGCAGGTTGACGCCGGTCTTGCCACCCACCGAGGAATCGACCATTGCCAACAGCGTGGTCGGCATCTGGATGAAATCGATGCCGCGCATCCAGCATGCCGCCGTGAAGCCGGCGAGGTCGCCGACCACGCCACCGCCCAGCGCGATCACACAGGCATCGCGCGTGGCGCCGAGCTGACCCAGGGCGTCGAGTGCGCGACCGACATTCGCGAATGTCTTGTGTGCCTCGCCATCATCCAGCAGGAAGGACGACCAGTGCAGCCCTTCCAAGCCTGTCGTTACACGCTCCAGGTACAACGGCGCCACCGTTGAGTTGCTGATAACCAGTGCATGCCGTCCGCGCAACACGGCACGCCAGCGGGCGTGGTCCTGAAGTAAACCGGTGCCGATCCATACCGGATAACTGCGCTGGCCGAGCGCGACCGTAATGGTCTCAATAGCTGGATGGTTCATGCGGTTAGCTTGGTCATGCGGAAGGTGATCGTGCCGATGGTGATCATGCAGTGTGTGGCCGTGTAATGGGGGACGTGCGCTGCCAATGATGATCGATCAGCGCGATGCAGCGTTCGCTGGCGGCGGTAACACCACCATGTTCGCCGGGAACCGTCAGATCGGCCAGTTCGCGATACAGCGGTTCGCGGAGCAGTGCCATCGCCTGTAGCTTTTCCTGGCGATCCACGCCAGCCAATAGCGGTCGGCGCGTATCGCGTTCCAGACGTTCCAGTTGTTGCTCGATGCTGGTCTGCAACCACACGACGTAGCCGCGTTCGGTCAGATGTCGGCGATTGCGCTCGGCCAGCACCGCGCCGGCGCCGGTCGCCAGCAATACGCCGGGGCGTTCGCTCTGTTCGTCCAGCAACGCGCTTTCACGCTGACGAAACCCAGCCTCGCCTTCGATCTCGAATACCGTGCTTACGTCCACGCCGCAGTGTCGTTCGATTTCCTGATCGAGATCGACGAACGGCAGTCCATAATGCGCGGCAAGGCGACGCCCGATGGATGTCTTGCCGGCGCCGGTCGGCCCGATGATGAAAAGGTTGCACGACGGATTCATGGACAAATGCTAACAGGGCACGTCCAGCACCTGTGGAGAACGAAGCCGTGGAGAACGAACGCGTATTGCTGGCCGGCTGCGGCGACCTTGGCTTGCGCGTGGCGCAGCGCCTGCTGGCCCGCGGCAACGAAGTGTGGGCACTGCGACGCCGGCCACCGATAGCGGACGACAGCGGTATCCGCTGGCTGTGCGCCGACCTGACCCAGCCAGAATCCCTGAGCGTGCTGCCTGCGGGGATCACCCGACTTGTCTACCTGCCCACGCCGGATCGAAGGGACGAACCCGCTTACCGCGCAACGTTTGTCGATGGGTTGCGTCATCTGCTCGACGTGCTGGGTGATCGCTCACTGCGACGCGTGCTGCTGGTTTCTTCAAGCGCGGTCTATGGTGATCACGACGGCGACTGGGTCGACGAATCCACACCGCCAGCACCCGCGGGCTTCAACGGCAAGGTCCTGCTTGAGGCCGAACAGTGGCTTGCCAAGCAACCCACGCCTTCGATCGTGTTTCGGCTGGCTGGGCTATACGGGCCCGGGAGGTTGCAACTGCTTGAGCGTCTGCGTGCGGGACAAGTGCGCGTGCCACGAGCGGACGCACATTGGGCCAATCGGATACATGTCGACGATGCCGCTGCCGCGATCGTGCATTTGTTGGCATTGGCCGATCCGCTACCGCTGTATCTGGGTGTTGACAGCACACCGTTGCCGCTTGATGTGCTGTACGACTACTTGGCGGAACGACTCGGTGTTGCGTTGCCTGGCGAGGGTCCGCCGCCGGCCGACGTCGGCAGCAAGCGGCTCGACAATGCTCGCTTGCGCGCCGGCGGTTTCGAACTGAAGTGGCCTGATGCGCGGGTCGGCTATGCCGCGTTGATCGATCCGGTGACGCGGAAATTCAATCAGGTCGAACACGGCACATGACGGCCATCCGAAACTCACCGCTCAGCCGTGATTGAGCCCGGTGACGTGCCGCTCATCGTCGTACTCCACGCAGGTGTCGGCCAGCGCTGGCAACGTGGCCAGGGCGTGTCGACTCAGTCGTTCGAAGTGCGCTAGAAACCGCTGCATCGCCACGGCGTCCATGGCCAGCGGCGCATGACGCGCCAGCAGATCCTGTTCCTGCTCGCTGCGCCAGCGGTTCACGATTTCCCAACTCGGCGCCTGCAGCACGATCAGCGCGTCGAACTTGCGCCACAGCGGCTGGTAGCCGCGCAACTGCTTGTTGACCCAGTTTCGCCAAGTGACGTCAGGGTCTTCCGTGCGCTCCAGCTCGTTGATCGGCGTGCTCAGCGCACCCTGCAATTGCGGGCGGATGCCCAGCGCCCAGCCTTCCACGATCACCAGTTTCGGTGGACGGGTAACGCGCGGCCAGCGCGAGGGTGGAATGCGCGTGTCGCGGCCCTTGTCGAAGCGTGGGTAGGTTACCGGCAGCTTGTCCGAGGCGCGTGGCAGCGCCGACAGTACCGACAGCAGCAGCTCGATTTCATGGGTGCCCGGCACACCGCGGCTGCGCAATAGCGGATGCACTTGCTGTGCCAAAGCCTCGCGGTCGCCGCGGGCGTAATAAAAGTCGTCCAGCGACAGTACTTCGGTGGCCCAGCCGCGCGCCTCGGCCTGGGCTTTCATGACGCGCGCAAGCGTGCTTTTGCCACTGCCCTGCAGCCCGGACAAGCCGATGATGTACGGCCGCCGCGAGCGGGCGATGCGGCCGGCGTACTGGTCCAGCAGATGGCTGGCCAGACCCTCGTTCTGCATGCTGGGCTGGGATTTCATCCGCGACGTACCGCGCAGCGCCACCGCGACGGCGGCTGGTAAGCCACATCAGGCGCCAAGCCACCGCTTATGCCGCTGGAACATGCTACGTGGGGCGCGGTTTTCGGCGGATTCGTCATGGCGGTACTTGCGGCTTGTGGCATTGCACTATCATCGGTGGCATTCATCCGCGCCATGATGGCGCGAGTCGGCCACGATGCAAAAGGAAAGTTTCAGACACCATGCTCAATCCCGAGATTCTGGATACCTTGCTGCGACTCCTGGACGAGGCCAAAGCCAGTGGCGAGCCCGAGCCGAGCGCAATGAACCTGGCCACCGTCGACAGCTCCGGCCGGGTCGCTTCGCGCATCGTACTGTTGAAGGGCGTCGACGAGCGCGGCCTGCGCTTCCATACCAATTATCAGAGTGACAAGGGCAGCCAGCTCGAGGCGCACCCGCAGGTCGCGTTGTGCATCCACTGGAAACAGTTGCGCGAGGGCGTGCAGGTGCGCGTCGAAGGCGCTGCGCGCAAGCTGATGGAAGAAGAGTCGGACGCCTACTTTGCCACTCGCGCGCGCCAGAGCCAGATCGGCGCCTGGGCTTCGCTGCAGTCGCAGACCTTGCCGGATCGCGATACGTTCGAACAGCGCGTGGCGCGCTACGAACATGAGTTCGAAGGACGCGAGGTGACCCGACCGCCGCATTGGGGTGGCTACGTGGTGGAACCGGACATGCTGGAGTTCTGGTACGGCGCGGAGTTTCGCCTGCACGAGCGCGTTCGCTGGAGTCGGCACGGTCAGACCTGGACCAGCAGGCTGCTTTACCCATGACCCGTCCCGTGCCCGCGGACCATGTGGCACAGGCGGGCTTTGCCGTGCACACGCGGGGACGCGGCTTCAGCGATATCTCGGCAAAGGTCGGCGATATCGTGGCTGCCAGTCACGTGCAGACGGGTATCGCGCACGTGTTCACCGCGCACACCAGTTGTTCGCTGCTGATCAGTGAAAATGCCGACCCCGCCGTGCGCACCGACCTGGAGCGCTGGTTCGCGCGCGCGGTGCCTGACGGCGATGCGATATTCGAACACGATGCCGAAGGTCCGGATGATATGCCGGCGCATGTGCGCGCCATCCTTACCGGCGTCAGTCTCACCCTGCCGGTGCATGGCGGCAAATTGCAGTTGGGCACCTGGCAGGGCATCTATCTGTGGGAACACCGTATCGATTCGCATCAGCGCAAGGTCACGGTAACCGTGCTGGGGCATTGAACGCGTGACCGAGCTTCACCTGTCCGACCATTTTCCGCAGCGCATCGTCTGTCTCACCGAGGAGCCGACCGAGGTGCTCTACGCGTTGGGGGAAGATCGGCGCATCGTCGGCATCTCCGGTTTCACCGTGCGTCCGCCACGAGCGCGCAAGGAAAAGCCCAAAGTCTCGGCATTCATCAACGCGAAGATCGGCGAGATCCTCAAGCTCGAGCCCGACCTGGCGATCGGGTTCTCCGATATCCAGGCCGATATCGCACGCGAGCTGATCAAGGCCGGCGTCGAGGTTTGGATCAGCAACCATCGCAGCGTGGAGGGCATCCTCGCCTATATCCGCCGGCTCGGCGCGATGGTCGGTGCGCACGACAAGGCCGAGATTTATGCGCAGCAGATCGAGCAACATATCGCCGACGTCCGCGCCGTCGTCGCAAAATTGCCACGCCGTCCGAAAGTGTATTTCGAGGAATGGGACGATCCGATCATCACCGGCATCCGTTGGGTTGCCGAGGTCATCGGTATCGCGGGCGGTGATGACTGCTTCCCCGAACTCGCCCGCGAATCACTGGCAAAGCAACGTATCCTGCCGAACGGCGATGAAGTGATACGTCGCGCGCCGGACATCATCCTCGGCTCCTGGTGCGGCAAGCGCTTCCGGCCGGAGAAAGTCGCGGCGCGGCCGGGTTGGGAGTCGATTCCGGCGGTGCGTAATGGTGACCTTTATGAGATCAAGTCGCCGATTATTTTACAGCCGGGACCGGCGGCGCTGCTGGATGGGCTGGATGCAATTCATAGAATCATTGTTGAGTGGGTGGAGCGCTGAGGCGCTACCCGTCAGGCCTTTGTTGCTTGAAACAGTCGCGCTCTGTTCCCTCTTAGGGAGAGGGCTGGGATAAGGGTTCGGTTTTCGCGCGAATACTAATTCGTCGTCACCCCTGCGCAGGCAGGGACCCAGTGCTCTTCTTGGTTTTGCCGTGATCTGCCATTTCCAGTGCAGAGCGTTTCGTCCTCCTACGGAGGCCAAGCCAGAGCAGAGCAAAGCCAGAGCCAGCCAACTCTATTGCGCGGGAGAGGTGCTAATGCGCGGGAGAGGTGCTCCCTCCCCTGCTTGCAGGGGAGGGTTGGGGTGGGGTCGCTCTTGGCTTCAAAGATCAAAAGCGTCACCCCCTTCCAACCTCGCCCTGCATGCAGGGCGAGGGACAAAACTAAAGCAGAGGCAGAAGCCGAAGCCGCACCCGCACCCGCACCCGCACCGCACTAATCACTGGGTCCCTGCCTTCGCAGGGATGACAAAGATTCAACTAATCCGCAGACACCCGACCCAACCGGAAACTTATTCCAACAAACGCGGGCAGCGAGAACTAGAGGTGTTCAGCCGCCGAGCGCCAGCCGCGTGCCCCAATCCATCAACGGCGCCGCCACCAGCAAGCGGGCGAGCAGCAGGACGATCATCACTGCCATCGGGGCGAAATCGATCTGCCCGGCGATCAGTTTGCCGCGTAGCGGTCGCAGCAGTGGCTCGACGATGGTGCCGGCCAGGCGCAGCAGCGGATGCCTGCGGTCCACGGCGAACATGCTCAGCAGCGACCAACCGAAAATCAGCACGATGTAGAACAACAAAATGAAGTCGAGCAACTCGGCCAGTGCCAGCACCAGCAGGCCGGCGAAGTGCGGCACGATCCCCAGCACGGCAAATAGCAGCAGACGTTTGAGCAGCATCGTCAACCAAGCCAGCAGCAAAGCGGCCAGGTTGATCCGGCGCCAGTTCGGCAATACACGGCGGATCGGCGCCAATACCGGATTGGTGTAGCGATAGACAAACTGGCTCAGCGGGTTGTTGAAATCCGCGCGGCTGGCTTCGGCCAGCAGGCGCAACACCAACAGGGTGACTACCGCATCAAACGCCAGTTCGATCAGCAACGACAACGCATTCAACAAGTAGGTCACGAGAGCTTGTCCAGGCTGGCGGCGAGTTCCACGCCGCGGTGGGTGGCGGCAGCCACTGCGCGGGAGACGATACGGGTCAGGCCGTCGGCTGAGAAGCTCTCCAGCGCGGCCTGGGTGGTGCCGTTGGGAGAGGTGACGCGCTGGCGCAGCAGGGCAGGATCCTCGCCGCCCTCCACCAGCATGCGGCCGGCGCCGAGGCAGGTCTGTGCGGCCAATGCGCGAGCGGTTTCCCGGGGTAGCCCTTGCGCAACGGCGGCGGCTTCCAGTGCTTCGACCAGCGCGAAAAAATAAGCAGGCCCGGAACCGGACAGGGCAGTGACGGTATCCATCAACGCTTCGTCGTCGATCCAGCGGGTGATCCCCGCGGTGTCCAGGATATGTTGCGCCTGGGCTTTCTGCGACGGGCTGACCCGACTGTTCGCGCACAGGCCGGTAGCACCGGCGCCGATCAAGGCGGGTGTGTTGGGCATGCAGCGCACGATCGGCAGACTGGCGCCGAACCAGCGTTCCAGCTGATCAAGCCGCACGCCAGCGGCGATCGAGATCAGCAGGGGTCGGTTGCGCTGCAGGATGTCGTGCAGGTCGGCGTGGATCCCCGGCATGACCTGCGGCTTGACGGCCAGCAAGATGACTTCGGCTTCTGCGACGGCCAGGCGGGTTTCGGCATAGCAGGCCACACCGAATTCGCGACCCAGCGCATGGCGCGCTTCGGCCAACGGCTCGGCCACACTGACGCTGGCAGCGGCCACGCCGGTCTTCAGCAGACCTCCGATCAGGCTGCGTGCCATGTTGCCACCGCCGATAAAGGCAAGTCGTGTCATGCGGGTTCCTTGAGCGATCCAGAGCGCTACCTTAGCGGGAGCGTAGCCATCGTGTCGCTGGAAATGCTGGGAGGCTTCCCACCGCCGCAGTACCGAACGGTATGGCGTGAATTTTCCATCGGACGCGCAAACCGTGGCGGCGATCCGCATTCCGGCAACGGGAAAGACTGGCCGCATGGCCTGTTGCGCGAGTAGTATCAACGCAGCTGCAAGGGGGATTCGGGGTTTTTCGTTCAGGTATTTCGATGGCGTCTTCGCCATGCGCTAGGGCGCACTGCACCTGCGAATTTCATCCATCCCCTGTCGCGACATCCAATTCATGCCATCCCGATGATCGGTTGAGGGGAAACGATAGATGGACATTGCCGAACTGCTTGCCTTCTCGGTAAAGAACAAGGCCTCGGACTTGCACCTATCCGCAGGTCTGCCGCCGATGATTCGTGTTGACGGCGACGTGCGCCGCATCAATATTCCCGCGCTTGAACACAAGCAGGTGCACTCGCTGATCTACGACATCATGTCGGACAAGCAGCGGCGCGATTACGAAGAATTCTACGAGACCGACTTCTCGTTCGAGATTCCCGGGCTGGCGCGTTTCCGCGTCAATGCGTTCAACCAGAACCGCGGCGCTGGCGCCGTGTTCCGTACCATTCCGTCTGAAGTGCTGACGCTGGAAGACCTGGGTTGCCCGCGCATCTTCAAGGAGCTGATCGAGCAGCCGCAAGGGTTGATCCTGGTGACCGGTCCGACCGGTTCGGGCAAGTCGACCACGCTGGCGGCGATGGTCGATCACATCAACAAGAACGAATACGGACACATGCTCACGATCGAGGATCCGATCGAGTTTGTGCATACGTCGCAGAAATGTCTGGTCAACCAGCGCGAAATTCATCGCGACACACTGGGTTTCAACGAAGCCCTGCGCTCGGCGCTCCGCGAAGATCCGGACTTCATCCTGGTCGGCGAGCTGCGCGATCTGGAAACCATCCGTCTTGCGCTGACGGCGGCGGAAACCGGCCATTTGGTGTTCGCCACCGTGCATACCAGCTCGGCAGCCAAGACGATCGACCGCATCATCGACGTGTTCCCCGCCGGCGAAAAGCCGATGGTGCGTTCGATGCTGTCCGAGTCGCTGCGCGCGGTCGTTTCGCAGTCGCTGCTGAAGAAGGTTGGCGGCGGCCGTATCGCGGCGCACGAGATCATGGTCGGCATTCCGGCGATCCGCAACCTGATCCGCGAGGACAAGGTGGCGCAGATGTATTCGTCGATCCAGACCGGTCAGCAGTTCGGCATGCAGACGCTGGATCAGTGCCTGCAGGATCTGGTCAAGCGTGGTCTGGTGACGCGGCAACAAGCGTCCGCCTACGCCAAGAACAAGGACAGCTTCAAGTAAGCGGGACACGTCATCGAGGAACGAGTTCGCAGTAGGGCAACGGTTTTGGCGCTATATTTTTCACGCGAGATATTCGCAGCCACGCTACCCGAACGCGACGTCACGCGCTGAATGGCGTGCAGCTCCCGGCGAGCTGACCTCGATACCCCGTTCCATCATTCGGGAGTTAAACCATGAGCGATTTCGATTTCACCTCGTTCCTCAAATTGATGGTGCACAAGAAGGCATCGGATCTGTTCATCACAGCCGGTGTGGCGCCTTCGATGAAGGTGCAGGGTCGGATCGTGCCGATCACCCAGAGCCCGCTCAGCGTGCAGCAGTCACGCGACATGGTGCTCAACGTGATGACGCCGGGGCAGCGCGAGGAGTTCGAGAAAACCCATGAGTGCCAGTTTGCGATCTCGGCGCAGGGTGTCGGCCGCTTCCGCGTATCGTGCTTCTATCAGCGCAATTGCGTCGGCATGGTATTGCGCCGGATCGATTCGAAGATTCCGACCACCGAGGAGTTGAATCTGCCGCCGGTGATCAAGCAGCTTGCCATGACCAAGCGCGGCATCATCGTCTTCGTCGGCGCTACCGGCTCGGGTAAATCGACCTCGCTGGCGGCGATGATCGGCTACCGCAATCTGAATTCGACCGGCCATATCATCACGATCGAGGACCCAATCGAATACGTGCACAAGCATGAAGGCTGCATCATCACCCAGCGCGAAGTCGGCATCGATACCGACAGTTGGGAAAACGCGCTGAAGAACACCTTGCGCCAGGCGCCGGACGTGATCATGATCGGCGAGGTGCGTACGCGCGAAGGCATGGATCACGCGATCGCGTTTGCTGAAACGGGCCATCTGGTGTTGTGCACACTGCATGCGAACAACGCCAACCAGGCGATGGACCGCATCCTGCATTTCTTCCCGGAAGATCGTCGCGAACAGCTGCTGATGGATCTGTCGCTGAACCTTAAGGGCATCGTGGCGCAAATGCTGATTCCCACCCCCGACGGCAAGGCGCGCCGGGTAGCGGTGGAGATCCTGCTGGGTACGCCGCTTGCTCAGGATTACATCCGCCAGGGCGAAATTCACAAGCTCAAGGAATTGATGAAGGAATCCACCCTGCTTGGCATGAAGACGTTCGACCAGAGCCTGGTCGAGCTATATCACGCCGGCGAGATCTCCTACGAAGACGCACTGCGGCACGCCGACAGCTCCAACGAAGTGCGCCTGCGCATCAAGCTGGCGCAGGGCGGTGATGCGCATACGCTGTCGCAGGGACTGGATGGAGTGGAGCTGGAAGAAACCAGGGACTCGCAGAATTTCAGTGGTGGCAACAGCCTGCTGAATCGCTAAGTCCACAACACGATCGACACAAAGAAGAAGGGGCCGCATGCGGCTCCTTCTTCTTTTACGTGACGCGCCATCGATCACGGCGCGATCAATTGACTTAGTGGCTGCTCGAGCTCGACGCAGGCATCGACGACTTCATGCTGCTGTTCGACGTCGACGGAGTAACCGTCAGACCAGTTGCGTCGACACTTTTCACGCCCTTGACCTTCTTGGCGACATTCACAGCCTTGGTTTTTTCATGCTTGCTGGTCGCCGTACCGGTCAGTGTCACCACACCGTTCGTCGTGGTGACGGAAATATCGGTGGAGCTGATGCCTTTGGTCGTCGTGAATTCGGACTTCACTTTGGTCGTGATCCACGCATCGCCTGTCTCGCTGGTGGATGAAGTCGAACCTGTGGAATCCTGCGCCATTACCTGGCTAACCGGCACCGCTGCGAAAGCGACCATCAGGCCGGCGGCAAACAAGCTGTTGCGGATCATCGAAGGGGTACGCATGGGGCAATCTCCTTGAGCGGTTAGAGTGTGGGTGGATGACAACAGCTGGCACGTGAATATGGCGTGGCCATGCCAGACGACGGTTCAGCCGGACAAAAGGGACGCGAAGACCGGGTCACGACGATGTTGGCATTGCGTTCTTCGATCCAGTCCGTGATGCAAAAAAAACGGGACGCTCATGCGTCCCGTCGATTCGTACCGAGTCGCTAAACGCTATTTCAAGGCGGTCTGGCTGGTGATCACCATGCCGTTGTCATCGATATGCATTTCGGCATCGATGGTGTTGACGCGCTCTGCCTGGGATTTCATGGCAGCGAATTGCGCTTTTGAGCGAGCCACATTCGCGGCGGTTTGCGTGGCATCGTCGGCGCCGTCGCTATCGAGTGACGGTTCATCGCTCTTGTTGATGGCGGCAGTGGCCGCGGCCAGACTGTCAGCCTTCTGTTCCATCAACTGCAGCCAATCCAGGTACATCGCGCCGCTCAGATGCATCCGCATCGTGCGGCCGGCGTCTCCGGTCGACGCGCCAAGGGTGTCGCTGAGCTTGGCGTCCTCACCGGCGCCTACGCCGAGTGCGAGCGCCTTGTCGCTCATGGCAATCCAGGCTGGCTGTTCCAGCACGGCGGTCATGTCTTTCGGCAGCGCCTGAGGTTTGCTATCAGCAGTAACCTTCAGCTGGGCCAGTGAGGAAACCATCATCTGACCCATTGCCAGCAGACCGGCGGGGTTGTTGGTCCCCAGCACCAAGCGTCCGGTGAATTTCGGCAGGCCGCCGTTCTGGCCTGGCGCCAGCGTGTCCAGCACGATGCGCAAGCCGAGCATGTCACCAAAGGGGGGAATGGCTGCCTTCTGCATCGCCGGGCCGAGCTTGGCAAAGCTGTCGTTGAGGTCGGTCAGCGCAGGGCAGGTGAACGGCTTGGCGGCCACGGCATCGGCTTGAGCCGACCAGAACGTGCGCAGCGGTGTGACTGGCAGCGCAAGGGTAAGGTCGAATGGCGCGGTGCCGGCGCTGCCCAGTCCGGGCATCCCTACCTTGAGGCCAGCGAACGCCTTGCTGATGTCCTCGGCGAGCGCCACATCAAAACGCACGTCCTGATGTCCGACATCCAGCTGGGTATAACCAAAGCTCACCGCAGGCGTGCGGGCGGCAATGCGTGCGGCCTCGACGGCGCAGCTTGGGGAAGTCTGCAACTGGTTCGCAACCGGTTCGCCGGTCTTGGCCGATATTGCCTCCGCATGCGCCTTGAGGATCGCGCTCATCAGAGGGTCGTTGCCGCCCATCGCCAGCGGCAATGCACGGGTCAGGTCGAGATCACCGACCAGCCACTTCTGATAACCCTTGTCTTTAGCCAGTGTCGCCAGGCGGCCATCGTCCTGCAGGTTCTTTTGCGGTCGATCCAGGCCAAGTGCCTGGCGCACCAAAGCCGGAGAAGTATCGGCCGGCAACAGCGAAACCACGGCCTGTTTGCCGACGGTTGCCAGAATTACTTCGGTACCCGAGGCGACGAATACGTATTTGCGGTAACTCTGGCTGCCAATGCTCGCAACGTCGAGCTTCTTGCCATACGCCGTTTCGAGCCGACCAATGAACCCTTCGAATGCTTTGGGATCACTCAGTTCGAAACGCAGTACCGGTGACAGACCCAGTCCATAAAACGCAGAGTGTCCCTTGAGGTCCAGGCCTGCATTTTGTGCGAAGGTCTCCACGCTTTTGCCGTTGAACTCTGCGCTCAGCGCGTGCAGCAGGCGCGCCCCGTCAGGATCCTTGCTCGTCATCTGATCGGCAGCGGCATTCAGCTGGGCCAGTTGCGACGGCAGCTGTGCGTCGGCCTGGGCGAGCAAGGCCTTGCGGGTGTCGTCATCCAGCACGTCAAGGTTGGCGACGACGTACGGCGTGTCCGCCGGTACGAAAGCCAGCGGTGCGTCCTTGTCCTTGTGTCCGCAAGCCGCCAGCATGACGCCGGCAAAGCTCAGCGCGATGAAGCGCGTCGTCGATCGCATGATGATCCCCTGGCCTTGTGAATGTTGCGCGCCATATTATGCCCGCTTTACGGGTTGTTGCGGCGCGTCAACCTGCGAAAGCCAGGCGGTGCAAGGAAGCGCGTGAAAAGCGGGCGGATTGCTGGGCTGAGGGCCATAAACCGGGCGTAAAAAAGGGGCGCCAAAGCGCCCGCGCCACCGCTCATCGCAGCCCGTTCAGCGGGCCATTCGTTCGTGACCTGTTTATCGGGCCAGTACTTCGTTCAGTACGGCCATGCGCACGAATACGCCGTTGCCGACCTGTTCGAGGATGCGCGACTGTGCACCGTCGGCCACTTCCGAGGCGATCTCGATACCACGGTTGATCGGACCCGGGTGCATCACCAGGCAACCCTTGGCAGCGAGCGCCAGACGACGCTGGTCGAGCCCATACCGGCTGAAATACGCCGCTTCGTCGGGCAGATCGGTCGAGGCCATCCGCTCTTTTTGCAGGCGCAGCATGATGACGGCGTCGGCACCGCGAATGGCCTGGTCGAAATCATCGTAGTGTGTGGTGTGGGGAAATTCGTCCACGGCGGGCATCAATGCGGCCGGTCCGCACAGGCGGATTTCCTTCACTCCCAGCGTGCTCATCGCGTGGATATCCGAACGCGCGACGCGCGAATGGCGGATATCGCCGCAGATCACCACCGTGAGGTTCTCGAAATCCGGTCGATGCTGGCGAATCGTCAACGCATCCAGCAGCCCCTGGGTGGGGTGCGCGCGATTGCCGTCGCCGGCATTGATGACCGACACGCCGCTCATCGCGTGGTGCACCAGTTCGTCCGGTGTGCCGGAGTGTTTATGGCGCACGATGATCGCATCCAGGTGCATGGCCTCGAGCGTGTGCAGAGTGTCGAGCAACTCCTCACCCTTGCTGGTGGAGGAAAAGCCGATATCGAAATTGACCACATCGGCGCCGAGCCGGCGTGCGGCCAGCTCGAACGAAGTACGGGTACGCGTGGACGGCTCGAAGAAAAGGTTCAGCACAGTGCGCCCGGTCAACACATCGAGCTTGCGGGTGCCGTGTGCGCAGGCATCGCGTAACGCTTCGGCGCGATCGAGCAGACGCTCGATGGTTGCCCGCGGCAGATGTTCCAAAGTGGTGAGGTGGCGCAGGCGAGGGCTCATCGAGGGCTCAATCGGCAGGTCTGGGAAAGGGAAGAGGTTTCAGCGTTCCAGATTGCCTGGAACGGATGTCGGAATTTCGATCAGCCATCGCTCCAGGATGACCGCCGCTGCTTCGGCATCGATAGTGGCCGCATCGCGTCGCCGCTTCAGTCCGGCGGCGCGGGCGGAGGCAAACCGCTGCGCAGCGTCCTGCGAGCTGTGACGTTCATCGACGAACGCTACCGGTAAACCAAAGCGCTGCTGCAGCTGGGTGGCAAAACGGCGCGCGTTGCGGCTGGCGGGTTGCTCGGCGCCATCGAGGGTCAACGGCAAACCCACCACCAGGGTGTCCGGCAGCCATTCTTTGCGCAAGGCATCAAGGCGACTCCAGTCCGGTTCGCCTTCGCGCATCGTGATCGTGGTCAGCGCGCGTGCGCTGGCGGTGAATGTATTGCCGACGGCGACGCCGGTCAGTCGGCTGCCGACATCAAAACCGAGCACACAGCTCATGCGTGGCCCGCGTAGCCGGAAAGCTGTAGCGGGTCCACCCCGACCAGTCCGGCGGCGGCGCTCCAGCGTTCTTCCAGCGGGGTATCGAACACCACTCGGCCGCAGGCTTCGGTGGTGAGCCAGGCGTTGGCCATCAGCTCCTGTTCCAGCTGGCCCGCATCCCAGCCCGCATAACCCAGCGCCATGACCGCCTGGCGGGGACCTTCGCCAGCAGCCATCGCGACCAGGATGTCGCGCGAGGTGGTAACCGACCAATCGGTGTTGATGCGGTAGCTGGCCTCCCAGTAACCCGGTTCGCGATGCAGCACGAAACCGCGCTCTTGCTGCACGGGGCCGCCGATGAGTACGGGTGCATCGGCCAGTTCGCTGTCCACGCAGTCGAGCCGCATCTGCGCCAGCACATCGCCAAAACGGTATTCGGAAAGCTGGTTCACCAGCAAGCCGACGGCGCCGTTCTCATCGTGCTGACAGAGCAGCGCGACGCTTCGCGAGAACGGCGGATCGGCCAGATTCGGCATGGCGATCAGGAAGTGCCCGGTCAAGGTCGAGGGTTGCACGGCAGTCATGCGCGCATTGTAGGCGCGTTGCAGGCGCGCCGCATGTCGTGGGTGCACACGTGGGGTGAGATGTGGGGGAAATAGCGGGGCGTAGGTTGGGGTGAGCGCAGCGATGCCCAACAGGTGCCCCATGTATTCCCGCAAGCACGTTGGGCATCGCTGCGCTCACCCTACCTAAGCCAGACCCGATTCTCAGCGGGTTTGCAGCACGTTCTGGGGCTCGAATTCCCAGGTGCGTGTGATATTGAGTTCGTCCACGCGCTCCGCACTTTGGGGGGCAGGCGGGAACGGTGCGGATAGCCGCACGATGCGTTCGGCAGCGGCGTCCAGCACGTGCTCGCCGGAGCTGTGAATCACCTCGATACTCTTGATGCTACCGTCGAGATTCAGCACCACCGTGAGCAGCACGTCCCCGTGCAATCCGCGACGGCGCGCCTCCTCGGGATAGTTGAGATTACCGACGCGTTCAACCCGGTCCGACCAGCCGCGCATGTAGGCGGCGTACGCATATTCCTTGGTGCTGGCGGTGAGGTATTTGATCTTCGGTCGCTTGGCGTAGGCCTCCTTTTTTTCGCGCACCTCCGCGGCCAGCTGGGCGATCGCCTGTTGCTGCTTCAATTCGACCGCGGTCGGAGTCTGCGCCTGCGGGTCGACCTGGCTCTGCGCCGTATCGCTGGCCACGCTGAAGCTGGTCGTGCCGGTTGTCGTCACCATCCGGGTGGGCGTGGCTTCGCGTGGCTGCGGTGTGCTGGCCTCCACCGATTCTGCCGCGGTACCGGGGTCGGGGCGGGGCAGGGCGCCGGAAAACATTTCCGAGGGCCGCGCCGCGTGATCGCTCTGGCCACCGCCGCGGTTGTTGGCCTGGGCCAGGAAGTCTGCCTTGTCCGGCGCTTCCTGATTGGCCACGTTGACCAGGGTCACGTCCAGCGTGGGCAGGCTTGGCGCGGCCTTGGCAAAGTGGAACGTAATGCCGAGCAGCAGCACACCATGCAGCAACAGCGAAAACAGCAGGGTTGCGCTGATCGGGTCGGGCGCCGATGGGACCGGCGCCGGGGTGATGGGTACAGCCGTTGCGGTGGTGCTCACGCGTTACGAATCCGATGGACGTGCTGCTCGATGACGTCGAACAGCTGACCGGCAATGTTAAGCCCGAACTGGGCATCCAGTTCGCGCACACACGTCGGGGATGTGACGTTGATCTCGGTCAGGTAATCGCCGATCACGTCCAGTCCCACAAACAGCAGGCCGCGACGACGCAGTTCAGGTGCCACCTGGCCCACGATCCAGCGATCGCGGTCCGACAGCGGGACGCCTTCGCCCCGTCCGCCAGCGGCCAGATTGCCGCGGAATTCGTCGCCCTGCGGGATACGCGCCAGCGCGTAAGGCACCGGTTCACCGTCAACGACCAGGATGCGCTTGTCGCCGGCGCTGATTTCCGGAAGATATTTCTGCGCAATCGTCAGTTGTCGACCTTCACCATGCGCACCGCCGCCGATCAGGGTTTCCAGCATCGAGTTGAGGTTGCTGTCGCCGGCCTTGACCCGGAAGATGCCGCGCCCGCCCATGCCATCCAGCGGTTTCAGCACCACCTCGCCGTGCTCCTTGGCAAACCGGCGCAATTCGCTCGCATCGCGCGCGACCAGGGTCGGCGCAATACATTGCGGAAAGGCCAGCGCAAACAATTTTTCGTTGCAGTCGCGCAGTGCGCGCGGATCGTTGATCACGGCAACGCCGCCGTGCTGGGCAGCTTCCAGCACCATGCTGTCGTAGATGAACTGCGCGTCGACCGGCGGATCCTTGCGCATCAGCACCACGTCAAGCTCGCGCAGGTCGCGCCACCGCGCCGGTCCGAGGGTGAACCAGTTTTGCGGGTCTTCGCGCACCTCCAGCGGCGCGATCCGCGCCCAGGGTTCGCCATTGCGCAGCGCCAGGTCGCCCTGTTCGAAATAGTGCAGCGCATGGCCACGGCGCTGGGCTTCCAGCAACATGGCAAAGCTGCTGTCCTTGGCGATCTTGATCGCGCCGATGGGGTCCATCAGCACGGCGACCGAAAGGGTCATGGGGGTTCTCCGTGGGTGGTCAGCGCATGTGCTGACCGTGCGGGTGAGTTTGGATTCAAGGCGAAAGTGAACAGGCGGGCATGGTCGCCGAGTCGGTCGACTGCTACAAGCTTGGTGATTGTTCAAGCTGTCGCGGTTGGCCAGATGGTGCCAATATGGGTCACGTTGTGCGCACTGGGCGACGGAGCGAATGATTATTGCTTGACAGTCTCGGCGGGCAGGCAGTAAACAGCAAAGGGTTGGATGCACCGCCGCAGAGCGGGTATCGCGTGGTTTGTTTTGTTTCTTTTTTTACATGAGCACCTGGCGGCATGGCTGTTGCATGTCTTGGTGCCTATCCTGAGCTCGGGGCGGGCCGCAGGGGGAGTAAGTGAATTTGAACGTGAGTGCTAACGACTTGGCTGGTCTCAAGGTCATGGTGATTGATGACTCCAAGACCATCCGCCGTACCGCGGAAACCTTGCTGAAGAAGGAAGGGTGCGAGGTATTGACCGCCGTCGACGGTTTCGAGGCGCTGGCCAAGATCTCCGACCAGCGGCCTGCGATCATCTTCGTCGACATCATGATGCCGCGTCTGGATGGTTATCAGACCTGTGCGCTGATCAAGAACAATCCGCAATTCCGTTCCACGCCGGTGATCATGCTGAGCTCGAAGGATGGGCTGTTCGACAAGGCGCGAGGTCGCATCGTGGGTGCCGAGCAGTATCTGACCAAGCCGTTTACGCGTGACGAGCTGCTTGGTGCCATCCATCGCCATGTCAGCACGGTGCCGAGCCACTGACTGCAGATTCTGAGGGGGACCTGTGGCCAATATTTTTATCATCGACGATTCGCCGACCGACGTGCGCGTGTTTACCACGCTGCTCGAACGGGCCGGTCATCAGGTGCTCGCCTTTGGCACGGCCGAGGAAGGCATCGAGCGCGTGCGCGCCGCGCTGCCTGATCTGGTGATCATGGACGTGATCATGCCGGGCATGAACGGCTTTCAGGCGACCCGCACGCTGACCCGTGACCCGGTGACGGCAGGCGTGCCCATCGTGATGATCACGACCAAATCCATGGAAACCGACCAGGTCTGGGGCTTGCGCCAGGGCGCTCGCGCGTTCATCACCAAACCGGTGAGCGAGAAAGACCTGCTGGCCTGTATCAACGATTTGTTGCCGAGTTCGACATGAACCAGTCCGTCAACCGTACCCCGTTTGAAATCCTGGCCCGTTATGAACGGCTATCGCTGGCGCATGCCTCCGATACGCAGGGCAAGATGGAAGCGCCAGGGTTGTGGCGCGGGATTGGCTTTCGGGTAGGTTCGCGCCTGCTGGTCAGCGGCATCGATGAAATCAACGAGTTGCTGGCGGTGCCGGCGCTAACCCCCGTGCCGGGGACCCAGCCGTGGTTGCTCGGCGTGGCGAATGTGCGCGGCAACCTGGTGCCGGTGATCGATTTTGCCCGTTTCCTGTTTGGCGAGCGCACACAGCATTCCGAGCGCGCCCGCCTGTTGGTGGTGCGCCAGGGTGGCGGCAACGTGGCGCTGCTGGTCGATGAGGTATTCGGTCAGCGTACGGTGGATGAAACACAGCGACGCGAGGCCGGGCGCGAGGAAGATCCGCGGCTTACCCGCTTCGTCGAGAGCCGCGTGGGCGAACAACAATTGGCGATTTTCAGCATGAACCGGCTGGTACGTGCACCGGATTTCCGTCAGGCCGCTGCCTGACACCGGTCACGCTTCAACGGGGGCAAGTTTCACAATTGAAGGGCCGGCGCCCGTAGTGGCCGGAAATTAAGGGCAGCAAGTCCTTGGGTCAGTAGCCGCTCGATGAAGCGGAGCTGACAAGGTGTAGACGGACGAGGTGAACATGAGCACTACAGGGGGCGTCGGCAAGGAACGGAGTTACACGACCGTACTCATTGTCCTGTTGCTGATTGCGATTGGTCTCGCGGCAGTGGATTTCTTCCTGCTGTACCTGAAGAACGGTGAGGATCGGCAGGCGGTTACGCTGACCACGCAGATTCAGGTGTTGTCGCAATCCACAGCGAAATTCGCGCTCGAGTCCGCGGGCGGTAACGCCGACTCCTTCAAGGAGCTTGAGGGCGATCGCAACTCGATCGAGTCCGCGGTGCAGCGCCTCAACAAGGGGGATCCGGCGACCGGCATGCAGGGCTATGGCGATAACAACGCCACTACGTCCGGTCGTGCCGTGACGGCGCTGGACAATTCCTGGAAACAGCTCGACACCGACATCAGCAAGATTCTGTCTAACAAGGCAGTCGTGATCGATTCGGGACTGCGCGCCGGCACGCTGTCGCAGCAGATGCCCTTGCTCAACTCGAGCATGGAGCAGGTGGTCAACATTCTGCAGCAGCGCAATGGCAGTTCCGAGCAGATGCTCGGAACGTCGCGCCAGATGTTGTCTGCTGACCGTATCATCCGCCGCGTTCAGGAAATTCTGCAGGGTGGCGATACCGCGCAATCGGCGGCCGATGGCCTGTCCCGAGATGCCGACCTGTATGGCAACGTGTTGAAAGGTTTGCTCGTGGGCAACGCCGACAGCGGCGTGAAGCCGGTCGCCGATGCGAACGCGCACAAGATCCTTTCGGACATGGACACGAGCTGGACCAAGCTGTCCGACCCGGTCGCCAAACTGGTTACCGCCGCAGGCAACATCGCCGACGTGAAGCAGGCCGCCAACCAGGCCTCGCTGGACTCCCAGACGGTGCTGTTGCGCGCCAGCGACCTGGCCGAACAGATCGGCAAGCTGCCACTTCGGCGCTTGTTTCCGAACGTGTGGTTCGGTTTGATCGGTGCGATCGGCGCGGTGGCTTTTGCCCTGTTGCTGGTCATCACCCTGGTGACTGAACAGCGTCGCCGTTTCGCCAGCAGTATCGAACTGAACCATCGTAACCAGGACGCGATTATGCGTCTGCTGGACGAAATGGGCTCGCTCGCCGAAGGTGACCTCACGGTCAAGACGACGGTGTCCGAAGACATTACCGGCGCGATCGCCGACTCCGTGAACTACGCTATCGATGAGTTGCGTTCACTGGTGACCACCATCAACGAGACCTCCGAACAGGTCTCGTCGTCGGCCCAGGAAACACAGACCACCGCTCGCCATCTGGCCGACGCGGCCGAACAGCAGGCGCAGCAGATCAGCTCGGCAACTTCGGCGATCAACCAGATCGTGAGCTCGATGGATATCGTGTCGAAGGACTCCGCCGAGTCGGCCGACGTGGCCGAGCGCTCGGTGAAAATTGCATCGCACGGCGCCGAAGTGGTGCGCGAGACGATCTCCGGGATGGACTCGATTCGCGACCAGATCCAGGAAACCTCCAAGCGCATCAAGCGCCTGGGCGAATCCTCGCAGGAGATCGGCTCGATCGTGGAACTGATCAACGACATCGCCGAGCAGACCAATATCCTCGCGCTCAACGCGGCGATCCAGGCGGCCTCGGCCGGTGAGGCGGGTCGCGGTTTCGCGGTCGTGGCGGACGAAGTGCAGCGACTGGCAGAACGTTCCACCAGTGCGACCAAGCGTATCGAAACGTTGGTGCAGACGATTCAGTCCGATACCAACGAAGCGGTGAATTCGATGGAACAAACCACCGCCGAGGTGGTGGCTGGTGCCCGCAAGGCAGAGGATGCCGGTAGCGCACTGGGTGACATCGAGCGCGTGTCGCACGATTTGTCGGCGCTGATTCAGAACATCTCCAGCGCGGCGCGTCAGCAGTCCGCGGCGGCGACCGATATTTCGCATTCGATGAACGCGATTCAGGAAATTACCTCGCAGACCTCGCAGGGTGCCAGTCAGACCGCCGACTCGATCGGTACGCTGGCGCAGCTGGCGAGTGATTTGCGGCGCTCGGTAGCGCATTTCAAGCTACCGGGTTGACATCGGTCCGGTGGATTTGGCCAGGCTGGCATCGACAATTTGACGGGGGGCAGTCTCGCTGGTTGCGTGGTGCGTACGTGATGCGACATTAGGCAATCGGTTGAGAGAGGCGCATGAGACTTCAAGACCACATCGATTTCACCACGCTGCAGTGGGTCAAGCCGGAGCTCGACGAGACGCTGTCGACTGCGCGCGAGGCACTGGAGTCCTACGTCGAGAATCCGGACGATCACGACGTCATGCGTTCGTGCACGCGACATCTGCATCAGGTGCACGGCACCTTGCAGATGGTCGAGCTGTACGGCGCGGCGTTGGTGACCGCGGAGATGGAGACCCTTTCCGTCGCGCTGCTCGAGGATCACATCCCCTATCGCGAGGAAGCCTATGCCGCACTGATGCGCGGCCTGATGCAGCTGCCCGATTACCTCGAGCGGTTGTCCAGTGGACATCGTGATGTGCCGGTGGTGTTGCTGCCACTGCTGAACGATTTGCGCGCCAGTCGTGAGCAGCCGCCGCTGCCCGAGTCGGCGATGTTTCATCCCAACCTCGATGCGTTCCTGCCGGAGTTGGCACCGGCCGCGATGAGCGCGGCGTATGCCGAGTCACATCGCAGTGAATTGGTGGGTCTGCGTCTGCGTTTCCAGCAACAGTTGTTGAGCTGGTTCCGCGGTCAGAATGTGCCGCAGCAACTGGTCGGCATGCGCAAGACTTTGCTGGCCATCACCGCACGTTGCTATCACGTGCATGGCAGGCGCTTGTGGTGGATCGCCGCCGGTGTGCTCGAGGGTCTCGAGCAGGGCATGATCAAGGGTCACGCTGGTGAAGTGCGCCAGTTGATCGGCAAAGTCGATCGCAGCATCCGTCAGCTGATCGAACATGGCGAAGACAGCTTGCGCGGCAGTGACGCCGACACAGTTGCCTGCAAACTGCTCTATATCGTTGCCCAGGCCAAGCAGCGCAGTCCGCAGATGGAATTGCTGCGGCACACCTACGCGCTGGACACCCTGGTGCCCGATGCGAGTGAACTTGAGCACGCGCGCGGCTCGATGTCCGGGCATAACCGTGCGCTGCTCGATTCGGTTTCGCGCGCACTCAAAGATGACTTGCTGCGCGTCAAGGAAGCACTGGATCTGTTCCTGCGTCAGAGCGATGGCGACCCGGCGCAACTGAGCGAGCAAAGCGAAGTACTCGATCGCGTGGGCGACACCCTGGGTATGTTGGCACTGGCTGTGCCGCGCCGCCTGGTGATCGAACAGCGGCGTGTGCTCGACGAAATCGCCAACCGCATGCGCAAGCCCGACGAAGACACCCTCCTCGATGTAGCCGGTGCGTTGCTGTACGTCGAAGCATCGCTGGACGACCACATCGAGAGTCTGGGTTCCGAAGACGAGGCGGAAGTCAGTAGTGCCATGCAGGGCCTGCCGCGCAGCGAAGCGCTGGGCGTGGTCACCGCATTGATGCACGAGGCCATCAACAATACCGGCAAGGTCAAGGACGCGATCGTTGCGTTCGTCGAATCGGGTTGGGAGCACAGCCGTCTGGCTGTCGCGCCGCCGTTGATGGACGAAGTTGCGGGCGCGATGCGTATGTTATCGTCGCCGCGTTCGGCCGAGTTGGCCGAGGGCGTGGGTCGTTTCGTCGGCAATGAATTGCTGGACGACCAGCGCATTCCCAGCGGCGCCCAGATGGATCATCTGGCCGATGCACTTGCCGCATTGGAGTACTACCTGGAAGCCGCGCGCGAACATCGTGGCGGACTGGAACATATTCTCGACGTCGCCGAGCACAGCCTCGGGCTGCTCGGCTACTGGCCGTTGCCAGCCGAACGGCCGGCGTCCGAAAAGATCGCGCGACCGAGCGTTGCCGAAGCCGCCGCGACGGCGCATGTCGGCGACGGCATCGAGCACGAAGAGCATCCGGATCTTTCCGAAACCGTCAGCCTGGTACCGGGCAGCGATCTCGGACATCTGTTTGTCGGTTACAGCGAGCCGCATGCTGCGCCCGTCCATAATCTGGATGGCTTGCGCCTGGCACAGACGGAAGGTACTTCGCCGTTGGCGTTGCGCGGAGACCAGTCGCATCAGGCGCTGGACGATCAGGACGGCGACTGGATCGAAGTCGAAGAAGAAGTTTTCGAGCAGATGCCGGTACGCGATACGCTCGCAGCCAACACCAGCTTCAATGCCAACGCTGAAGGTATCGACGACGATATCCGCGAAATCTTCCTGGAGGAAATGCAGGAGGAAATCGACAGTCTGCGCAGTGCCGAGAAGGTCTGGCTGGCTGAACCGACGCAGCTCGCTTCACTGGTCAGCATCCGTCGCTCGTTCCACACACTGAAGGGTTCCGGCCGTCTGGTCGGAGCTGGCGTGCTGGGCGAGTTCGCGTGGAAAGTCGAGGACATGCTCAACCACGTGCTGGACGGCAGCATCCAGCCGGACGAAAACACACAAGCGCTGCTGAGGCATGCGATCGACGCGCTGCCCCAGTTGCTGGCGGCGCTCAAGGGCGAGGGCATGGCAAGTGCGCCGCTCAGCGCCATCATGCATACGGCCGAACAGCTTGCTGCCGGTCATCCGGCACGGGTCGAAGACCATACGTCCGCAGCAACGGAAACGGTTCGCCGGGTGGTGCGTCATCGCGTACCGCGCATCGGCGTCGCTGCTGCAGCGATTCCGGAAGCGAGCCTGACCGAGGCCAGCGCGGCCAGTGTCGAGCACGAAGAGATTCACTCCGAGCATGCGCTGCCGGGTCCGGTCATGCCGCCGGTAGATCCGGTGTTGCTGGAAATCCTGCGCAGCGAAGTGGCGCAGTATCTGCAAACCATTCGGGCAGCGATCCACCGCGGCGGGGCAGAGTTGCCGATCGGCGAAGACCTGCTGCGGGCGGTGCATACGCTGCACGGCGCCATCGCGATGGTCGACATCCCGATGCTGACTCAGTTGCTGTCGCCGCTGGAAGGTCTGTTCAAGCGTCTGCGTGCGGCCAATCTGTCGTTGCCGCCTGAGGGCGTACGGTTGCTCGGTCAGTCGGCCGACCTGGTCGATCATGTGATGGGTCAGTTCGACGTTGCCGAACCGCAGCTGCCGAATACGGATGCGCTCACGGCACAAATCATCGCGATGCGTGACCACTATCCCGAGTCGCAGGTCGCTCACGTCGTGTTCGAGCCCCATGTGGACGACACGGCTGCGGTCGAACCCGCGGCAGATCAGTCGGTTGACGACGAAGCTGCCATGGCCGCTACGCTGGATGCCAGCATCGCCGATGCCTCCGGTGTGCACGCGGACGAGGCGCAGGATGAAGCTGCGTTTGATGCGAGCGAAACCACAGCCATTCATCCCGACGACGCCCATCATGAGGCGGTCGCGGCTGAGTTGATGGAGGCGCTGGGTACCTTCAGCCACGAAGCTGCGCTCAACGAACGTGCAGCCGCCGAGCAGTTGGCAGCCGAGGAAGCGGCAGCAGCGCAGGCAGCGGCAGAGCAAGCGGCTGCAGAACAGGCCGCGATCGAGCAGGCAGCTGCTGAAGAAGCGGCGGCGGAGCAAGCTGCAACAGAAAAGGCAGCTGCGGAGCAGGCAGCAGCTGCCCAAGCTGCGGCAGAGCAAGCGGCAGCAGAACATGCTGCTGCTGAGAAAGCTGCAGCGGAGCAGGCAGCAGCAGAGCAAGCCGCTGCCGAACAGGCGGCGGCTGAACATGCAGCAGCAGAGCAAGCTGCAGCGGAGCATGCCGCCGCCGAGCGCGCCGCAGAAGAACATGCGGCTGCCGAGCACGCGGCAGCTGAGGCCGCTGCTACGGAGTCCGACGAAATCAAATCCGGCTCCGTGCTGGAACAGGTCATGGCCCACGCTGGCGCGGGCCATATCGACGCCGATCTACTTGAAGTGTTCATCGACGAGGCGCGTGAAATTCTCGATCACGCCGATGGCGTGCTCGCGCAATGGCACGATGATCCGAGTGAATTGAAGTACGTGCCCGAATTGCAGCGTGATCTGCATACGCTCAAGGGCGGCGCGCGTATTGCTGGTCTGGCGGCCGTGGGTGATCTCGCCCACGCGATTGAGACCGTGCTCGAAAAGCCGGCTCGCTACGCCTCCAAGACAGGCCCGCTGATCGCTGCGCTGGAAGCGGCGTTCGATCAGATGCATGCGCTGGTACAACATGTGTCGCAAAGTCAGGCAACGGAATATCCGCAAGCCATGATCGATCGCCTGCTTGCACTGGCGGGCGAAAAGACCCTGACTGACGACGAGACCCTGGCCGCTGTGGCGATGCCGGCCCTGAAGCTGGTTCGCACGACCCAGCAACCGGCAACACCGAGTGAGTCGACGCTCGACTTGCCCGAGCTGCTGCCGGAAATGGAGGAAGAGGTCCGCTCCTCGCAGGAGCAGATCCGTGTCCGCGCCGACCTGCTCGACAACCTGGTCAACCATGCCGGCGAAGTCGCCATCTACCGTTCGCGACTGGAACAGCAGGTTGCCGGTTACCGCTTCAATCTGGTGGAACTCGAGCAGACCGTGGCGCGTTTGCGCAGTCAGCTGCGCATGCTGGAGATCGAGACCGAAGCGCAGATCATCGCCCGTTTCCAGCGCGAGCATCGCGAAGCAGGCCTGACCGCGTTCGATCCGCTCGAGCTCGACCGTTACTCGCAGCTGCAGCAGTATTCGCGTGCACTGGCCGAGTCGGTATCCGATCTGGTGTCCATCCAGAACATGCTCGATGAGCTGACCCGACAGGCTGAAACACTGCTGATCCAGCAGTCACGCGTCAGTACGGAATTGCAGGACGGCCTGCTGCGCACACGCATGCTGCCATTCGACACCATGGTGCCCAATCTGCGGCGCACGCTGCGTCAGGCGGCGCAGGAGCAAGGCAAGCACGCCCAGCTGTATGTGGACGGTGCGCACGGCGAAATGGATCGCAACCTGCTCGACCGCATCAAGGCACCGTTCGAACACATGTTGCGCAACGCGATTGCGCACGGCATCGAAACGCCGGCCGAGCGTCGCAAGGCGGGCAAGCCTGCCGAAGGCTCGGTGCATATCCAGGTCGCACGCGAAGCTACCGAGGTGGTGATCCGGGTAAGCGACGATGGCCGTGGCCTGGATCGCGAGGCGATCCGCAAACGCGGCATCGAACGCGGACTGCTGCGCGCCAATATCAAGCCCACTGATAACCAGCTGCTTTCGTTGATCACCCAGCCGGGCTTCTCCACGGCCAGCAAGATCACTCAGCTGGCTGGTCGCGGCGTCGGCATGGACGTGGTGGCGAACGAAATCAAGCAACTTGGCGGTTCGCTCTCGATCGAGTCCGAACCGAACAAGGGCAGCGTCTTCGTGCTGCGTCTTCCTTTCACCCTCGCGGTGACGCAGGCGATCCTGGTGCGCATCGGCGAAGCGACATTTGCGATTCCGATGACGTCGGTGCAAGGCGTGGCACGGGTCGATCAGGATGACCTCGCCGCGCGTCTGACCCAGGACGAGCCGTCGTTCCAGTACGGCAACGAGGAGTACGGCATCCATGACCTCGCCGAACTGCTGGGCCTGCCGCCCGGCCTGCCGGCTGAGGGCGAACAGCAGCCGCTGCTGCTGACCCGTGCGGGTGATCTGCGCGCGGCCATTCGTATCGACGCGGTACTGGGCTCACGCGAAATCGTGGTCAAGTCGGTGGGTCCGCAGATCAGTTCGGTGCCCGGCCTGCTCGGCGCGACCATCATGGGTGATGGTTCGGTGCTGATCATTCTGGATCTGGCACCGCTGGTTCGCCATGGCATCACCCGTCGCTTGCAGCGTCTGTCCGATGGCCTCAGCGCGGTGCAGGCGCCGATCATCGAAGAGATCCGCATACGCCCACTGGTGATGGTGGTGGACGATTCGATCACCATGCGCAAGGTCACCGGTCGAGTGCTCGAGCGTCATGAGTACGAAGTCAGCACGGCCAAAGACGGTGTCGATGCGGTTGAGAAACTGCATGAGCGCGTGCCGGATCTGATGCTGCTGGATATCGAGATGCCTCGCATGGACGGCTATGAGCTGGCCACGCACATGAAGGCCGATCCTCGACTGCGCAACGTGCCGATCATCATGATCACCTCGCGCAGCGGCGATAAACATCGCCAGCGGGCATTCGACCTGGGTGTCGATCGCTACCTCGGCAAGCCTTACCAGGAGGCCGAGCTGCTGGCGCAGATCAGTGAAGTGCTGGAACAGCGTGCGTTGGAGCCGAGTCATGATTGAAGCGGCACCCGCCGTTGCCTTGTTGTTCGACGACACTGAACTGGGTGGACAGCTACGCCAGGCGTTGCACGAACGTGGTGCGCGGATCGTTCACGAGGGCGAAGTATCCAGTCTCAGCCGCGAGCTATTGCAGCAAGTTGGCGCCGAAGTGGTGGTGGTCAATCTGGACAATGCTGCCGACGATGCACTCGATGATCTGTACGCAGCGATCGACGGCGATAACGGGCCGCGGATCGTTTTCAACGATGCGCAGGCCAGTCGGTCGCTGGTCGGTTGGGATCGCGCACGTTGGGCTCGCCATTTGGCAGTGAAGGTGATGGCGACGGGCGACGTCGATCCGCCACGTCCCGATAACGCCCGTCACATCGAAACGCAGGTTGCCGCGTCGATCGACACACCTCCCGTCATCGAGCCCGTTGCTGAAATTGAACCTCAGGCGCTGGCCGTCCCGGTTGAAAGCCGTCCTGAGATCGAGCCGGCTGCGTCGGTCGTCGAGCCCGAGGTTGCCACAAAACCGCTGCCGGAGTCCGAGCCGTCGGTGCGCGAAGACGCCGACCAGGAACACGAGCAGACGGCTAGCGCTGAATCCGAAAGCCTGGCTGCCGAGCTGGAAGCATTGTTGGCATCTGACGAATCGCCCGACGGCGAAGAAGATGAAACCGGGCCCGGCCTGCGTTATATCAACGACGAAGATCTGCCGCCGTTGCACGATGGCAATTTTGGTGGCCCAGCGGCAACGTCGGCCAACCATTTGATGGATGCAGGGCTCGATCTCGAAGGTGTCGATACGCGTTCACTGGCCGCTGTCGACGAAGTCAATGAAAAGCCGTCCAGTGCGCCGTCCCGGGTGTTCCAGCTCGACCATCTGGAGCTGTCGCCGATGGACGACACCGAGGTGGTGATGAATGCGGCAGCAGCGGTAACGCATATCCCGAACGATGCGATGACATCAGCGGCCAGAATGTCCGATGAATGGGCTCTGCTTGATGATGAGACCCCGCCAGTGGCATCCCCAGAAGCAGAAACCGCTGACGCTGCGGCGTTTGGTATCGAGAAATTGAGCGCCGCGGATTATCTCGCCCCTGACGTCGAACAGACTGCCGAGGGTTTCGAGCCGATCATGAGCCTGCAACTCGTGTCCATGGAAGAGGCGATCGCGCCGCAGGCGTTTGTAGTAGAAAGCGAGATGCTGCTGGACGATCTCGATGGTGCGCTGAGCCGCATCGTGCTGCTGGGTGCTGCGGCCAACAGTACGGAATCCGTCTGTGCCTTTCTGGCCGCGCTTCCGGTTACCACGAGGCTGACCTTTCTGCACACTCAACATTGGGGTGATCAGTCGGCGACAACGCTTGTGGAAAAGCTGGCCGGGCATTGCTTGTTGCCGGTGCGACTGGCAGAGAGTGGGGGACGGGCCCGTGCTGGCGAGGTACTTGTGGTGCCCTCGGGGCATCACGCGCGTTTGAATCGCGACGGCAGCATCGAACTTCAGGCTGGCGAGACGGATGCGGGCCAGGTTCCGTCCATCGACGGCAGCCTCACCATGGCAGCCAATATATTTGGTCGCGATGCGTTGGCCATCGTGTTCTCCGGGCGGGCCAACGACGCGGTAGCCGGTTCGCAGGCGATCCATGATCGAGGCGGCCAGGTATGGGTAGAGTCATCGCCCGAAACATATTCCGCCGACATGGTCAGCGGACTGTTCGCCGAACGATTGGTCAGTTTTTCCGGTACGCCGCATGAGCTGGCGGCGCGCCTGATCGAGGTGTTTCCATGAGTGATCCGCTGCCGCGTGAAATCCGTTGCGTCCTGGTGCCGGTGGGCAACCTGCGTCTGCTGTTGCCGAATGCTACCGTCGCCGAAGTCATCACCCAGACTAAGCCCGAACCGGTTGCCAATGCTCCGCAGTGGCTGCTGGGTCGTATCGCCTGGCGCGGCTGGCGCGTGCCACTGGTGTCGTTCACCAAGCTGGCCGGAACCGAAGAAGGCGATGCCGATCTGAGCGTGCGCGTGGCCGTGCTCAAGGCACTCGGTGGCAACCCCAAGTTGCCGTTCATAGCGGTGTTGACGCAGGGCTTCCCGCGCCTGATCACGTTGAATGCCGAGCTGATCATTCCCACCCATGACGGTAGCGCGCTGCCGTCGGGCGTGCGAGCAAAAGTGCTGGTGCGCGACGACGTTGCGATGATTCCCGATCTGGAATGGATCGAAACCGAACTGCTCGATTTGCTCGGCGACGATTTGACGGAAGCCCCGGAAGTTCCAGAACCGGTGGAACCGGCCGACAGCACGAACTGACATCGTCGCAAACAGCGGTGGCGTTCTAACCGTCGCCGTGCAGCGCTTGTAACGCCGCGAGGGCGGCCAACCCAGCGGTTTCTGTGCGCAGGATGCGCGGGCCGAGCCGAAGTCCGTCGAAACCTGCGTCGGTCAGCGCGCGGATATCGCGTTCGCCCAAACCGCCTTCAGGGCCTACGACCAATAGTCCACCGGCCGTCGTGAAGCGCAGATCGCGCGACGAGCGCGTGGCTTGCGGTAGCAACGCCAGGCGCAACGCGCCATCCGTGCCCAGACCATCCAGCCATTGCGGCAACGACAGCGCCGGGCTGATCTCCGGTACCCGTGCGCGACCGCTCTGCTCGGCGGCGCTGGCCGCCACTGCCCGCCAGTGCAGCAGCCGTTTTTCGGCGCGGCTGGCGTCCAGCTTCACTTCCGAACGCTCGGTCAACAGCGGCACGATACGCACGATGCCCAGCTCGGTGGCCTTTTGTACGATCAGGTCCATCTTTTCGCCACGCGCAACCCCTTGCGCCAACGTCAGCGACAGCGGCGATTCATTGTGCAACGCCTGCTTCGCTTCCACCCGCACGACCACTTCGCGTTTGCCGAGCCCAACGATAGTGGCTGGGTAGTCACAGCCATCCCCGTTGAACAACGTCAGTGGATCGCCCACGACCAGCCTCAGCACGCGTGCGGCGTGTTCGCTCGCCTGCGCGGGCAGCGGCAAATCGGCGCCCACCGCAAGCGGCTGGTCAACGTGGATTCGTATGTTCCGCATGAACGTCGTTTTGGGCAAAAACGAAGCATAGCTGAGCTATCACCTTCGGCCGATATCGAGCAGGTGGGGGGAATCTGAATCCCAGCGAGATGGATTGGCGCCACGGATTGCCCGGATACGGCCTATGGGTGCACCATGGAGTGGCAGATAACGCTGCTACCGAGGTAGTCCGCCATGTCCAAACTATCCATCCTCTCGCTCGCCTTGATCGCCGGTTTGGGGTTCAGTGCGTTGGGTTTCGCCCAAAGCTCGCCATCATCGGTTGCCGGCCAGACCAGCCAGGACAACCAGAAGTCGACCCACGTTCCGAAACCCGGAGACCGCGATTGCATCCGCGACACCGGTAGCTTGTTTCCGGCGAAGAAGGACCAGTGCCTTGCGGTTCCGGGTCGCAGCTACACCGGGGATGAACTGCGCAGTCAGGGCACCAACGGCAACAACGCCCGTGCGCTGCAGATGCTCGATCCCAGCGTAAGCGTTGGGCACTGAGAGGTGCTTCGCTGATCCGCTGCCGCATTGAACGGCAGCGGATAGATTGCGCCGCACAGGCTTAATTTCTTACGGCTTGTTCAATACCGGCAATGGCCGTATCGACCAGTAGATCGATTTCCTGCGTGCTCACCACGTACGGCGGCATGAAATACACCACGTCGCCGAGCGGCCGCAGCAATACGCCGTGTTTCAGGCCGTGCAGGTAGATACGTAGGCCGCGTCGTTCGGTGGGCGGAAACGGTCGCCGGCTGGCCTTGTCGGCGACCAGTTCGACCGCTGCGATCATTCCGGTCTGACGCACGTCCCCGACGTTTGGATGGTCGCGCAGTGGCGCCAGCTGTTGCGCCAGATGCGCCGCTAGAACCCGGTTGCGTTCAAGTACCGGCTCATCACGAAAGATCGCCAGCGTCTCCAGTGCCACGCGGCAGGCCAGTGGATTGCCGGTGTAGCTGTGCGAATGCAGGAACGCCTTGCCAGCGTTGTATTCCGCATAGAACGCCTGATAGATGCCATCCGTCGTGAGCACCGCCGACAGTGGCAGGAAGCCGCCGGTGAGCCCCTTGGACAGGCACATCAAGTCAGGGCTCACTCCGGCCTGCTCACAGGCGAACAGGCTGCCAGTGCGACCGAAACCCACCGCGATCTCGTCGGCAATGAAGTGCACCGCGAACTCGTCGCACAACGCGCGCAATCCCCTCAGGTAACTGGGGTGATACATGCGCATGCTGCCGGCGCAATGCACCAGCGGCTCGACGATCACCGCGCAGGTTTCGTGGGCGTGCTGCTCCAGCAAAGTGCGCAGTTCACCGAGCCGACGGGTGGCAATCTGCTCGGGCGATTCACCGGGTTCGCCTTCGTAGGTGTCCGCCGAAGGCGCCAGGAATGGTGTCAGCAGCAGTGGCGCATAAGTCTTTCGATAAAGCGCCACGTCACTCACCGACAGCGCCCCGAGCGTTTCGCCGTGATAGCTGCCAGTGAGGGCGATGAAGCGAGTTTTCTCGCCATGGCCTTGATTCAGCCAGTAGTGGAAGCTCATCTTCAATGCCACTTCGACCGCTGCCGAACCGTTGTCCGCCAGGAACACGCGATCGAGCCCGGCGGGCGTGATGCGGACAAGTTCCTCCGCCAGTTCGATCGCCGGCTCGTGTGTGAAGCCGGCAAAGATCACGTGCTCCAGCGTCTGTGCTTGCTCAGCCAGTGCTGCGGCGATGCGGGGGTTGGCGTGGCCGAACAGGTTGGTCCACCACGAGCTGATGCCATCGAGATAGCGACGTCCATCGGCGTCGATCAGCCATGCACCGTCGCCGCGAACAATCGGCACCATTGGCACACTTTCGTGATCCTGCATTTGTGTGCACGGATGCCACAGGTGTTTCAGATCACGCCGGGCGAGTGCGGCATTGTTGTTTGCGGGGATAGTCATCCGGCTATCATCGTTGCTGCGTCATGGACGCTCAAGTCCAATCGTGGAAAATGGGCGTTCGGGTCCATTCACGAGCAGCTGCGGGAATCGCGTTTGAAGTATCTGAGAAATTGCTTGGCTGGCCTGGGCGTGCTGATCCTGGTGGCGTGCCTGCTGGCCTGGTTCCTTCCGGCCCGATGGGTGTTGCCATGGATCGAACCACAACTGCACGGACTGCGCCTGCAACAGGTGCAGGGTTCGCTATGGGATGGTCGGGCGAACCAGGTACTAATGGTCGAGGGTAAGCCCCTGGGGCAGCTGCAGTGGCAGCTTTCCCGGCGCGCCATGCTCGGGCAGGTGCAGCTACAAGTGAACTTCCATGGGCCGCAGCTGGATTTCTCCGGCACCATGCAGCGCCTGCCAGACCATCAGGTCGAATGGCGCGACGTAAGCGTCCGCGCGGAGCTTGCCGGCTTGATTCCACCAGTGGCTGTACCGCCGGGCCGGCCACTTGGCGAGCTGCAGCTGAGGGCCGATCAGGCGTTGCTGCAAGGTGGCTGGCCACTGCAACTGCAGGCACATGCGCAATGGCTGCGCGCGGTCATGCGCACGCGCAATGGCGATGTAGCACTGGGCGATCTGCAATGGCAGGCGCAAGCGCAAGGTGGCGTGATCGCGGTACAACTGCGTGACGATGGCCATGGCCCGTTGCAGGCCAACGGTCAGCTGCAACTGAGCCCGCTTGGATGGCGACTGGACGCGAAGCTGCGCGCCCGACAGACTGACCTTGCACTGCGCCGTTGGCTGGCCACCCTGGGGCAACCGGATGCCGACGGCATGGTGCACATTCAACGCGGCGGTGGTCTGGGCGCCAGTTTGCCGTTGCCGGTCGCTAACCAGGAAAAATAGAAATCATGAACTCCGATACCACCGTAACGGCTCTGGCGGCCGCGCGTGAAGCCGCCGCCGCTGCCGCCGAAGTGATCCGCCACTATTGGCGGCGTGGCGTCGAGGTGGAGTTGAAGGCGGATGCGACCCCAGTAACCGTGGCGGACCGCGAGGCCGAACGTGCGATCCGAAAAATCCTCCAGGCGGCACTGCCGCAAGCGGCGATCCATGGCGAGGAGTTTGGACTGGAGGGCGAGAGTGGAGGGCTGTTGTGGCTGGTCGATCCGCTCGATGGCACCAAGAGTTTCGTGCGTCGCACGCCATTTTTTTCCACCCAGATCGCACTGATGGATGGCGACGAACTGGTGCTCGGCGTATCCAGTGCGCCCATTTACGGCGAAACGATGTGGGCAACCGTCGGCGGCGGTACGTGGCTCGATGGGGAGCGCCTGCGAGTGGCGGACACCACGCTGATCGGCGAGGCATCCATTTCCACTGGCAACATCAAGACGCTCACCGCCGATGCCCGCTGGGACGCGCTTGGCGCATTGATCCGCGACAGCAACCGGATCCGCGGCTACGGCGATTTCTGTCACTACCATCTGCTGGCACGTGGCAGCCTGGACCTGGTAATCGAATCGGACGTGAATATTCTCGATATCGCCGCACTGGCGGTGATCGTACGCGAGGCCGGTGGCGTGTTCACCGAGCTGGATGGCGCGCCGCTAAGCCTGGACACGCGCAGCGTACTGGCGGGTACGCCGGCCATACACCAGCAGACATTGCAGCGCCTGCGTGCCGCCAGCTGACGCGTTAGAATGACCTGATGCGCAAGCCACCCATCATCCATGCCACGCGAGACGTCGCCAACAGCCACTTCCTGCACGTCGAGCAGCTCGACCTGGAATTCTCCAATGGCGAGCGCCGCACTTACGAGCGGCTGAAGGGTGGCGGCCTGGGTGCGGTGATCATCGTGCCGATGCTGGACGATGAGACCGTATTGCTGGTGCGCGAATACGGAGCCGGTGTTGGCCGCTATGAACTCGGCTTGCCGAAAGGTCGGCTGGATCAGGACGAGACGGCCGAACAGGGCGCGGAGCGCGAGTTGAAGGAAGAGATTGGCTACGGCGCGCGCCGGCTGAAAATCCTGCACAACTTGTCGTTGTCGCCTTCGTACATGACACATATGGCGCATGTGGTGTTGGCGCAGGATCTGTATCCGGAACGACTGCTCGGCGATGAGCCGGAGGAACTCGACGTGGTGCCATGGAAGATGTCTGAACTGCACACCTTGCTCGGTCGCGAAGACGTGACCGAAGGCCGCTCGATTGCCGCCCTGTTCATGGCCCGCGAGTATCTCGCCGGCCGTTTTCAGCGCACATGAGCGGCGCTCCCGCTTTTGCGCAACAGATTGGCGAGATTGCGCGCGCCGCCGGCGAGGCGATTCTGTCGATTTACCATAGTGATTTCGCGGTGCAGACCAAGGCAGACGCCTCACCGCTGACCGCTGCCGATCTGGCTGCCCAGCAGGTCATCATGACGGCCCTGGCCAAGCTCGATCCGGTATTGCCGATCGTGTCGGAAGAAGCCAAGACCCTGGCCTGGTCCGAGCGCCGACGGTGGTCGCGTTACTGGCTGGTCGATCCACTCGATGGCACCCGCGAGTTCGTAAAGCGCAATGGCGAATTCACCGTCAACATCGCATTGATCGACGACCGCCAATCCGTGCTTGGCGTCGTGCTGGCGCCGGTGACAGGTGAGTTGTATGTCGCCGAGCACGGTCAGGGTGCGTGGTTGCAGAAGCGCTCTGGTGGAAGCTGGCAGCGCATCCAGGCACGAGTCTTTGCGCAACCTGCGGTGCTGGCTGGCAGCCGTTCGCATGGCAGTCTGCAGGATTCGATGCTGCAGGCATTGGTGGGTGTGGATTATCAACTCGTGCCACTCGGTTCCTCGTTGAAGTTCTGCCTGATCGCTCGCGGCGATGCGGACGTCTATTTGCGTCTGGGGCCGACCAGCGAATGGGATACCGCGGCGGCGCAATGCGTACTGCAGGAAGCCGGCGGCGCCGTGCTGGATCTGCAAGGACGACCGTTCAGTTACAACCGTGGCGAGTCCTTGCTCAATCCGGAATTCATCGCTGTGGGTGACCGGACAGTTGACTGGGCGGAGCGGTTGCGGGTGGCTACGCAAGGCTGATTTTGAATGTTGGCATTGATCAAGGGTGACTTTGATCGAGTGCTGATTTCGGTGAAGGGCGCGGCAAGATTGGCCTCTCATCCCGACCTTCTCCCCGAGGGGAGTAGGGATTCCCGTATCTGTGGAATTTAGTGCTGCATGACTGACGTAGCCAGCTACAGCCTCGACGATCTGCTCGCGATCATGACGCGATTGCGCGATCCGCAGCGCGGTTGCGCGTGGGATGTGCAGCAGGATTTTGCATCCATAGCGCCGTATACCATTGAGGAAGCATACGAGGTTGCCGATGCGATCGATCGGCAGGACTGGAACGACCTGCGCGACGAGCTGGGCGATCTGTTGTTGCAGGTCGTGTTTCACTCGCAGATGGCGCAAGAAGCGGGGCTGTTTGATTTTTCCGATGTCGCTCATGCGATCAGCAGCAAAATGCGCCGCCGCCATCCCCATGTATTTGGCAACGTGCGCTATGCCGACTTGCAGGCACAGAAGCAGGCCTGGGAAGACATCAAGACGGCCGAACGCGCGGATAAGGGTGAGCCGACCGATGAGAGCGCGCTGGCAGGCGTTTCGTCGGGACTGCCGGAATGGAAGCGTGCGCTGAAATTGCAGCAGCGAGCGGCCAGCGTAGGTTTCGACTGGCCTGATCCGCAGCCAGTGCTGAGCAAGCTGGCTGAAGAAGTCGAAGAGGTGCGTGCCGAATTTGCCGCGGGTGCCGACCCGGAGCGACTGCAGGACGAGATAGGTGATGTGTTGTTCGTGATGGTGAATCTCGCGCGCCACGCCAACGTCGATTTCTCCCAGGCGCTGCGTCACGCCAATGCGAAATTCGAACGCCGTTTCCGCCAGATGGAACAGCTGGCCGCCGCCGATGGCGGCGAGTTTCGTGAGCGGACGCTGGCCGAACAAGAGCAGTTGTGGCTGCGCGCCAAGGCCAGTGAACCCCCATCTAAAGCGTAAGCATGGGATGCTGGCCAGAGATGGCTATCCACCTGGCGCAATCGCTGTGCAACCCTTTGGTCGCCAGCCGCATCCTAAGCTTGTCGATCATTCAAGGAGTTCACCATGCGCCGTCTTGTCACTGCTGCCCTGTTGCTTGCCCCGCTTGCCGCTTTCGCCGCTCCCTGCAAATTCCAGGCGCCGCGCAACCTTCAGGCTGACCTGGCCGGCATCAAGGCGGTGCAGATCGAACTACACAGTCAGAACCTGCATCTGACCGGCAGTGGCAGTGCCGGTGGACTGACCCTCAACGGCCGTGCCTGTGCGTCGGACAGCGCAACGCTGGAGCACCTCACGGTGACCCAGCAACGCGTGGGGGATCAGTTGCTGATCGATATCGGCAATGACAACCATTTCAGCTTTCACTTGTTCGGTGACTCCTATGCCTATCTCGATATCACTGGACAGCTGCCGGCGAATGTTCCGGTAACGCTGAGTGTGGGTTCGGGCGACGCCGAAGTCAGCGGACTGCAGCAGCTGCAAAGTACCGTCGGCTCTGGCGACCTGCATGTCAGGCAGATCTCCGGAAAGTTCGGTGCCAGCGTGGGTTCCGGTGACATTGACGCGACTGATATCGGCAGCCTCGAACTGGGATCCGTCGGTTCCGGCGACTTCAAGGCCGACGGCATCCGTGGCGACGCCAAAGTTGGCAGCGTGGGCTCGGGCGATGTGGTTTTGCGCAAAGTAGGCGGCAGCGTTCGCGCCGATACGCTGGGCTCCGGCGATTTCACCGCCAGCGATGTAGCGGGTGACTTCACCCTGAGCGCCAAGGGCAGCGGCGACGTCAATCATTCCGGCATCAAAGGAAAGGTCAGCGTGCCGAAGAGCGACGACGATTGATAGGCCGATTGTCCGGGCACCGGTGTCGGAATCCGAGATGTAGCAAGCGGATCGGCAGCGTCGCGGGTATCTGCAGGATTAGGCTCGATGCCGGCGCAGCTGTCCCGGCAAATACTGTCGCTGGAATATTGCTGATCAGGCTACAGGCAAAGGGCGCTCACCGCGGTCTTCACTCAGTCTCTATCGTGGTTGGCTTTGAGCATCTTCAGTCGCGTTTGACCATCCGGCATGAAGTGCGTACCGAATCGAACCAGCCCCGATTGCCGCAGATGACAGCTCAGCGTGAAACTGAGCAGCATGCCTGGCTCAGTCTCCTCGATATCGATATCGATCGACGCCAGGCGTGGTTCGTATTTGAGCAGTGTCGTTTCGATCTCGCGCTTGAGCTTGTGCGCGGATGACGGCAGGTGACGATAGATTTCCGACAGGTCATCAAGTCCGTAATCCGGAAGATGCGCGAGCCCGTTGCGTCGGCTATTGAGAATGCGCTGGATATTGTCCTGCACCGACAGGAAAGCCTGTGTCTGCGCATCGAAGATCTCCACCGGGGCGCCGTTGGCGAAGTGCCCGGTTATTGTCTCGAAAAGCCCTGGCCTGCCGTGTGTCATGAGTTCGCATCATCGAATTCGACGTCAATGTCGCCTTCCTGCGAGCAGACAAGCCGAATGCGCTTTGGCATTTGATGTTGCGCAATACGTGTCAGTAGTTCACGCGACAACACAGGCAGTATCTGCTGGTCGAGCAGGCTGTCGATATTGCGCGCACCTGAATCAGGCAACAGGCAGGCACTGACGAGCTCGGTCACCAGCGCGTCGTCGCATACCAGCGGCATGCCGAATCGATGCTTGATGCGCTGAGCAACCTTGCCGAGCTTCATCCTTACGATCAGCGCCAATGCGTCGGTCGACAGTGGCCGATACACAATGGTCTGGAAGCGTGCGAGCAGCG